>OGUQ01001307.1_pt1 | contig 20631 bp, 23 predicted proteins | sample 1574701 | NCBI WGS metagenome assembly OGUQ01 (sample SAMEA2582087, study PRJEB24529) | metagenome | biome: Human gut stool | place: China | collected 2011 | reverse complement strand
CACCAAGTCTCACGTGCGTTCGACTTGAATAATGGACAAAATGCAATTCACAGTCGTGTTAGTAGTGAAAGGAGTCAGGGGATAATGAGTGTACTTACAAAAGCGCAGATGGAAGCGGTCTATCAGCGCAATTGCGATATGATTTACCGAATATGTCTGATGCATCTGAAGTATGAACAGGATGCTCTGGACGCGGTATCAGAAACAAGCGGTCTATATAAAACAGAATCATCTGGTGGGAAGCCAGTATGAAGCCGGAACAGAAGGAAAATAAGTATATTTGATTTCAAAATCATCATAGTAATAGGAATCTTTTTCTTTTCCAATCAACCTTTCAATTTTTTTGATTTGTTCCAAATTATTAAAACTAAGTGCTTCTGAATAGGAAAGTATAAGAAGGGCAAAAATATCATCTTTCAAATATCCATTGTATGCCCATAAATAGTATGCTCTTAAATAATATTGATCTTGTTCCTTGTTACTATAATAATTGTAATAATCTAAATATCTTTCCTTATTCTTATCATTCAGTTCTTTCTTCAGAATTTTTCGTATTTCATCACAAGCGAAAGAATAAAAGTTCAGCGATGTTTTTTTCAGCAACGCTTGCTTTTGAGCTAGATATAGACTCTCTCGAACAGTATTTGTTTCTTTATGTGTTATGCTTGCAATTTCTTGACTACCAAAGCTTTTTAGGCTAATTGAGGAAGACAAAATGATGTCTTCCATATCATATTCATTTACATTTCTAGTTAGACCGTTCTTTTTAAGTTCACCTAATCTGTATGTAACCACTGAATCTAAGGCTCTAAAAAAATCAACATTTTGCTCTACTAAATCTATATACAGAAAATCGACTAATTTTAAATTAGACGCACATATTTTTTTGATTTGTTTAATCTTTTCCTCTATGTCCTTTTTCTTTACAATTATTTTATGTTTTTCAATTAGATATTGTAAAATATCATTTTCATCATAGTCTTCCAATACATTTTTTTCTATCGTAGAACAAGATAGAAAATCCCTTATGCATGAATCATCAACATTACTTATGAGAAAATATAGATGATGTTTAAAGGTACTTTCGAGAGTGGTTATATTCTTCATTAGTAATTCAATCAGATATTTTACTTTATTATCTAACTTAGAGTAATCGGGTAGGCAAATTAATAAATCAGAAGAAAATCTTTTTTTAAGAAGATTAGATATTTGATTAAATTTGCTATCATTTTTTTTAGTTGATACCGATGCCGCTATATCAACTCCAATACCCCAGCGTATTGGCAATGAAATAGTAGTTTCAATATTATCTACGGAACTCTTAGAAGAATTTTCATATAAAGATAATTTGTCTCCTTCAGCAATATATACTTGCAATTTGTTATTTTGTCTATTTTTGCTATGTATTCTATTGATAACTTCAAATACTACATGTGATTTTCCTGATCCATGATTACCTAAAATAATGGTAGCCTCTGAGGCTGATGCAGTAATATATTCTTGAGTCAATTTCTCTATTAACTTATTTCTGCCTTCTAAATTTTTATATCTATGTTCTTTCATATCTTTATTACAAATAGTCCTTCAATAAAATAATATAGGATAATAAGGTATTATCTAATATCATTCAGATATCGGATAACTACTAATTATCATTTTAATTATAACAAATACTTACTTTTTTTCCATATTTTTCTTCATAATCTCCAGATTAGTTTTTAAATAGTACAGATAAATCTCTATTTTACCTGTACTATAAATATAACCATTACCCAATCTGCTTTTTGTGCACACAAAAAAGACCACCTTAAATCAAGCTGATCGTAATCTATAGCTGTAATGAATTAAAAGAAATATTTTTATGCTACTCTAAGTATATTCATGTATTTTCTGGGATGCATCTCTCTTAAAATCTCCGCCTGCTTTTTTGCTGCAATATGAATATATATCTGAGTAGTTTTTATTGAACTATGTCCTAGAATTTGTTGTACACAACTAACATCAACGCCTTCTTCTATGAGATATGTAGCAAATGAGTGACGGAACATATGGGGAGTTATGTTTCTTTCAATACCTGCTAATTTTGCATACTTTTTAAGCATTAACCTAATAGAATACTCCGTATATCTATTCCCCCGGCTGTTTACAAAGAAAAATCCACTTTTCTTGATTGCTTCTGAATTATGTTTGTAATATTTTTTTAGAATATTCAAAATCTCAGCGGAAGCAATCTGAATATATCTTTCCTTACCGCCTTTTCCCATGATCTTGATTAGACCTGTATTCAAATTTATACAGTCTATTTTTATATTTGATACTTCATACACTCTGGCTCCTGTGGCAAACAAAGTTTCTATTACAGATATATCTCTCAGCCAGTATTTGTACATCTTTTCATTACTATTTCTATGCTCATGCGAATACATATAGTTCAAGAGAGATTCAATTTCTTCACGCGGGATTATTTTAGGTAAAATTGTCGTTTCCTTGAATTTTACTTTGATTTTTCTAAACGGATTATCATCGATAATTTCGCACTCTTCCAAATAATTATAATATGCTTTGATGGATGCAATTTTACGTTTTATTGTTTTCTGCTTGTATTTTTTATGTAATTCCACTATATAGCCTTCTATTTTGCTTTTTTCTGGGACATCTTCCTGTGCAAACTCAAAAAACTGTCTTAAATCAATTCTGTATGCCTTCAGCGTATTCCAATCCAATTCTTTCCTATATTCGCAATATTCAAGATACTTCTTTACTTGATCTTTATAATTCATTCTACTGTCCTCCATGCCTTTTTCGCTAGTGTAGCATATTTCTTCACAAGATACATTCGATATTCCCTATGTTTCTCATTGGAACTAAGGAATTTTCTCTTCATTTCAGTGCACAAAAAACGCATTCGTAGAACCTATTCTGCATCTCCTTCATGCTTTACTTTTTATTGAAATAGCACAAGGTATCTTTATGACATCTAAAAAGCAACTCACCATTTTGCAAGCAAAACACTTATGGTATGTAAGATACTGTGATATCTCCTATTATTTGTATCATATTTTTTGTAACTGTTATATATAAAAGACGGGCAGAAAGCTGATTTTACTCAAGCTTTCTGCCCACACTCATCATAAAAAAACCTATATTAATTCATCTGAATATTTCGTTTTTTCTTCTTCAGGAATCTTCAGGCTTTCCATTGCCTGTTCTACTGACCACCCCATTGTTTCCATAAGGTTTCTAATTGAAAGAAGAATTCCTTTCTGAATTCCTTTTTCTTCAACGCCTTTACTCAGATTGCACATAATAGGCACCTCTTTCTAATGTCTTTGAGTTTCAGACAAACCATGCGATAAGGTGAACAACAATAATACTGCTCACCTCTATTTTCAAAATTTATATATTTTGTACTTTTACATTTTTTTCAATTCATCTAAATACTTGCTCTTTTCTTCTTCAGGAATTTTCAGGACTTCCATTGCCTGTTCTACCGACCACCCCATTGTTTCCATAAGGTTTCTAATTGAAAGAAGAATTCCCTTCTCAATTCCTTGTTCAATTCCTTGTTCAATACCCTTCTGAATTCCTTGTTCAATACCCTTCTGAATTCCTTTTTCTTCAACGCCTTTACTCAGATTACACATAGTAGACACCTCTCTTTCTAATGTCTTTGTCATTTCAATTGAAAAATCATTCTGTAATATCTCTTTCTTTTCCTTTACTTCACGATCCGAAGAAAGCAAAACTTCCAGTAACTTTAAGATACCTGAAGCATTTTCATCATCAGAGTCCCCTAAACATATCATAATTGCCGTTAGTAAATCATAATTTTCTTTTCTTTCCGAACAACTACCAATTAACTGTTCTTCTGTAATAGAATATCTGTTTATACTATTTTCCCGATATTTCGGTGGATTCATACAAATCCAAATGCTATAGACTTTCTTTATCTTCTCATAATGTGCATCTGAAAATTCAACACCATACTGCGAAGATATCAATCTGCTGCAATAGTAAATTCCTCTGCTTATAATCGGGTAGCCTGGATAAAAATCATTTTGCGCTTCAATATTTATGATCAATCGAATTTTTTCTTTCGACACCGGAGCCTTCGCACAAAAGCGAATATCGTATGTAACCACCCCTTCATAAATAGAAGCGTCTTCGGTTGCTCCATTTTGTATTTGTTCTTCTGATACCTGTTCATCTATATTTACGGGTACGTCTGCAACATCTGCCTCTCCTTCTATATAGTTCTCTACAATTTCCTGAATCTCACAATCTCTATATTCCTCTATACAACTTTTCATAATCCATGCCAAGATCACCTTATTTGCCAGAAGGCGTTTGCATGCTGCATCATAGGAGGCTTTCTCTCCTGCAGAACTAATATTCTTTGCCAGTATATTTTCAACTTTCAACCTATATTCACCTGCCTATTCCTCTTTTTCTTATTTTATCACACACGAAAAAAAGATGCCACTTATTTTTCTCACCAGATTATCCTCCTTCCGTATGATAAGGAAGAATTGTTTATGTTCTTTTCGCATTAAAACTCTTTCTGCTTTTATAAGCAGTTTACCACTATTTTCTTATGCCGCTTCATTCTTATCCAAAACCTCCGCAAATGCTTTTTTTAACCGATAGGATAATAACGTATTTCTTTTTTTCGATCTTCCTGCCCGTATTGCCTGGGAAAATGCCTGTTTGCTTCCAACAAGAATGACTCTTCTTTTTGCCCTTGTAATCGCAGTATAATATAGATTTCTCTTTAAAGTATGCCGCCGAAAGCATGACAAAACTGGAATGATGACTACTGGATATTCTGATCCTTGTCCCTTATGGGCAGTAATTGCATACGCATGAACAAGGTTCCAAGATTCTCCTTCCTGGTATCGCATAACCCTTTCTTCTCCAAAATCCACTTCCATGTATTTCTTGCCATTCACCTTTCCTATTTTTCGTACAATCCCGATATCTCCATTGGAAATTTCATCTTCATTTTTCGTTTGCATCACTTTATCCTGTATCCGAAAAATTTTGTTTCCACTTTTGATTTCCTGCTGTCCTCTCTGGTATGGATTGATCCTGTCTTTGATTTTTATATTCAAGGCATTGGCACTTACCTTTGTATCCTCCCTTAAAGGTGTTAATACCTGAACTGCATTTACATTTTTGCCTTGTTGATTCCACTCCGTATCAAAAATTTTCACAATCTTTTTCGCAGCTTCTTCATCATCATGCGCTGCTACAAAAGAAAAACTGTCATCATATACCAGATTTTGTTTCCCACAGTTGATTTTTATCGCATTCTCCAAAATAGTAGGGTTTTCCTGCCGGAAACATTGCTCTAAAACAGTAACCGGAATGACTCCGGAATCAATGAGTTCTTTAAACACATTGCCAGGACCTACTGATTCCAGTTGATCTTTATCTCCTACAAAAACGATCCGGCTTCCAGCCTTTATTTTCATCATCAGGCTGGTAAACAGATGCATATCTACCATACTGCACTCGTCAATGATAATCAAATCATCACAAAGCATCTCTCCAGCATTCCATGCCTCTTCCCCTTCTGCTCCTGTAAGCCCGATACTTTTATGTATCGTCAGTGCCGGATACCCCGTTGCCTCATACATTCTCTGTCTTGCCCTTCCGGTAGGGGCCGCCAGTAAAATCATACTATCCATATTCAATTTTTCCTGTATCATAACAATAAAACGCAGCAGGGTTGTTTTACCACTTCCAGGTCCTCCTGTTATAATGGAAACTGGATTTTGAAAAACCATTTCAACCCCTTTTCTTTGCTTTTCCGCTAATTGTATGTTTTCTTTCGATTCCAAACCGGAAATCCATTTTTCTACATCATATCTTTTTATCGGATATCGGCTGAGCGCCGCAAGTTGTATAACAGCTTTTTGTTCCGACTCATAATTTTTCTTAGAATAAATTTTCGTATAGCTGCAGACAAGTTCCTTGTCATCTTTAATGAGCGAATTCCCTGCATCACGTATTTTCCGTTCTGTGACATGACCTCTTTTATCTCCTCGAAACAATAATGATTTTGTTCTTGTCAAAATTTCAGGCACCTCTAAATAGAGATGCCCTTCCCCTTCTGCTTCTTTTAAAACATATAATATAGCTGCTTTTATCCGTAAAGGATTATCTGCCTGAAAATGTTTGACCTTCCTGGCTATCGGATCAACCGTTTTAAATCCAAAACCTTCCATTTCACACAAACGAAAGGGATCTTTTTTGATAATGCTGACTGCCTTGTGTCCAAAATGTTCCTGAATTTTTTCTATTTTCTTTGGTGTTACACCCGCAGAAGATAAAAAAAGAGAAAGCTGACGGATATTTTCGCTTTTATGGTACCCCTCTAAAATACTATCCAGCTTTCTTTGTGTAATTCCTGGAATTTCAAGCAAACGTTCTGGACATTGTTCAAAGACATAGAAGGTATTTTTCCCGAACCGGTCTACAATCCTTTCTGCGATAATAGGTCCAACCCCTTTGATCAATCCGGAAGAAAGGTACGCTTTCACCCCTTCTCCCGTTGTTGGCATCTGAATCTCAAAAGAAGCCACATGGTACTGTTTTCCATACCGTTCTGATTCTTTCCATTGTCCTTTTAAGGATATATCCAACCCTTCATTTCTTGGCAGTTCGCAGCCAACTGCTATAAACTGCTGTTTCCCAATCTCCTTCTTCCCTTCTGGAATTTCATCTTCTGTTTCATATACCGCCACAGTATATCCGTTTTCCTGATTATAATAGATGGAAGAAGCGTATCTACACTCTAACAAGCTATTCCCTCCTTGTAACCCACATATAGCGTCCAGAAAGTTTTACATAGTAAATCCCTTCTTTTTCCAGTTCTTTTTTGATGACCAACATTTTTTGAGCTGGAAAATCCCGAATTGCTGCAACTCTGCGAAACCCTTTTTCGGTTCGGATACTGCACAACCCGTCTTTTCCTATGGAAAAAGAGTTGACTCCTTCTGATGCCAGCTTCATGGAAATATGATGAAATTTTTCTCTTCCTTCCATGATATACCAGTTTCTTGCTACTTTCTCTGCTTCATTCAATTCTTCGGAAACAGTTGGGCTCCGTTCTTTTTCCATTTTCTTTTTCACCGTCTGTTCCTGTTTGGGAGCTTTCACAACCGGAGCCGCCCTTTTCAAAGACTGTTCTTCAGGTACCTCTGCTTTTTCTTTCCTATTTTCAGCTACCTCTTTAAATGTTTCTTTTTCTGCTCCTTCTGGCCTCTTTTTCAGCTGGCGAATCACCAAGTACACCAGCAGAACTGGTACTGTCAGGGACAAGGTATTCACCAGAATTGCGAGGAAAAACGGCCATAAAAATGGGGCTAACAGAAATCCTACAATCCCCGAAGCAATACAAAAATTTTGATACTTTTTGACAAAGTATTTCCATTTACTACTCATAACAGCACAAGTTCCTTTCTGTTAAAAATGCTTCTATTTTTAGTCAAATCCATAATTGTTATACTCTGATTCCTGTACACGCTCAAATTCTTCATCTACCAGGTTACGTTTTCTACTATCACCGCGTTTTCGCTCCGGTGCACTTCTCTTTCCTTGTCGCTTCCTTCTTTCTGAATTTTCTTTCGCTCTTTTTCTCTGCTCAGATCTTTTTTTAGGCGCTGTTTTCTTTTGCCTGCTGCTTCTCTTATACGAGGTTGTCGTATTTCTATTGGGTTTTCTTACACTTCTGCGATATCCTTTTTCTTCCTCTTCGTACTCTTCTTCCTCCAATTCCTCTTCTTCATACTCATCATCTTCATAGTCATTCTCGTAGTCGTCTTCTTCATATTCTTCATCATCATAATCGTTGTCCTCTGACTCTTCCTCGTAATCATATCCTTCCTCTTCGTCATTTCGTTTTCTAAGCAGTTCAATCCGGAGCACTGTAATCTTATCCTTATACACCATATCTCCATCGTCATTTTCGTAATTGTCATTTAAAAGTGTTCCATGTATTCCAATATAATCGCCTTCTTCAATGTACTCTTCAATATATTCAGCGGATTTATCAAAAGCTGAACAGGAAAAATAGTCATATTTTTTCCCATCCTTTTTCTTAAAAGAACGCTTTACAGAAATACGAAAATTTGCAGCCAGACCATATTGAGGTGTTTTCTTATTCCTGCGCCGTTTTCTCTTAAATTCATTGATTTCAGGCTCTGTAGCAACATATCCTGTCATAATAAGTTCGTTCATAATTGGTCTCCTTCTTTAAATTCTGGCAGGAAAATTCTTTCCTGCCAAATAGGTACAAAAAAAGACACTTGGAATTTTCATTCTAAATGTCACATCCTAAATCCGCATTGTTTCCAAATCATACTGAAAATCAGAACCAATGCATTTCACAATTCTTTTTAAAATTTCGTATAAGTTCAGGCTGTTCTCTTGTGCCGGTCTTTTGCCTCTTATGTAATTTGGCCAGAAACAATATTCGTAAAACCGTTTCACCTGCATACGCGGTGAAATATAAAGCCCCTGAAACTCATCTTGCTGTACCTTTTCATTTCCTTCTTTTGAAAGCAGTTTTAAATGCAGTGCCTCGCTGTTACCTTTCTTGTCCATCTGAAGCCAGACAGTATGATCTGCCAGACGGATACTGCTGTGCAGCATATAAACATCTTCTCCACTTCGGCACCAGATAATCTCTCCGCAAAGCCCATTTTCAAATTGTGACGTAATACACACTCCATTTTCCGGAATATCTGCAAAGCAAATCTCATCATCAACTATTGGCATGGTTCTTCTCGCTTTTTTAGAATCGCCTACATCTTTTCGACACGCTTCAAACATTTGTTTTGTATTCTCATAATTTTTATTCTGTTCATCTTGATAGTTTCTCATCCTGATTCCTCCTGTTCTCTGATAACATCTCTACTATGCAGCCTTTTTATGTTTCTTCAAATTTTATTTTATATCTCTGGTAACCTTCGGGATCACAATCCTTTAATTTTTCCGGATAAAAACGTATTTTCTCATAAGTACAGTATCCACTCCTATTTCTTTGTCCTGTCAGTTCCCCTAATCCATTTTCTATAATCCATGACAATATTTTTCTTCCATGATGGTTTGTATCAACATAAGAACAATCTTTTTCACACACCTCATTCAAATCAACTGTCAAAGCAGCCCATGATGACGGATACCTGTGTTTCCAGTTCACCATCTCAATCGCCAGATTTCCAGTAATTGAATACTTATCCACCCTTAACTGTATTGGAAATTTCTCTCCGAAAGCCTCATACATAACTGTTTTTGGTTTCTGCTGCTTTCTGAAGTTCTCGTATTCTTCATCACTGCACCCTAGCCAGAAAAAATAGTTCCAATCCGGTATCGGCGGACGATATCCTTCTAATTGTTCTACCTTGATCTGTTTTAATGGAAGTAGCATTTTTCGCCCTTCCTTCACAGCTAAAATCAGCGGTTTTAACTTTTCTTCCAGATAAATTCTATCAGGACAGATATCGATCCATTTTCCTTTTATCGTCGTTAAAAACCGTTTTCCGTCCAGTGTCCTGATTTCAGAACGTTCTGCAAATAAACTGTTCTTCAGGAAACTGATAATGTTATTTTCCGTAGCCTGAAAAATAATTGCCTCTCTGCTGCACATCTCACTGTGGATTCCTTTTAAATACTCTTGGTTCATGATTTTCCTCCTATTCTTCTTTCTTTTGTGGCGTAATACTATCCTCCTTTTTATTTAATTGAAATAAAAAAAGGCACCTAGAATATCTTCATTCTAAATGCCTGATAACTCTTTATTTCTTGCCGAAACAGCCACCTGTTTCAAAACTTGCTTCCGATTCTGTATCGGAAAAAAATTTTGTACTCATCTTTCACTTACATGAGTATAAATGTTAATTCATTTTCACTTTACCACAATATATAGCATGTGTCAATATTTGCGTACTATATTTAGATATATGAATTTTAATAAAAGAAATCTCATGGGGCATGATCATTCTTACTCTGCTACTGCCTGTGAAAAAATTTCCCAACGTCCTCTTACATTTTCGCCTTTATCTGTACTTCTTCCGCAATATTCCAGGTATTTTTCCTGCTTATCATAATTATCAAAAAACTCTTTCACCCATAACAGATACGCATCTTCTTTTGCTTCGTCTCCGTACACCATATCCATTGCTGCAACTACCATTGGAATGGACAGCTTTTTCATCTTATCAATTTTATCTGTAACCTTTTCGTCTAACTTATCAAGTACGTCTAATGCATGTCCAATGAGATGTATGCTTTCCTTGGAATCGCTATTCAATACTTCAACATATTTTTCAATATTTTTCTGATCAAAAGCAGTATATTCATATCCGGAAATAAGCATCAAAATCTGGCAGGCCACTTTGCGCATATTATCTGACTTAATATCACCTTTTGTAATTCCTGTCTTTGCCCAAAATGGATGCTCCATAATTTTATAAAGTTCTGTACTCACATCAATATTTAAAAGACCTGTCAGGATCTGGGCTCCATTTAAACGCTTTCCACTGTTCAGACGCACAAACATATCTCTTACTTCTTTTTCCGTACAATCCCACATTTCAAAAATCAGAACTTCTGAGTTCAACAGTTTATCTTGTACAACTTCATCTAATTGAGAAAATCTTTTCCCTGCAATTTCATATGTTTCTCCATCAACTATAACCGGATCAAGTTTTTTAGAAAGTGGGAATTTATCCCCTTTATATTTCTGCAATGTAGTAATTCTCTGCTTGCCCTCTATCACATAGTTTTTGTTGTCTTTCTTCCAAACATATACCAAATTAATAGAATATCCTCTTAGCAGAGAATCCACTTCCAATGATTCCATATATCTGGTCCATTGTCCTTCTTTTCGCTGAAAGGGATGTGAAAAATCAAGTTTTCCCTTTCCGGACTCTCTCAATAACGATGAAACAATTTTAGGCTTACACGTAGATTCCATTTTCAAACACCACTCCTTTATTTTTTTATTATTCTATCACGATATACAGTGCATTGCAAACATACGGTACCATTTGAACAATTATTTCTATAAAAATCAGAATATTTACCTATTTTCTATCCACTGTATCGTTTTTTGGACAATAGCCGATCTTTGTTCAAAATGTAAATAATGAGATCCTTCTAGTAAAATCACTTCTCCATTTTCTTTATCTGCTATAATATCCCTATGTAGCTGTTCCCACTGCGGCATAGTTCTGCAATTCTCTTTTGAAACAAACTGCAGTATTGGTATTTCTTTTGGAATCTTCATATTTTCTACTGCTTCCATACTCTTTTCAAGATTTTTCATTTTCCATAATTCGATTGCCTCTTAGATTAACACCTCCAAAGTCCTGGCTCTGATCCATATCCGGATCTTCAATTCTTTTAAAATTCACAGGATTTACTACTGTTGCTACTGTAATCAGGTTGTATTCTTCTTTTGCTATCTGCTCTGCATCTTTAGGAATAACTGTTTCAAAAGAATTATCTGTTGAAACTCCATAAGCTCCATTTTCTAAACGATAATTGTGAACGCCTTCATAGTCTCCTTCTGCTCCTGTTATTTTTGATGCCTCTTCAAGCCGGGTATGTCGATTAGCCTCATTCAGTTCCAGTCTAAATGTAGCCCCAACTGCTTGCCGCGTAGAATCTTGTACATTGACACTTGCAGACCGACTTGCCAATCCTGCCATAAAAAAACTGCTAATCACTACAACTATTAACAGGAGAAGAAGGCTTTTTACAGGTTTTCGAGTAATGGAACACATTCCCCGTCGTAAGATACTCATATTTTATTCTTCTCCTTCTATAAAGCTTTTTATATTTCGATTCAATAATTCCTCATATCATTTGTTCGCATATAAATGCTATTTACTGCAATAATTTTCCATCTATAATAAATCTTAACAGGATATCAACTCATTTCTGATAAAATTTCTTTTGGTTTTTTCCTCATGATCATAATCCCTGCTACTGAAACTGAAATGAATAGCAATCCACCGATTGCAATTGTATCTTTTATCAACATATCTGACGTAACTTCTATTTCTATGTTCTGTAATTTCAAATCCGGTGCGGTATATCCGTCTGCAAATACCTGATTTTCCGTTGCTTCTTTCTGCTCTTCTGCCTGACTCTGGGATTGCTGTGCCATATAAGATGCTGTCATTTTGGAAAGTGCAGGCGATATCATAAATGACAATACTAATCCCAAAACTCCAATCAGCATAGCTTCCCAAAGAAATTGACTCCAAATTTTCTTCTTGCTTTCTCCTAACGCCATAAAAATACCAATTTCCTGTGTCCGGTTCTTCATCCAGAACAAAAAGATCAGACTTAATATAATGAAACTCGCTGCCGAAACTACAATTAACAGCATTTCACTTAACTGCTTCATATTATTAAAGTTCTCAGCCATACTCTGAATATTTCCATTGCTATCAATTAAATCATATCTTTCCCAGTTAATGTCTACTTTTTCAATTTCCTTTCTTACCGCATCATATTGGTCTACATTCCCCACTTTAAAAATCGCATATCGGAACAACGGATTTCCCTCTTCACCAGATGGTTTCTCTGGAAAATTCATGTCGGTAAAAATTGTATTTTCTGACCGATACGTATCTCCTGACATAACCGGTTCCAACTTCTGCACCGCTTCATAGATTCCTACAATCTTCGCACTATAGACTTTCGAATTCTCCTTGTCATCCCACTGATTGAACTGTAGACTGTCGCCTACTTGCAGTCCGTTTAATTCTGCCAGTTCTTTTGAAATAACACAAACATCTTTATCCTCTTTGGTTGTCATTCGTCCATCTACCAGCTTAATTTTTCCTGCTGCAACATCCATATCCATTTCCATAATTCGATTGCCTCTTAGATTAACACCTCCAAAGTCCTGGCTCTGATCCATATCCGGATCTTCAATTCTTTTAAAATTCACAGGATTTACTACTGTTGCTACTGTAATCAGGTTGTATTCTTCTTTTGCTATCTGCTCTGCATCTTTAGGAATAACTGTTTCAAAAGAATTATCTGTTGAAACTCCATAAGCTCCATTTTCTAAACGATAATTGTGAACGCCTTCATAGTCTCCTTCTGCTCCTGTTATTTTTGATGCCTCTTCAAGCCGGGTATGTCGATTAGCCTCATTCAGTTCCAGTCTAAATGTAGCCCCAACTGCTTGCCGCGTAGAATCTTGTACATTGACACTTGCAGACCGACTTGCCAAACAGCACGCTCAATCACTGGTTCCCATACATTTTCATAAATCTCCCATTTCTCTCTTGGGACTAAGCGAAGAGGAATATTTTTGCAAAGCATTTGTTTCGTCTTTCCATAAGCTGCAGCTCCAATGTAAACCGGATTCTGTAAAATACGCCGGATAAAATCAGCTCTCCAAAGACTTTTTCCTTTCCGCTTCTTTTTTCCATACATACGGATTTCATAACTTTCTGTAGGGCTTTGTACTCCATTTGCGTTCAGCTCTTTCGCAATATCATAACTGGACATATCTTCAAATACATACCAGTAAAAAATCTGCTGTACCACTTTACTTTCTTCGGGTTCAGGAATCAGCTTCTTACTATCATCAGGATTTCGCTGAAATCCATATGGTGGTCTGCTGCCCCAAAATTCCCCTTTACTTCTTGAAAGTTCATGGGCCTGCACCAGTTTCCCAGAAACCTCCCGTGCATAATAGTCATTCATAAAGTGTTTCAAAATGTGATTTGCTCGATCCTGCACACATGCCGGATTCTCGCTGTCGTAGTCATCCAAAACAGAAATAAATCGTACCCCTAAGGTAGGAAAAATAATATCAATCAGGTCCAATGCGTCCAATGCATCACGTCCGAAACGGGAAAAATCTTTTACAATGATACAATCTATTTTTTTGTTTCCAACGTCTTCCATCAGCTTTTCAAATTCTGGACGTTCAAAGGTTGTTCCCGTGACACCATTATCTATATAAACCTTAACAATCAGCATTTCTGGGTGTTTTTTTGCAAAATCTTCACAAATCTGTTTTTGAATATAGATAGAATCTCTTCTGCCATGACCACCATCTTTTTCTGACAATCGAATATAGAGACCGGTTTTCAAATATTTCACAGCCGCTTTTTCCTGTGCTGTCTTCGTTCTTCTTTTGCTCACTCTAGGCACTGACGGTTTCCTCCTTTCCTTCAAGGAAGGCATCCAGCCTTTTATCCGGCTGTATCTGATTCACCGTATCCAAAAGGTATAGCAGCTTCTCAAATTCATCTTCAAACCAAAAATGTATCGTCACCCGCTTATCTGTATGAACACAGATTCTCTTTACCAAGGTAACCAGCATCATGCGGTCTATTTCTTTCTGATCTTGATAGTGCAGAAACTGTTCCAACCATTGCAAGTGCCGTTCCACGCTTTCCTGAATATCCTGGATTTCTTTTTGCTGCCGCTCCGTGGCGTGTTCAATATCTTCCAATGCCCGGTCATATTTCTTTTTATAAGCAGTATATTCTTCCTTATCCAGTAATCCCTCTGAAAAGCTGTCATATAATTTCATTTTGATTTTCAAAAGCCTTTTTGTTTCAGCTTCCAGAAGTTTCAGCTTCTTATCCTCTTCCAACAGTTTCTGCCGGGGAATGGAAACGGAAGATACATAGCCCAGGACTTCTTTCATCTCCACTAAAACGGAAATGTAATGCATCACTGTATTTTTCACAATATGAATCAACAGTTTTTCACTAATGATATGCGATTCACACTCTTTCTCATAAAGATTTGTAGAGCACACATAATAGTGGTGTACTTTGTCCGGACTTTTCAGAATCATGCTTTGGTGGCAATCTGCACATTGTACCAAACCTGCCAGTAATGCTAAACCACTGGCAGAACGCCTTGTATCCATACCCATCAAGTTTTGTACCACCTCATATTGGTGACGGGTAACTGCCGGCTGAAACGCATTCTCAGTACGGCTCCATTCAGATTCTTCTTTATGAACAATTACTTTTACTTTATGATTTGGTGTTGTAGTCTTTCCTTGTATCAAGACACCAGTATACCGTTCATCCATCAAAATACGCCGAACCATAGCAGCGTGCCACTTCGGGGCATCTGTTAACCGAAATCCTGTTTTCAAATTTTGTTTCAGGATAACCTGTTTATACAAAAGAGGAGTTAAAATCCCCCGTAGGTTCAAGTTATCAGCAATCATGGTTAAGCTATATCCCATCATTTTCAAATGGTAAATATCCTGTACAACAGAGCAAGGAACCTCATCCACGATCAGTTTATGCTTATCCTCTGGAGATTTCAGGTAACCATAAAAAGCAAAAGGAGCTACACACTGTCCTTCTCCTCTTTTCACTTGTAACTGTGTACGGACATTTCTTGATGTATCTGCCGGATAAATGTCATTTACTAAACTTTTTATTCTTAGGGTAAGGTAATCACGATCAGGAACAATGCTGTCATAATCATCATTGACAAGAATCAGACGCACGCCCATCTTAGGAAGAATACGTTCCACATATTGTAACACCCCGGAAAAGTCTCGCCCGAATCGGGAAAGGTCTTTTACAATAATACAATCTGCCTCTCCTTTTTCCAGTAACTCCAACATTTCCTGAAAACCTGGCCGGTTAAAGTTTGTGCCGGTATAACCATCATCCACACACTCTTTTACCACCACAATATCGGTTTTCTTTTTCAAGTGCCCATGAGCCAGTATTCTTTGATTTGAGATACTGTCACTTTCCCTGCTATCGCCATCTTCAACAGAAAGACGCAGATAAATGACAGCACGATAGATTTTTTTTACAAATTGATTTTTCATTGTCAAGTTCTCCCATCACAAAATTAGTTCTCAGAACTAACCTGATGATGGTAAAAACTCAACGCTTCGTCCTACTTGCCATCATCCTACCATAGTTCCCGCGCTTTGTCCACCCCGTAATCTCCCAAGTTCTATGCTTTTTCCTCTACTGATTGGGAGACTACCATTTCATCTGTACTAAACTTTCCATTGCTTCTTCTATGGTACGGCTCGTAGACGCAAATCCAATTTTCACCAGAACACCTTGACATTTTAAAAAATAAGGATTTTTTCCTGATTCTAAAATCTCACGGATTTTCTCTTTTTTACTTTTCTTTGCATCTATATTTAATTCTTCTATATCTTGTATATCATCTGGATTAACATCTTCAAAAGTCATCTTACGCATCTCTAATAACTCTTCTCTGGATATCATCCTGCTATATCAACCTCCCGGCATAACATCTACGCAAATGTTCGTCCAAGTTGGCTTCAAACCACTCCTGTATGTATCGGGATCTCTGCATATATTCCTGCACAGCAATATCATCTTGAATGCCTTCTCCAATACAATCTATCCCCACACCGTAAGCATGAAGTTCATCAAGCACTGCTGTCAAAGACTCCTGATTCAAAGAAATTCGACTCAAAGACGGAACTACTACGACATCAATCATTCCCTTTTCAGCCAGCTCCACCACCTTATCCCAAACTTCCTTTTCCTCCATACAATTACAGCCTATAGATTCCATCATAGCAAACAACTGATATCCCTGCAGGTCACAATACATCCTACTTTTTGCCTGCTCATGAGACAAAATTCCCTGTCTGCAATATGCAATGGGAATTTTAATATACACCGCCGCCTGGAGAGGCTCCCTCTTCTCCTTAAAAGCACAAATTCTGCATCCCTGGTTGGGAAATAAAATTCCTTCCAACACACTTTTATCCTTTGTAACCACTTCACGAACGATACGTTTACACATCCTACCGCCTCCTTCTTTTACTTCCCTGATTTCATTTCAGGGATATAGAGAAAACCTTTTTCCACATATCTCTAAAATGAAATCAAAGCCTTTTATAAAACTACTATGCCACTCTTTTATTCACACACCATACTGGCAGCTAACGCACTGCCAGTATGCTTTTTCATTCTCTCTCCCCGGTGTGAACGGGAGTATGTAGGACCGGCCCGGCTGGCCGCCTAACACCCTGCAGCACCCTATCTCACTGCAGCATGTCCCAGGCGCTACTCTGGTTGCCGTGTTTTGTCAGCAAAGGTATCATTATCATCTGGTTTTCAAGCTGCCTGCCACTGGCAGCCCATGTAAAGGGCGCTGCTCACACTTTTCCTTCATCTGTTACGATTCCTTGTTTGATCCGCTGCTTATTAGTCCCATTCTTCTGTCTTTGCAGACAAGTGTATTGTCGCACAGCTCTGGACCCTCCATCATCTCTACGAGATGTGCCTAGATGTTTTGTGTCCTTCAAGATATTTTAATGTCACAAGTGACATGTTCACTCTAAAAAAATATCACCATACTGATATTCTATTTTCAAGGTTCAGATTGGCTGAAACTTATCAGCCTGCCAAAGCACACCAGTTGTATAATATGCTTTGGCAGACAAACAAACCTCCTCCTTTATCCGGATACATCCTATAAAATTTAAAATTTTATATAAATCTCTTGCTCACCTCCTCAATTTTTCAATAATTTTATCTAAAAACATCTGATTTGATTTCTCCAACAATTCTACAAGCATCTTTTCTGTAATCCCTGTAAGAATTATGGTATCTTTACATTCTGGTTCTTTCTGTCTTATATCCTCATCTATTCTTTTAACTAACATTAATAACGATGAAGAATTAGCACAATTAATAAATCCTATATAGTGTTCCACCATATCATAATCACCTTTGCATCCTCGCACAGTTTCAAAGGCATGCCTAATAGAACGTTCCACTCTCTGTGCTGTTGTATTATAAATTCGTGCCACTTTATAATAAAGATATGTAATTTTTACATTTTTCTCCTGACTTAAAATTAAAACACTATCTGTAATATAACCGAACCCTTTCAAGTTCGCTGACATACCCATCTTAAATAACACTGCTTCAACATCTTCCCTAGTAATCATAATTTTTCCTCTCTATATGTTTTTTAACAAGCTTCTGTTCTCTTGATACTCTCTTAATCCTTTTTTCATACCTTTAATGGAACAAATCAACAAAAAAATTTCTTTTTCACTACAATCTTGAAATAACTCCCATATTTTTTCTTCAATTAAGATATCCTGACTATTCGTACCAATATAGGAGAAATGTGCTTTTACAGGAACCTCCATAGCATTTAATAGCTTTATATAAGTCTTCATACCCACAACACGTATATGTGTCTCTATTTTGGCAAGATGTGATACGGAAATGTCCGCTTTTTCAGCAAGCTGCTCCTGTGTTAACCCTCTAAATTCTCTCATCTTTCTTATAGAATCTGCTATTATCCAAAGTTCATTTTCCATCTTTTTATCTCCTCATTCGTTTTCTAAAATCATTATAATCCCAACACTTTTTATTGATAATTGACTATAAAGGCATTTTTTTCTTCTTCTTATCAAATCTTTCCTGTTAGATTTACCATATAATTATAACTTTGAAGAGGAGAAAATATTTCTGTACATTATCTGAAAAAACTATACTATCATTTTTAAATCTCAAATAAAAAAGCGTAAATGAATTTCTCTTTCATCTACGCTTATCTCGAACTTCTTAAACTGTGCATTATCTCTAAAAGCACTTATGCTCCCCCTATATACTAATCTACATTTTCAACTAATGCCTCATCTATATTCTTTTTAGTCTATATCCAACATTAATTAAAGTTTCAATAATATCATATCCCATTTTTTTTCGAATCTTCCACACCACATGTTCCACAGTTTTGTATGGAATATGATCATCATTATAGTTAAGGCCCCAGACAGAATAATATATATTCTTCTTGGGAAATATCCATTTCGGTCTTTGTGTTAAAAGATACAGTACCTCAAACTCCCTTGGTCCTAAATTTACTTCCTTTTCTCTATAAACAACACAATAGGCCATTGGATCTAGCTGAAGCACTCCATCGCCTAGAATAATGTTGGATTTATATTCCGGATAAATATTCTGCATCCCTATTCCTCCCTTTACTAATTTCATTCAATACATACCTTTATAAATAAAACTTATATTGTAAAACACTTTTCATTGTATTATTCTCGCGAATTATCTATTTAAAAATACTGGACAAAGCTATCTCTCTGCTTTGTCCAGCACATCGGATGATTCTATATAATTAATGATTTTTTATCAATTTAATTCTCATGTTTTTTTTCCCATTCATAATACCATTTCCATCTAAAAAAGTCATTCATCTTATTTATTAATATATCCTCACCAAATGGTATTTCTACAAAATCCAAAGCTCCCATGGTCAACACTTCAAATTGATCTAATACACTACTATTTTCTAGTAAAGCCAAAATGGGGCTATCCTTCATTTTACACATAGCACTTCTAATAATTTCATAGTTCCTGGCTTGTACCTTGTTCTTATCAAATTCTACTATTAGAATATCGTAAGAACTAATTTGCTCAAACCTCTCAAAACAACACTGTTCTACATTTGCTATTTCCTTCAGCTTACTCTCATATTTGCAATACATATTAATATTATCAGTTACATAGAGAACCGTCAATTTTCTCTCCTTTTTTCCACAATACCTTTTTCTATTTTCTCCAATAACAACGATATGGTAAGGACACTTAATGCATTTAATATTGTATTTGCAAAAGTATTTAATCTAAATCCATAAAATATAATAAGTACCATGTATACAAAACTTATTACATATTTTGCTTTTAGGAGATAGTCCAAGTTTACATCAGTTTCTTTTGTTTCAAATTTCATAGCTAGTTCAACAATAATTATTTCTATAAATGCAATAAATAGCCCTTTTCCACTAGAAAGAGAATAATATTTAACGCCCAATAATGATATTATTATAACTGTACATGACAGAATGTAACATGCCCAATAACTTCTCATATGTATTCCACCTATATAAGAGCGTAATACAAAGAAGGTAACTAGAAACAAAATATATTCTGTTATCATGCTAATCCATGCAGCTACCATAAAACAGGTAGCCGCACAAAGGAAAAATTCCAATCCAATCACAAAGCCATACTTATAAATTTCATATTCTGTTTCAGAAATAATATTGATTTTAACTATATACTTTGTTAATTTATCAGCAATTTTTTCCATACTATTTTTTTCTTAATTTCATAACTTCTGATGGCATCTTGGGCTGATGATAAATACATACACATTTACTATTCGCTGCAATTTTACTCGAATTAAGTGCGAATTGTGCCATTAACTTACCACTCGTTTGAATCATAGTATTTTTGATATTCTTCATTATTTAAACCTCCATTTTTCTTTTATTATACAAAAAAAATATGTCTTTTTTTGTACCTCGTAACTTTTACGGCAAACCATGTAACTTTTACGCCAAACTATGGTAAGCGCAAAATATTGCTACGCTGCCCATGAATCACGCTTGCACCAAAATGATAGATGCAAGCGTTTTGCTCTATGTTTAGTTTTGACAGTTCGCTTTCGCAGTCTCGCTCCATGGGGCAAGCTGTTCCAGCTGTTCATCTGACATTTTATCGTCTGGCCGCTGTGATAAGAGGTATGTCAGATATTTGTAGGTATTCAGGTCATTCGCTTTTGCCATCTCAACCATTG
>OGUQ01001306.1_pt1 | contig 20638 bp, 20 predicted proteins | sample 1574701 | NCBI WGS metagenome assembly OGUQ01 (sample SAMEA2582087, study PRJEB24529) | metagenome | biome: Human gut stool | place: China | collected 2011 | reverse complement strand
AATTGGATCATTTTTATCAAAATTTTTGTTTCACATCATTTACAAATATACAAAAAGTATATTTTACATACTTTTTAAAACATTATTTTCTCTTCTATAAATTTTTCTATATCTTCTATATTGATTGATATTTGTTCCATAGTATCTCTATCCCTTATTGTAACTATGTTATTATTTAATGTTTCATCATCAACAGTTATACAATATGGTGTTCCTATTATATCATTTCTTCTATATCTTTTTCCTATGGAACCTGCATCATCATAGTTACACATAAATAACTTAGATAATTTTTGGTATATTTCTTCAGATTTTTCACCATGTATTTTCTTAACAAGAGGAAGTATTGCAACTTTATATGGGGCAAGTACTGGGTTTAATGATAGCACTTCTCTTATTGTTCCGTCCTCTAATTCTTCTTCTTTGTACGCTTCACAAAGTATAGCTAATGTTAATCTATCTGCTCCGATTGAATTTTCTATAACGGTAGGAATATATTTTTCATTAGTAACTGGATCTAAATATTCCAACTTTTTCCCTGAAAACTCAGAATGTCTAGTTAAATCCCATGTTCCACGGTGATGAATTCCATTTAATTCTTCCCATCCAATAGGAAATTGGTATTGAATATCACAAGCTGCTTTAGCGTAATGTGCTAGTTTATCATGATCATGAAATCTTAGTTTATCTTTTGATAATCCTATATCTGTAACAAATTTCATTGCTTTTTCTTTATAATTATTATATATATCCATACTATCATCATTTTTACAGAAACATTGTAATTCCATTTGTTCAAATTCTATTGTTCTAAATAAGAAATTACCTGGAGTTATTTCATTTCTAAAACTTTTTCCTATTTGTGCTATTGAAAATGGTACTTTAGCACGCATTGTTCTTTGAACATTTAAAAAGTTTACATATTCTCCTTGACATGTTTCTGGTCTTAAGTATACTAAATCTTTATTATCTTCTACGGTTCCTCTTGATGTTTCAAACATTAATTTGAATTGTTTAATATCAGTCCATTCAAAACTATGACAGTTAGGACAAGTAATGTGATGTTCTTTAATATAATCTTGCATTTGTTCTGTAGTAAGACTTTCAGCATCTATTTTTCCTTTAGAATATTCTCCTATTAAATTATCTGCTCTAAATCTTTGTTTGCATTTTTTACAATCCATTTTTGGATCGCTAAAAGAATCAACATGTCCACTTGCTTTCCAAACATTAGGATTCATTAAAATAGCAGCATCTATTCCATATGATCTATTATCTTCTTGAACAAATCTTTTCCACCAGCATTTTTTTATATTATTTTTAAGTTCTACTCCTAAAGGACCAAAGTCCCAAGTATTGGCAAATCCATCATATATTTCACTTCCTTGAAATACAAATCCATATTGTTTGCATAAATTAACTATTTTATCTAAATTTTCCATTATAACCTCCTAAATAATTTCATCTAATTATCTTGCTTATGGAATAATTATACTATTAAATAAATATTTTTACAATGAAAAAAACTAATGAATTTAGATATCTAAATACATTAGTTTTTATTTAACCATTAATAACGTCCAATATGCTACGAGTAATCCTACTATACTTACAGCAAGTATTGCTAGTATTGTTGTGGATACATATCCGCTTCTTTTCCTTGTTAAATTTTTAGTTAAATTTTTAAAATTACCTTGTTCATATAAATTTCTATTTTCTTCTTTAATTCTATTAAGATTTTCTTTTTTTGCTTCTAATCTAGCAATTAATTTCTGTTTTTCTTCTTCACTAACAGAAAAAGCATTTTTAATTTTTTGAGCAGCTTTTTTAAATTTTTCTACCACACTCTTTTTAAAACTACCAACTTTATCTTTTGCAGTATCAATTGTTGTAACTATTTTTTGATTAATTTTATTCCTTGTAATAATTATTTTTCTATTTGTATTTTGCACCTTTATACCAATATCAGTTACTGCTATTTTAGTTCTTAATCCTAGTGTACCCACAAAGTCTCTAGTTTTTTGTAAACCTTTTTTGAGAAAAGTTCCAACTTTACTTTTTTTGGTGTTAACAACAGGTGTTTTCTTAGTGCGTAGTGGTCTTTTACCCTTGGCATTAAGCTTTACAATTTTATATTTAGGTTGTAATGTAATTACCTCTTTTTTTCGAAATCTATTCTTAATTCTTTCTATATTTCTCTTTAAAGTTGACTTTACTTTTTCTATGCTAGTTATTATTTTTTCATTGACACTATTTCTTTTCCTAATAACTTTGTTTTTAACGTCGCATATTTTTCCAGAAACATCAATTATTATACTTTGTGTTTTTAACGTTAAAATAGTAAATGGATCTTTAATTTTATTAATTATCCTCTTTATTCTTTCTTTTCTTTCTCTTCTAATACGACAAACCTTAGCTTTTCTTGAAACTTTTCTTGCTCTTCTCTCGTTTAGTTTTATTTTTCTTTGAATTATTCTTATGTCATTTGAATATCCAATAGCAGCATTTTCACCAATTCTGGCTTGCTCAATTATTTCTTCAGCTTCTCTTCTTAATCTTTCTGATTCTTCCTTGGCTAAATTACGATTTTTTATCAATGCAATTTGCTTTTCAATTAATTCAATTCTATTTTTATATTCATCAATAATAGCTTTATTCTCTTCTGTTTCTGGTAATGTTGATATTTTTTCATTTAATTCTTCTACTTGCTTTTGTAAATTTTCAATTGTCATAATTCCCCCTATTTTTTAAGCATTTAGTAGTTCGTTAACAATATTATGAATTTTTTCTCTTTCAATTTCATCTTCAATATCAAATATTTCATCAGTTCCATCTGATTGTTTTTCTAAACGAGAAACTAAAACATCACAATTTTCGCTATCAGTATCAATAGAATATACAACATATTCTTTTCCTTCTACTTCAATTACTGTAACTACATCTGCTTCCTTTTCAATATTATTTTCATCTAGTATCTTAAACTTAGTATTATTTTCTTCCATTTGCAATCCCTCCATTCGTGCTTATTGTAACATATATGTAGTATAATGTCAATTAAATGATGATTATAACAAATCTCCTACATTTAAGACTGATTATATTTTATTGTATAAACTAATCATATATTTAGTTTTTATTCTATCTATTATTTTGTTTTTAGGTAACATTTTTAAGACTAAAGATAATCTTTCTAACTCTCTTTTGTTGTATTCTTCAAATACCTTTCCTTTATTTTTAAGTAATATTGGTCCAAAATATAGTTCTTTTCTATTATATTTCTTCTTTCCTTTTTTAAACTCGATAATTGTATAATATATTCCTTTATCATATATCATTTCTTCATCTAATATATAATACTTTAGTTTAGTAATTTCTTTTCTTAAGAAATATAATTTGGTATTACTTTGAATTACAATATTATCTACATTATTAAGTTTGTTTATATTCTTTTTTAGAATTCCTACGATAGTATATGAACCAAGTCCTGACATAATGATAGTATCTATCTCATTTGCTTCGACTACGTCAAGGCCGTTACCTAGTCTTAAATCAATCTGTTCATTTAATCTATTATCTGAAATATTCTTTTTTGCATTATTTAAGGCTTGTTCATTTATATCGGATGCTATAATAGAAATATTTTTTTTATTTTGATATAAATATATATCTAATAATCCATGATCACAACCTATATCTATAACTTTACTGTTATCTGGGATAAAAGATGCTATTAATTCTAGTCTTTTAGATATTTTATTCATTTAAGAAGTCCTTTAATTTTTTACTTCTAGATGGATGTCTTAATTTCCTTAAGGCTTTTGCTTCTATTTGTCTTATTCTTTCTCTTGTTACTCCAAACATTTGGCCTACTTCTTCAAGGGTTTTGCATGAACCATCATCTAGACCAAATCTAAGTCTTAGTACTTGTTCTTCTCTTTCTGTTAAAGTGCATAGAACATCCGATATTTCTTCTTTTAACATTTCATGTGTTGTATATTCTTCTGGTGACATTGTTCTTTCATCCTTAACAAAGTCTCCTAAGTGAGAGTCATCTTCTTCTCCAATTGGTGTTTCTAATGATACTGGTTCTTGGGCTATTTTGATAACTTCTCTTACTTTTTCAACAGATATATGCATTTTTTTAGCTAATTCTGCTTCTGTTGGTTCTCTATTTAATTCAAGTGTTAGTTGTCTTTGAACTCTTGATAGTCTATTGATTGTTTCAACCATGTGAACTGGTACTCTTATGGTTCTTGCTTGGTCGGCTATAGCCCTTGTTATAGCTTGTCTTATCCACCAAGTTGCATAAGTTGAAAATTTATATCCTTTTTCAGCATCAAATTTTTCAACAGCTTTCATAAGTCCTATGTTTCCTTCTTGAATAAGATCTAGAAATAACATTCCTCTTCCAACATATCTTTTGGCAATAGATACGACAAGTCTTAAATTTGATTCTGCTAATATATTTTTAGCTTCTTCATCGCCTTCAACTATTCTTTTTGATAATTCTGTTTCTTGTTCTAAAGAAAGCAAACTTATCTTACCAATTTCTTTTAAGTACATTCTCACAGGATCATTAATAGTTAATTCTTTAGCTAGAGTACTATCTTTTAATAGTTCATCAAAGCTTCCATCAGCATCTCCTTCTTCACTGCCAACATCATCTTCATCTGTAACAACTTGGATATTGGCTTCCATCAAACTATTATATAAATCATCTAATGAATCGCTATCTAATTCTAATCCTTTTAAGGCTGATGCCAATTGCTCGTAAGTTACAAAACCTTTTTTCTTACCTTCTTCAATTAATTCTTTTTTTCTTGTATCATATGTTTTTATTTCTTCAATCATTTCCTACTCCTTTTAATTTCATAATATCACTTAAAATATTTGCCTGTTTTAAGGGATCTGTTTCTTCTTTTAACATTTTGTTTAATGATTCTATTTTCATTTTTTTAGGACATGAATTAACAAGATTTATGTAATCATTAATTTCTTCTTTACTATAGCTATCTTTTAAATTCATATTTATTATTTCCTTAAAGACCTTATTTAATTCATCTTTTGTAGATATATAACTTATAAAATCTGCTTCATTAATAGTACCATACTTATGATAATAATATATTATTTCGTTAGATAAAATTCTAACTTCTTGTTCATTAAAGTATGGAACTTTTTCTTCTACTAACGTTAATATCTTTTCATCTTTTATCATATAGTATAATAAGTGTCTTCCAGCATTACTATATTTATCTCTTCTTTTTATATTATTTATATGTTCTATTTTATTAGGAACATTTTTTTCTTCTTTTTTAAATGTTTCTAATTTTTCTTTTAATGTTACATATTCTATATCAAATTCTTTAGATAGTTTCTTTAGAGTTAACTCTACTAGAATATTATCTTTACTATTTGATAATTCTTTAATAGTTAAATCAATATATTCTGATATATCTTTAATATCTTTTAAATTTTTATCTTTTTTATATCTATTCATTCGATATTCTACAACACTAATTGTATTATCTATTTTAGATATAAATTTTTCTTTTCCATATTTTAATATATATTCATCTGGATCTAAATTTTCTTCTAGTCTAATTATTCTTGGTGTTACATCTATTTCTTTTAATACTTGAATAGCTTTATCGGTAGCTTCATCACCAGCATTATCACCATCGAAGCAAAGTATTATATTATTAGTTGTTTTCTTTAAAAGCAAGGCTTGTTCTTTGGTAAAAGCTGTTCCCATGGTAGCTACGCAATTATTAATGCCTACAACAGATGCCCTTATGACATCCATAAATCCTTCCATAACTATTATGGATTCACTTCTCTTTAAATGTTCTTTTGCTAGATGATAATTATATAATAAATTACCTTTTTTAAATATATTAGTTTCTTTTGTATTAATATATTTACTTTCATCATGAGTATTATATATTCTTCCAGAGAAAGCCACAACATTGCCTGATAGGTCATATAATGGAAACATTATCCTATTAATAAATAAGTCTTGTCCTCTTTCGTTACTTATTCCTAGTGATATAAGTTTATCTAATTTTATATTCTTACTTAGTAAAAATTCTGTTAAAGATGATTTAGACATAGAAAGTCCAATTCTAAATTTTGAAATAGTATTTCTATCTATTTTTCTTTTGGTTAAATAATCTATTGCATTATTACCCAATGATGTATTTAAACTATTTTGATAATATTTACAAGCTAGTTCATATATTTCTAAATCTTGGTTATTTGTAATTTCTTTTTTTTTAGTATCTAAATTATATCCTAGTTTACTACCAATTAACCTTATCGCATCATAAAAACCAATATGTTCATATTCAGAAACAAAACTAAATACGTTTCCTGTTGCATGGCATACAAAGCAAGTATATATTTGTTTTTCAAAGGATACGCTCATGCTAGGGGAATGGTCATCATGAAATGGACACAATCCAAAATAGTTTTTTCCTTTTTTTGTTAATGGTACATAATTAGATATGATATCTACGATATTTACTTTATTTCTAATTTCATTAATAACTTCATTGGTAATCATTAACTACCCTCCAATAATAATATTCTAAAAAAATATGCAAATTACTTCCTTTTTAGTTAACTTTTTTTATTTATTTACACAAATTTGACACTTTTTTGATGCTTATTACTTTTAAAAATATGCTATTTTATAAACATAGAATCTCCAAACGAGAAAAATCTATATTTATTTTTTACAGCTTCTTGATATGAAGATAATATTATTTCTTTTGATGCAAAAGCTGACACCAGCATAATTAGCGTTGATTTTGGTAAGTGAAAATTAGTAATTAGAGCTGATATTCCTTTAAATTGATATCCTGGATAAATAAAGATATCGGTCCATCCTGATGTTTCTATAAATTTTCCATATTTACTCATTATTGTTTCAATTGTTCTAGTAGTGGTAGTTCCAACGCTTATAATTCTTCTATCTTCCTGTTTGGCTTTATTTAATATATCTGCTGTTTCTTTTGACATACTATAAAATTCAGAATGCATTTTATGAGTAGTAACATCTTCTACATTTACTGGTCTAAATGTTCCAAGTCCAACATGAAGGGTTATGAAACACACTATTACTCCTTTATTTCTTATTTTTTCTAATAAATCTTTAGTAAAGTGTAATCCTGCCGTAGGAGCTGCTGCTGATCCTATATTCTTAGCATATACTGTTTGATATCTATCTTTATCTTTTAATTGCTTTTTTATATATGGAGGAAGAGGCATCGTTCCTAGTTTATCAAGTACTTCATAAAATATTCCTTCGTATATAAACTTAAATTCGCGTATTCCTTCCTCAGAAGCCTTTATACATTCAGCCTTAAGAAGGCCGTCTCCAAACGAAATAATAGTTCCTAAGTGTACTCTTTTAGCTGGTTTAACTAAACATTCCCAATTATTATTTTCTATATTTTTAAGTAAAAGTAATTCAATTATAGCTTTAGTATCTTCTTTTTCTCCAATTATTCTAGCAGGCAATACTTTTGTATCGTTTAAAACTAAAACATCACCTTCTTGTAAATAATCTGTAATATCATGAAAAACGCTATGAGTTATTTCACCTGTTTTTTTGTCTAATACCATAAGTCTAGACTCATCTCTTTTTTCTATTGGCTCTTGAGCTATTAATTCCTCTGGTAATTCATAATCAAAATCATCTGTTCTCACACTAGTACCTCCAAAACTTCCATTATTATAGCACTTTAAATAAAAGAATGCAAACATTTACCCTATTGCATTCTTTTATTGATATTTTACTAATTTACAGTTATTTACGATGGTATTTTTAGTTCCATACCTATACTTAATAAATTACTTGTTAAACCATTTAGTTTTTTTATTTCATCTACGGTAGTATTATACTTTTTGGCTATGGAGTATAAATTATCACCTGACTTTACAGTATAATTGATATAATTTCCTATTTGGATAGGTATTTTTAAAGTCATACCTATATTTAATAAACCACTTGTTAGACCATTTAGTTTTTTTATTTCATCTACGGTAGTATTATACTTTTTGGCTATAGAATATAAATTATCACCTGATTTTACCACGTAGTCTATATAATTAGTACTAGAAGGTTCTTCTTTTATTTTTAACTCCATACCTATGCTTAAATTATCTGATTTTAAATTATTTAATTTCTTTATTTCGTCTACGGTAGTATTGTATTTTTTAGCAATAGAATATAATGTATCACCTGATTTAACTATATAATAATTTTTTTCTGTAACTTCTTCACTAGGTATATTAGATTTTATTTTTAATACTTGACCAATAGTTATATTATTGTTTTTTAAATTATTTAATTCTTTTAATTCATTTACACTAATATTGTATTTTTTGGCTATAGAGTATAGGGTATCACCACTTTTTACTTTATATGTATCTGATAGAGCTAAATATTCTATTATAGATTTAACTATTATTTCTACTACTTGCTTATAATTATCAGCATCTCCATACTCTATAATTATTGTTTCATTAGGATTTGTATCTTTTATAATACTATAATAATCATACTTTGTGTTTGCTGGTAATCTTCTTTGATAGTATTTGTTTACAGATATTCCATTATTTTCTAGGTTTGAAAATATTAAACTTGCTAATTTATCACTACTTCTTAATGGATATATAATACTGAGATCAGAAGATGTATCAAATCTATTTTGAATTATTAAATCATTGTCTTGTTTTAATTTATTAATTTGGTTAACTCTATCTTCATCCGTTAATGATTCATCTTTATTTCTTGTTAAAATGCTATTGATATTTTGATTATTAAAACTATTATTCATATAATTAGATAAATCTAATAAAATATCTTTTTCATATTTGTCCCCTATTTTGGCACCATAGTCATCTCCACCACGATAGGGATCTATAATTATTTTCATATTGTTCACCAATAAATTATATGCAAAAGAAAAAGACTTAATACTAAGCCTTTGTTGTGCTACCTGTGACATTTCTTGTTTCAGCTCCAATATATCCTGTGAAAGTAGCTCCTGATATTTCATTACCTACTTTAGAACCGTCCACCCATAGATAAACAGTTACTTCAGTATTTTCAGTGGTAACTTCATAATCATTTAATATATAAATTTTTCTTCCATTATTGCATTCATTTATGCTATTAGTCATACAACTTGAGAAAGTTCCTTTTGATGGTGTAATATTTATGTTGTTAGTTCCTTTTTTTACTACTATTTCCCATACTAGTGCATCGCTTGCTAAAACATCAGACATTTCTTCGATGTTAATATATATATTAGCTATGGCATTAATAGAGCCTTCAGCCATTTTTATATTGACTGATGTTTTGTAAGTTTCATCACGACTTTCTCTTGGTTGTAAGTTTGTTGTTAGAGCTGATCCACCAGTATATAGTACTTCAAACTTTTTAGCATTAGCTTCGGCATTTTGACTTGATGATACAGTATTAATAAAATAGGCATATGTTGCACCTATAGTTAATATAGCTATCAATAGCAACCCTAAACTATATAATAATGTTTTTTTCATTTAATCACATCTTTCTATTTTTTTACAGCACTGATAACGCTTATTTGCGCACTAAAACTTTTATTCATTAAATCATTTTGATTTTCTCCATTATCACTTAACCATATTAATAATTCATATTTATATGTATGTGGATATGTTTCCGGTTTTAATAAAGTCATAGGAATTAAATCTATTTTGTCAGTAGATAAATTACTAAAATCAGAAGAAGCAATGATATTGTCATCGCATAATAATTCATATTTATAGTTACTTGTTTTTAATTCTTCTGATATATTTATATTTTTTAAAGATATTTGTATATTAACTTCATATTTTGATAAATTAGTACCCATTGTTACTAAAAAACTATTTTTAGTAGCATAATTATATCTATCTTTATCTTGGATTGGTACTATTTCACTATCTTTAATAAACTCTGTTTGACTAAATATAACAGCAGGTGCTTCTTTAATTGTTGTACCATTAATAGCTGTACTAGCATTTTCGTAGGAATACCATGCATAGGTTGCTCCGATAACAATTGCTGCTACAAAAGATACGGCTAAAATCATAATAATAATAGTTTTTTTATTACTCACAGTATCACCCTCTATTACATATATAATGATAACATATATTTTTTTTATTAGCAATTATTTTTATTTACTTATAGAAAAAAAGAAGACATTACATCTTCTTTAGTGTTCTTATCATCTGATAAGTATAACCCATTTCATTATCATACCATGCTACTACTCTAGCTATTGTATGATTTTCTGACTTAATTACATTTGTTAAGTTACCATCTACCAATCCACCATAACTTGTTGATATAATATCAGAAGACACAATTGGATCTATGGTATATCCTAATGTTTCATTTTTAGAATCTATAAATGCTTGATTTATTTCTTCAATTGTTGGATTACTATCAAGAGTAACTACTAAATCCACTAAAGATCCATCTGAAATAGGCACTCTAATAGCACTACCCATTATTTTATTTTCAAGACTTGGAATAATCTTAGAAATGGATTTGGCTGCTCCTGTGGAAGTTGGAATTATATTCATTCCTGCTGCTCTTCCTCTTCTTGCTTGAATACCTTTCTTATGGGGAATATCTAAAGTTACTTGGTCATTGGTATACGCATGTATGGTTGTCATATTACCATTTATTACACCAAATTTATCATTTAATACTTTTAATACCGGTGCTAAACAGTTTGTAGTACAAGATGATGCTGATACTATATAATCATTATCTTCTAGTTCTTCATCGTTAACGTTATATACTATTGTTTTCATATCATCTTTTCCTGGTGCTGAAATCAATACTTTTTTAGCACCTGCTTTAATATGCATACTGGCATCCATTAATTTAAGAAATTTTCCTGTGCACTCTAAGACAACATCTATATTTAACATATCCCATGGTAAATTTATAGGGTCTTTTTCACTATATACTTTTACTTCTTTATTATCTACTATTATATTGTTATCATTATAGGTTACTTCTTTATTATATCTACCATGTACAGTATCATATTTTAGTAGGTACGCTAATTCTTCTGGAGTGGATAAGTCGTTTACTGCTACGACTTCCATATCACTTTCCATATCATTAATTATTCTAAAGGCTAACCTTCCTATTCTACCAAACCCATTAATTGCTATTCTTTTCATTTTTATTTTATAAGTACTTGATTATCACTTACTAAAGTACTTATATCTCCTTTCTCAAATCCTATTAATGAACCAATTTCTAATTTAACATCATATTTTGAATCATTACTAATTTTAATTGTTACTAAAGCTTCTTCATCTTTATTGAGAGTACTTTCTAAAAGACCTTGTGATCTATCATCTTTGGTAATATTTAAACCACTGGGTGTTTTATTTGGACTTATCATTTTATAATATATTCCATATTTTACTTTTGAAGTATAGGTATTCTTTAATGATATATCAATATATTTTTCTTCACCATGATTAATGATTACTTCTTGTGAATTATCATCTTTTGTAGAATATTCTAAGTTAATATCCGCATTACTCTTTGTAAGACCATTATTGTTATCATTATATGCAAATGTTGTATATAGAGATACTACAATAATAACTACTACTAAGGCAAAAGAAATAATTATTATTTTATTTTTCATTTCATCCTCCTAACTATCTAATTAAGTAATTTATTATTTCTGAAAAAGTTATTCCCGATACAAATAATGTTAAAGCTGCCATGCTAAGAAATGGTCCAAAGGGAATAACATTATCTTTATTGGTTATCAACATAACTAAGGCAATTGGAAAAGCTATGAATGTTGCTAAGAAGATGTTACATATTGATAAGGGATATCCCAAAACTAAGCCTATTAGAAACATTAGTTTAATATCTCCTCCACCAAGTGACTCTTGTTTGAACATTATATCTCCCATTTTTTTTATTGCTAACATTGTTATAAATGATCCTGTGGCACTTAATACTTTGATTGCAGTTTCTCTAATTCCAATATTGAATAAATATACTACTATTATACCCAATATTGCTGTAATTAATACTTCATCTAATATAACCATATATTCTATATCACTTATAATTGTAATTATTAAACTTGAAACAAATATTAGAGCTACTAGTAAATTTAGTGATAAGTCAAAGACATGGTAGCAAACGGCAAACAATACTCCAGTACATATTTCCATAAAAATATAACCAATATTAAGCTTTGTTTTACAATTTCTACATTTTCCACCTTGAATTAGAAATGATATTATAGGTATAAGTTCATACCATTTTAATATATGTCCACATTTCTCACAATGACTTCTTGGTTTTAAAATTGATTCTCCTTTGGTTACTCTAACGGCTATGACATAGAAAAATGATCCCATAATGCTACCAAAAATAAAGAATAATGTAAGATATAATATTTCCATAAACGACCTTTCTATATCATTGTTTTATAAATATCAAACATAGGATATACTACTGACAATAATATAATACCAACTAAGAAGGAAAGAACTATTATCATAATTGGTTCAATAAGACTTTTTAATCTTGTAACAATATTTGATTGTTCTTCTTGATAATAATTAGCTACGTTTTCCATCATTGGTCCTAATCTACCTGTTCTTTCACCTGTGACAAGCATTTCATATGCAGTATTAGGAAACGCCCATTGTCCTTCAAAAGCTTTAGATAAACTTTCGCCATTACTTAAATTAACAATGGCTTTATTTATAATTTCTTTGTATATTTCATTATTACTAATTCTACCTAATATATCCATACTATCGGTAATGAATACATCATGTTTAATTAATGTAGCAAAAGTACTTGTAAACATTACTAATTCATTATATTTAACAATATCGCTTACAACAGGAATATGTAATATTATCCATTGAATACCATATCTAAATGGTTTAGAATTTTTATATAGCATAGCAAATAATAAGCCAATAACAAATAATATTCCTAAAATATGTAAATAGTATGTACCTATAAAATCACTGACATCTATTACCATTCTAGTTAATTTAGGCAATTCTGAACCAGTAGTTGCATACATAGAAGTAAATGATGGAACTACCCATAATATAACAAAGGCTAATATAGCAATAGCAAATACTAATAATATAGATGGATAAGTCATAGCATTTTTTATTTGTTTATTATTAGAATCTGCTCTTTTATAGTAAGCAGCCATTTCATCTAATATTTCCGTCAAATTACCAGTAAGTTCTGATGTTTTTAACATATTAATTAACATTTTAGGAAAAACATTTCCTTGTTTATATAGTGAATCACTAAATGTTATACCCATATTTAAGTCAGATACTATTCTTATATATAGTTCTTTTCTTTTTTTCTTTTTAGCTTGTCTTGATAATATTTCCATAGAGTCTACTAACGGAATACCAGCTTTAATATAAGTAGATAATTGAGTTAAAAAGAAATTTAAGTCTTTATAAGACATCTTTCTAGTAAATCCTCCAGATGAAAATACTTGTCCTTTAACTTCGTTTATTTGTAATATTTCATATCCTTGGCCTAATAAAAAGTTTTGAACTTCTAATTTATTTGTTGCATCCATATTTCCTGTTATTGGTTTTCCTTCTTTAGTTCTTACTTTATATTTAAATCTTATTTTCTTAGGCTTTTTTGTAGTGACTTGTTTTTTATTTGTTGAAGCATTATTAATAATTTGTGTTTGACTGTTATTATTAACTATAGGAACTTGATTGCTATTATTAATCGTTTGATTATTATTCACACTAATCACTACCTTTCATTCTATTTTTATTTTATCATAAAAGACTTTATTTTTAAACAACTATTTATATAATTTACATATATTATTTTAGGAAGGTGTATTAATATGTATCCTGGAAGAGCTTTTATTCCACAGGGTTTTAATCCTATGATGAATATTCCTATGCAAAATGCTATGAGGCCTGGGTTCTTTGGAAGAATTGGAAATACTATTAAAGGGATAAATTGGTCAAAAATATTATCAGGGGCAGATAAAACTTTGGGTGTTGTTAATCAAACAATCCCATTGGTACGTCAAACTAAGCCATTATTCTCTAATATGAAATCAATGATAAAGTTGGCTAAGGCTTTTAGAGAAGAAGTAAAACCAACATCTAACCATAGTGCTAATAACAGTACTAATCAGAAAAGTACGAATAGAAAAACTTCTAATAATAGTTTAAACAATAATTCAAAATTAAAAAAAGAAATAAAAAAAGAAAAAACTGAAAATATAGTAATTGATAATTCTTTAAATAACACACCTAGTTTTTTTGTCTAAAGAATATATAAAAATGTAGGTAACAATTAATACCTACATTTTATTTTCATTTATATATTTTATAGATAATTCATTTAATTCATTAATAATATCACCCATTTTAGAAAAATCATTCATTCTAATACCTGAGGCATATTTATGGCCACCACCTCCATATTTTACACAAATATCTTTGATTTCTGGTCCACGACTTCTTATATTGGCACGAACTATTCCTGTCTTTACATCTTCTGTAAAGAAAGCCCAAACCAATATTTCATTGACATATTTTAAATCATTTATCATGTTTCCAGAACTAGATGCATCTACTCCATATTTCTTTATAATATCATCAGTTATCTTTATATACGCTACTTTATTTTCATTAACAATTAGATTCTCATATATATATCCTTCAAATCTAACTTCACTTAATGGTCTTGAATAAAGTGGTTCATATAGTTTGGTAAAATCTATATTATATAATTCAAGTAGTTTATTAGTTAAATCTATGGTTTCTTTATTTGTGTAATCATGTAGAAATCTATCGGTATCAGAAATTATACCTATATATAGATTTTCGGTTATTTTGCTATTAATTTTTAGTTTATTTTCTAAAATAATTTTTATTATTAATTGACTAGTACTTGAGGCATCTTCTTCTATATATTCTAGTGGTGCAAATTTTTCCACAAAAGGATGGTGATCTATTTTTATTGAACAAGCATAATCTTGTGGATTTGCTCCATCTATTCTTTTAGCGTCTGGTGTGTCTAGTACTATTAAAAGAGAATTAGATATATCTACAAAATCAATTTTATCTAATTTTCCCATAAATCTAAATCTTGAAGAAACAGTGCCAACGGCATATACTTGTTTATCAGGAAAATTAATCTCTATTATTTCTTTTAGAGCAAATTGACTTCCTAAAGCATCAGGATCTGCTCCAATATGTCTTGCAATTACAATACTATCATATTTTTTTATTTGCTTAAGTATTTCTTTACTTATTTTCATCATTATCTGCTAACTTATTATCTCTTTCTATTTTTAAATTATATGCATCTCTTGCCATCATAAGTTCTTCATTTGTAGGTATTACATAGCATGGAATAGATGAATCTTCTAGTGTTATTAGTTTTTCTTCTCCACGACATTCGTTAGCTTCTTCATCTACTTTAACTCCTAAAACTTCAAGTCCATCCATTACTTCACGTCTTGTATGTATAGAATTTTCACCAATACCGGCTGTAAAGACAATGGCATCGCATCCTCCTAATTCAACATAGAATTTAGCAATGGCGTCTATTACTCTTCTAACAAATATTTTTTGAGCTAAAGCACATCTTGAATTACCTTTTTTGATACCATCTTCAATATCTCTAGAATCACTGCTTATGCCACTTACGCCAAGTAATCCACTTTCTTTATTTAAAATATTACTCATTTCGTCTGGTGTAACATTTAGTTTATTCATCATATAAGTTACTATTGTTGGGTCTAAGTCACCAGAACGTGATCCCATCATAAGACCGGAATTGGCAGATACTCCTAGGGTAGTGTTAACACACATACCATCTTCAATAGCACATACACTTGCTCCATTACCTAAATGACATGTAATAATTTTAGTATTATATCTACCTAATATTTCATTAACACGGCTAGATACATACTTATGACTTGTACCGTGATAGCCAAATTTTCTTATGTTATATTCTGTATACCATTCATAAGGTATTGGATAAATAAAGTTTTCTTCTTCAATAGTTTGATGAAATGAAGTATCAAATACGGCAACTTGCATTGCATCTGGTGCAATACTTTGAGCTGCTTTGATTCCACTTATAGCAGATTTTGTATGTAGTGGAGTAAAGCTTTCATATTCTTTCATCATCTTAATTACTTCATTTGTAATTTCTGTAGATTTACTATACTCTCCTCCTTGAACAACTCTGTGGCCTATAGCTTTGATATCTTCCAAGGAATCAACAATATTATTATCAATTAATTCTTTAACTAATAATTCAAATGCTCTTTCATGATTTTTTAATTCTACTTCATGTTTAATTCTTTCTCCATTAACTTTAATAGTATAAAAACTATCTTTTAATCCTATTTTTTCAAATACACCAGATATTAATAATTTTTCTTCTGGCATGTCAAATGCTTGGAATTTTAATGATGAACTTCCAGCATTAACTGATAAAATTACCATTATATACACCTCTTTCATTTAGTATTATATCTAAATATATTCTATTTAGCAAGAATAAAATTATTAATTATTTGATTTTATTTATGCTTATTTTATTAGCATATAACAAAAAAAGTTAGAATATTAATTTCTTCTAACTAATTTATAATATTTATTCCATTGCTTCTAATATGCTTGGTAATATTTGCAGTTTTCTTGATAAAATATTTGGAAAGAAATGACATTCTTCTACATTGCAAGAAAAGGCTAAATCTAGAGTTTCTTTAGCATTAGTGCTATAAATAACATAAGTACCATTTTTTATTATATCTGTTATAAATAGACAAATAAATTTATAATCATTTCTATATGCTATATCATCAAATAATTTAATAAATTCTTCTTTATCTTTTTCTATTTCAGATATATTTGTAGTATATACTTGACCTAGTCCTATTTTTCCATCTTTTGTTGGATATTTTTTGAAGTCTGTATATAATATTTCTTCTTTTGTTTTATTTTTTAAACTAGATCCTGCACTAATCATATTGAATCCATATTCTTTATAATCAACACCTGCTATTTGACTTAGATGATTTACGGCATCTCTATCAAAAGTGGTTGTTGTTGGTGAATTAAGTATTAATGTATCTGATAAAATTCCAGATAGCATTAATCCTGCCATTTTCTTAGGGATACCAATATTATTTTCCTTATACATGGAATATATTATTGTTGATGTTGAACCTACAGGTATATTTCTAAATGTAATTGGCATATTAGTACCAATATTAGATATGTTGTGGTGATCAATTATTTCTATTATTTCGGCTTCTTCTAGTCCTATAGCAGATTGTTCATAAGAATTATGATCTACTAGAATTACTTTCTTCTTATTACTATATCCGACATTAGAAAATTTAATTAATCCCATACATTGATTATCTTTATTAATTACTGGATAATATGAATATCTTGTTTTATTGGCGATTTTTACAAAATCTGAAAAATTTAAATTTTTATCTATTGGATACACTCTGAAATTATTAACTAATTGTTTTGCCTCAGTACAAAAAATCATTTTATTAATAACTTCAATCATCGTTAAGTTAGTTTTAATTATATTAGTATTGTAAGCATTAATATTGATATTGGTAATATCCATATTGTCAGTTATAATAATCATTTTTACTTTTTTTTGGATTAAATTATTTAACTTATTATTATTAATTATACATATATCTTTAGGAGTATATTTATCATGATTATTACATGTTCGTAATTTTCCTTCAATAATATTATCTATTTCTTTAACTTTAATACCATTTATAATATTTATTATGTCTTTATATTGAGTTTTTATATTAAATGTATTTTCTGATATAGCTCTATATGAGATACTAGTCATACTTAACATACCTATTAGAACTCTATTTTTATCTACTACAGGTATTTTACTAACATCATTTTTGCCCATTTTCATAAACGCTTCATATATTGAAACATTTTCTTTGACATAAAAATCTTTTAAATAGTCAAGGTCTTTTACTTTTGTTTTAACATCATTTAAAAACATAGGAACTTTTTCATTGAAATAATTTAAGACATAACTTGTTTCTTGATTTATAGAACTTAGGACACATGGGATGGCATCATAGCCTAATTTTCTTTTTAAATATGCTAATGATATGGCTGATACAACGCTATCTGTATCAGGATTTCTGTGTCCGAATACGTAATATTTATCCATAATTACCCCTTTCTTTTTTGTAATTTTATATAAATAAACGTGATAAAAGTATACACTAATATAACTAATATTGATAGTAGTTTATTATCATTTTTGATTGGCAAGATAAATGCTAAAAGTATTAATATTAAAAATAGAATAATATTTTGATATATGACTTTAATATATTTATCAATATATCCTTCATTTTCTAATCTGTATTTATTTTTAATATATGTATAGTTAATTATTATTGATATGGTCATACCAATAATGGTTGTAAATACATCTCCATATATTAAATCAAATCCCATTCTATATACTGCATCAACGAATGGTATTAATAATAGCAACTTAACTGCTATTCCTATTATCAAAGAAATATATATTAGTTTATTATTTTTTATGTATTTATAACTTTCTTTATATATGGATACTATTATACCTAAAAACATAATTATAATTAAATATATGTATGAAGTATTATTGTTAAATATTAGGTAAAAAAGAGATGGCGATATTATACTAAAAAGTATGGCTAATGGTAGTGTATAGTATAATAAATTAAAGATATTATTTTTAAAATCACTACTTTTAGGGCAATATTTTTTTACTAAACTATTAACAAAATTCATTATACACAAAGAATAAAAATATGTAAATAATAAATTATTCTCTATTAATTTACTATCGTAATTATATCTATTTAATAAGATTACATACATTAGAATAAATGATAAATAATAGTATGTTAATTCTACAGTAGAAATAACACTAGATGATAAATTTGTTTTTAGTATATAATTACTTTCTTTTTTGTAGTCTACCTTGGTATTGCTATTCTTATCTATTTTTATAGTTATCTTTTTTATTTTTATAATAGAAATAAATAAGAATAATATAAAACTTATTATTTTAGATAAATATAGCAAAGATATACTAATATAGGTTGGTAGGCTAAATACTTTAAATGATAGTATAGCAATAATTATATATAAAAATATATCTGTATATTTATAGAGATTATCTAATTTATTGGCTAGGCTATGATATTTAAAAGATTTAATATAATCTAATATAATTGTTTCAAAAGTATCTAAACATATAGTAAATGACATAACAAGAAATACTAGAAAAGTATTATCTATTCTTAAAATATTGTTAGTAATATCTGATATAAGAATATTAATTAATAGGAAAAATAAATTTATAATTAATAAGATGTTAACTATCATTTTAAATATTTTATTTTTATAATCAACATAATACTTGTCTTTAATGGTATTATATATACTTATATGACTAATAATAGTTGAATAAATACCATATAAAAACAAAGATAATAAATATATATACATACCATTATTTTTGGTAATGTAGTATAGTACTATTACTATTATAAATTTAATATATTTTCTTATTATATTGTCTTTCATATACATCCCCTATTGTAAGTATACCATAAATAGATAGAAAAAAGAAGATTCTTCTTCTTTAAACTTTATTATTTAACATTTACTGTTCTTTCAATTGTAGTAGTTATTCCTGTGGAATTCACAACATAATATACTAATTTATATGTTCCTTCTTTATTATAATTAACACTTCCACTTACATTTACTTTATCTGTTATATTTCCGTCAATATCATCTATTGCAATATAACCAGGTTCTGTGTATTTATCACCTTTGGAAATATCCATGTCTTTTTTTCCTTGCAAAGTAATATAAGTAATTCCTTTACTTGGCCTTTCAACTACTTCTACTGTTCTAGAACTTCTATATTCTCCAATGGTATACGTAACAATATATTTATCTATTTTACTAGTATCTACTGGATTATATACAACAGCTTTATCATTAATATTATTACCTTTTTTATCTGTGGCAGAAAAACCTGGATCGAAGTATTTGCTTCCTTGGTAAACCTTTATATTATTTTCTCCAATTACTTGAATATTAATTTTACTTTTACTTGTAGTAACTGATATAATGACAATTAGTAAGATAAGTAAAAAGATAACAATTCCTCCGATAATAAACATCTTTTTTTTATCAATATTTTTAAAATCTATCTTCTTAAAATTTTTTTTATTACCTTTTTTATCTATTTCTTTATCTATATTAGTATCGGCTTTTTCACTGTTAAAGTACATAATCATCATTCCCTTCTATAATCATTATATCATTTAGTATATTTGTTTTCAAGAAGAAAGTAATTAATCTCTTTATTGACAAGAAGTATGTATATATTAACTTATAATTTAATAAATATGATTATTTTTAATAAATAAGTAAATATTGTATATTTGTAAATGATGTGAAACAAAAATTTTGATAAAAATGATCCAATTAA
>OGUQ01001279.1_pt1 | contig 20964 bp, 16 predicted proteins | sample 1574701 | NCBI WGS metagenome assembly OGUQ01 (sample SAMEA2582087, study PRJEB24529) | metagenome | biome: Human gut stool | place: China | collected 2011 | reverse complement strand
TACTCGCTAAGCGCGTTTACAACGCTTGCGCCAACGCCGTGAAGACCGCCGGAGAAGCCGTATGCATCGTTATCGAATTTGCCGCCGGCGTGCAGCTGGGTATATACAACCTCAACGCCGCTCACGCCCAGCTTTTCATGTATGCCAACGGGTATGCCGCGGCCGTTATCCTCAACGGTTACGGAATTATCCTTATTCAATGTAACGTTTATCGTGTCCGCAAAGCCGTTGGCGGCTTCGTCCACGGCGTTGTCAACAATTTCCCAAAGCATGTGGTGCAGCCCGCGCGCACCGGTGGAGCCGATGTACATGCCCGGGCGCATACGCACGGCCTCCAGCCCCTCCATAACCTTTATATCGCTTACGGTATAGTCTTTAGACATATTCCCTCCAAGTGCGCCGCAGCGCAGAATAAAATCAATATTAACCAATTTTATATTATAATACAATGGTTTATTCTGGACAAGTCAAGCGCGGATATTTAACTTTTTTACCGGTAAAACTAATCAAAAACCGAAAAGAGGTGACATTATGAACGACACGGCGAAAATATGCCGCGAAATAAGCGACAGCGCGGACATGGGCAAGGTGGCGCTGAGCCGGCTTATAAAGCGCTGCCGCGACGCATCGTTTTGCAGCGTTATGGCGGACATGTTCGCGAACTATCACGAGCTGTATAACGATGCGCAGGAGATAATAAGGGAGCTTGGCCGGCACGATTCGGGCGCAAGCCCGCGGCAGAAGAAGCCCATGCTGATAGGCCTTGCGCTGAACACGGCGATAGACAGCACGCCTTCGCACCTATCCGAAATGCTGGTGCAGGGCTGCGCGATGAGCCTTATAAACATTGCCCGGGCGGAAAACGAATGCGTCCGCGCGGATGCAAAGGCAATGTGCTTATGCAAGCGCGCCCGCAGGAACGAGCAGGAAAACATTCAGCGCCTGCTCAAGTTCGTTTGATCATTCGCGGGTAAGCTCGGAATATATCGCGCTGAACACGGCCTGGCTGCGTTCTTCCCAAACGTCGCACGCATGGCGGGCCGTGGCCTCATCGGGCAGCAGCAGCTCTATTTTGACCAAATCACCGTGCGGCTCCATAGCCCTCAGCGTTACTCTGCGGGCGGTTTCGCTCGCGCTGTCGCGCTCTATTTTGGTAGCAAAGCGTGTGCGGCGTATCAATACGGGCGCGTATTCCGCGGCGCGTGCGGCGATTTTGTCCCTTAGCGACCCGGGCAGCCGCACGGCGAACATATCGAGCGTCTGCTCACCCTGCGGCGTGACGAAATACGCCTGCCCATATGGGCGCGGCACGGCGCTTATAAGCCCTTCCTCCTCCAGCTCATACGCGGCGTTCTGCACCGCGAAATACCCAAGCAGATCATATATGCCGAAAAAGTCCGAAAGCTGCTCCTTGGTGGGCTGCATGCCGAGCGCCTTCAGCCCGTGAAGTACCATCAGCTTGTCCTTAGTAACTCCCGTTGAAAAGTATTCCATGTTTTCTCCTCATAGCACAGCTTTATATAATTATAGCATAAAACGCGGCGTATAAGAAAGAGGATGCTTTTAAGCATCCCCTGTTGTATTCGTTCATTCATCAAGGCATTCTATTGCCGCTGTTAAACCCTTGACCATATCCTCAAGCGGCATACTGGGCATGTTCGGCTTATCGGCAGCCTGGCTTGGGATATAGGGAACGTGTATGAAACCGGCCTTTGTTGCCATGCTGTTCGCGGCAATATGGTCAAGCAGGGCATACATCGTGCTGTTGCACACATATGTGCCCGCGCTGTTTGATACCGCTGCGGCAACGTTAGCGCGCTCCATTGCGCTCACCATGCGCTTTATGGGCAGCGTTGCAAAATGCGCATTGGCTCTGCCCGTGACAACCGGCTCATCCTCCGGCTTATAGCCCGCGTTGTCAGCTATGCGCGCATCCATAACGTTTATCGCAACGCGCTCCGGCGTTATGGCCGCCCTGCCGCCGGCCTGCCCGAGGCATATGGCATAATCGGGCTTTATCTCGTCAACATAGCGGCACACGGCGTCCTTTGCGCCGAGGAACGTGACCTCAAGCAGCCGCTTTTCAAGGCGTATACCGCCTATCGTTTCGGGAAGAAGCTCCAGCGCCAATGCGGAAGGGTTCTCGCTCTCCCCGCCGAAGGGTTCAAATGCGGTTATCAGCAGCGTTTTCATGCGCTTTACCTCGCCTTTCTGTATGCTTTGCCGTTTTCAAGGGCAATACCCTTTGCTTCAAACATTTCGCTCACCGTTACCAGCTTGTATCCCTGCTCCACAAGGGCGGGAATTATCTGCTCCGCGGCGGCCGCGGTATCATCCCTGACGTCGTGCATAAGCACTATGTCCCCGTCAACGGCCTTCAACGCCTCCGCAACGGTACTGTCCGTGTCCCGCGTTTTCCAGTCCAGCGTATCTATGCTCCAAAGTATCAGCGGGTATTTCACCGTTGCGCGCACGTCGTCGTTCTTCGCGCCGTATGGCGGGCGCACCAGCTTAGAGCGCGTGCCTGTTATGCTTTCTATAATGTCGGCGGTGTCCTCAACCTGGCTTGTCCGCTCGTCCTCTGATATTTTGGTCAGGTTCTTGTGGCTGTATGTATGATTCGCCACCTCGCAGCCAAGATCCGCCGCGCGCTTAACGGTATTGGGGAATTTCTCCGCCTGTGAGCCGAGCGCGAAGAAAGTGACGTGTACACCATATTCGGCGTATTGCTCAACCACGTCCAGTATGCGGTTTGTAACCTCGCCATACGGCCCGTCGTCAAACGTTAATGCGACCAACTTTTCTTCGCTAAGCGGGTTCGCCGTTTCGCCCGGCATTATCGCTCCCGTAACTTCGGGCGTAGCGACAGCCGTCTGCTCCGGCGTGGGCGAAGGCTCCACGGTCGGCACGAACGTAGGCGTAGGCTGCGGGGTTGGCTTTGGAACCTCTATCATGTCGCTGCCATTATCGTTGTTCAGCGCGCAGCTGCATAAGCAAAGCAGCATTGCGGCGCATATAAGCATTGCGAAAAAAATCCTGATATATGTATAAACGATTCTGCTCATCGTGTACTCCTTATGTAAACGCCCGCGCGGTTTTTGCCGCATTGAGCCGATACGGATATGCTATCGTTTATTCTACCCCAAGTCAAGCCGTTAATATAATATTTAACATTTTGTTAATAGGGCTATCCGTATTGCATTGCACGGCTCTTTCAAATATAATACCCTAAGGCGTACGGAGCGAATACGCCCGAATGTTTGGAGGCAACGCATTTGAAAACGAGTGATTTTTACTATGATCTGCCGCATGAGCTGATAGCGCAGACGCCCATAAAGGACCGCAGCGCCGCGCGCATGCTTTATTACGATATGAAGAATAAGCAGATGCATGACGAGATATTTACCGATATCCTTACCCATTTAAGGCCGGGGGACATACTGGTGCGCAACACCACCCGCGTTATACCCGCGCGCCTTTATGCGCACAGGGAGGATACAGGCGGGCTGATGGAGTTTTTGCTGCTCAAAAGGCTGGATGACCACCGTTACGAGGCGCTGGTACGCCCGGGCAAGCGCGCAAAGCCCGGCCTTATATATAAGGTAACGGACGAACTGAGTATAGAGGTTGAATCCCCGACCGACGCGGGCGGCAGGATAGTATATCTTCATTATGAAGGCATACTTGAAGAGGTGCTTGACCGCTGCGGCGAAACGCCGCTGCCGCCATACATAACCGAGCGGCTGGACGATAAGGAGCGCTACCAAACCGTTTATGCCAAGCAGAACGGCTCCGCCGCCGCACCAACTGCGGGGCTGCACTTTACGGAGGAGCTGCTCAAAAAGGTGCAGGATATGGGCATTGAGATAGCGGATGTGCTGCTGCACGTTGGCCTTGGCACGTTCCGTCCGGTATCGGCAGAAAACGTGGAAGAACACCATATGCACAGCGAATATTATGAAATGAGCGAAGAATCGGCCCAAAGGATAAACCGCGCCCGCCAAAACGGGGGCAGGATAATAGCCGTCGGCACAACGTCCTGCCGCACGCTTGAAAGCGTGGCCGATGAAAACGGCGTTGTTCACGCCAAAAGCGGCTATACGGACATATTCATAACGCCGGGCTATCGCTTTAAGGCCGTGGACGGGCTGATAACCAATTTCCATCTGCCCGAATCAACGCTGCTTATGCTTGTGAGCGCCCTTTGCTCGCGCGAGGAAGTAATGGCGATATACGCCCATGCCGTAGAGGAACGCTACCGCTTCTTCAGCTTCGGCGATTGCTGCCTGTTCCTGTGAGGTTGACAGTATATCAATATTTGCATAAAATATTGATATAATAATTGCGGAGGTGATGGCATTGCCGGCTATAAGACCGAGTTCCGATCTTAGGAACGGATACAATGAAATATCGGAATTTTGCCATAAGTATAATGAGCCCGTATACATTACAAAGAACGGCACGGGCGATCTGGCCGTGATGAGCATAGAAACCTATGAACGGCTCGTCGGAAGGTTTGAGCTTTATTCCTTAATGGAAAAAGGGCTGAATGACGCGGAGCATGGCAGGGTGCAAAAAGCGGACGATGTTTTTGCGCGGATAGAGCAAAGGCTTGAGCAGGGCAAAAATGGATAATTATTCCGTCATGATGTCCGCCGCAGCGGCAGAGGACATTGGGGGCATAGCGGACTACATAGCCAATACGCTGCTTGAACCGGAAACGGCCGCAAAGCTTATTGGCAGGCTGAAAACGGCCGTAAAATCGCTTGAAACAATGCCTGAAAGGCATCCGCTCGTGGCTGATACATACTTGGCGCTTCGCGGCATACGGACATTGCTCGTGGATAATTACTGCGTTTTTTATGCCGTGAACCGCGCGGAACACACCGTGAACATAATCCGCGTGATATACACAAAGCGGGCGTGGGAAAAGCTTATTTGACTGCCCACGACCACATAGGAGGAAAGATGAACCAATTCCGTTTTGAACTGATACATACCTGCGCGCAGACGGGCGCGCGGCTGGGGCGGCTGCATACGCCGCACGGCGTTATAAACACGCCCTGCTATATGCCCGTGGGTACGCAGGCCACCGTTAAGGCAATGACCCCGCGGGACCTTGCGGACACGGGCAGCGAGATATGCCTTGCCAATACATACCATTTGTTTGAGCGCCCCGGGCACGAGCTTGTGCGCGAGGCGGGCGGCCTGCATACGTTCATGCGCTGGGACAAGCCCATATTGACCGACTCCGGCGGATTCCAGGTATTCAGCCTTGCGGTTGCCAACAAAATAAAGGAGGACGGGGTAGAGTTCCGTTCGCTGATAGACGGCAAAAAGCATTTCTTCACGCCTGAAAAGGTTATGGAAATAGAAGAAGCGCTGGGTGCGGACATAGCGATGGTGTTCGATGAATGCGCGCCGTGGCCAAGCGATGAAAGCTATACACGCGCTGCAATGAACCGCACGCACCGCTGGGCGGAACGCTGCAAAAAGGCGCATACGCGGGAGGATCAGGCGCTGTTCGGCATAGTGCAGGGCGGAACATATAAGCACCTTAGGATAGAAAGCGCGAAAACACTTGCGGATATGGATTTCCCGGGCTACGGCATAGGCGGGCTTTCCGTCGGCGAACCAAAGCCGCTTATGTATGAAATGCTTGAGGAAATAGCCCCGTATATGCCCAAGGATAAGCCGCGCTATCTTATGGGCGTGGGAAGCCCGGACTGCCTTGTTGAAGGGGCTATCCGCGGGGTGGATATGTTCGATTGCGTATTGCAGACGCGCATAGCCAGAAACGGCCTTGCGCTTACGTCAACAGGCAAAAAGATGCTCAGAAACGCAACGTTTGAGCATGATTTTTCCGTTATAGAAGAAGGGTGCGACTGCTACGCCTGCTCAAACGGCTTCACGCGGGCATATATACGCCACCTTGTAAAATGCAAGGAGATACTGGCCGCGCAGCTGCGTCATACTTTCGCCGGCTGGCTTACCTGCGCGATAGAACAGCGGCGGCATAACCAGCAGGGTCGCCAGCATGATACCGCCGAGCGTCAGCGCGAGGGGGACGTCGAGCAGACTTAATCCGCAGGTGACGACCACAATCACCACCAGCGCGCCGACCAGCGGCGAAATGACCCGCAGGTAGAGATGATCCAGGGTGTCAACGTCGGCCACCACCCGGTTGAGCAGCTCACCCTGGCGAAAGCGCGCCAGCCCCGCCGGAGAGAGGGGGAGCAGTTTGCTGAAGGTGAAAACGCGCAGGTGCTGCAGCACGCGAAAGGTAGCGTCGTGGCTGACCAGGCGCTCAAAGTAGCGCCCGGCGGTACGGATAATTGCCGCGCCGCGAACGCCCGCGGCAGGCAGCATATAGTTAAAACTGTAGATCCCGGCGACGCCCACCACCGCTGAAGCGGAGAGGAACCAGCCGGAGAGCGTCAGCAGGCCGATGCTGGCCAGCAGGGTCACAATGGCCAGCACGACGCCAAGCAGCAGCATCCATTTATGGCGTTTATAGAGCGCCAGATAGGGTAAAAGTGCGCGCATTTAAATCTCCTCCTGACGATGGGCCAGCAGCGCCGAGAAGACCCCACCAGCACGGGCCAGCGTGGCGTAGTCGCCTTGTTCGATAATCTGTCCGTCCTGCATCACCCAGACGTCGTCCCAGTCGGCCAGCCCCTCGAGCTGGTGGGTGACCAGCAGCGTGGTTTGCTCACTGGAGGCGTGGGTCAGGGCCTGCATGACTCGCTGTTCGCTATGGGCGTCAAGGCTGGCGGCAGGTTCATCCAGCAGCAGCAGGCGGCACGGCACCAACAGCGCGCGGGCGACCGCGATACGCTGCGCCTGGCCTACCGACAGACGCCCCGCCTGATCGCCTACGGCGGTATGGATCCCCTGCGGCAGCAGGGCGATAAACTCGCTGACCCAGGCCTTGTCCAGCGCCAGCCTAAGCTGTGCTTCGCTAGCTTCGGGCCACGCCAGCAGCACGTTTTCCCGCAGCGTGGCGGCAGGCAACTGCGGATTCTGTCCTACCCAGCTCAGCAGGCGGCGCCAGCGCTCAGCGTCCAGCTCGCGCAGCTCTACGCCGTTGACCATCAGCGACCCCTCATAGGGCAGCAAGCCGAGCAGTGTATTCAGCAAAGAGCTTTTCCCGGATCCGCTCTGGCCGACCAGCACCACGCGAGCGCCAGCGGGCAGCGCAAAATTAAGCGGCCCCGCCAGAACTTTACCTTCCGGAGATTTGATCACCAGGTCGCGCGCTTCCACGCTAATCAGATCGTTATCATTTAACGTTTTCTCGCCACGCTCTACCTGGGTCAGCGGCGTTTCCATAAACGTTTTCAGGCTGTCTGCGGCGCCCACGGCCTGAGCTTTGGCATGGTAGAAGGTACCCAGGTCACGTAACGGCTGGAAAAATTCCGGGGCGAGGATCAGCGTCAGGAATCCCGCCATCAGCGTGACGCCCGCGCCATAGTGGCCGAAGTTCAGCTCGCCAAGGTAAGAAAAGCCAAAATACACCGCTACCAGCGCAATGGAGAGGGAGGTGAAAAACTCCAGAACCCCGGAGGAGAGGAAGGCCAGACGCAGGACTTCCATGGTGCGTTGGCGAAAATCCTGCGAGGCGTCGCGAATATTATCGGTTTCTGCCTGACCGCGATGAAAAATACGCAGGGTTTCCATGCCGCGCAGGCGGTCGAGGAAGTGGCCGCTGAGGCGGGCCAGCGCCTGGAAGTTACGCCGGTTGGCGTCGGCGGCGCCCATCCCGACCAGCGCCATGAAAAGCGGGATCAGCGGGGCGGTGCCGAGAAGGATTAGCGCGGCGGCCCAGTTAATCGGAAAAATAGTAATAACGATCAGCAGCGGTACGCAGGCCGCCAGCGTCATCTGGGGCAGGTAGCGGGCATAATAGTCGTGCATGTCGTCGATTTGCTCAAGAATAAGCGTTGCCCAGCTGCCGGCCGGTTTGCCCTGGATCCACGCCGGGCCTGCCTGCTGGAGGCGGTCAAGAACCTGGCGGCGAATTTCATAGCGAATATGCTGCCCGGCCTGAAAGCCGACCCGCTCACGCAGCCAGACCACCCAGGCGCGTAGTACAAAGATCAGCACCAGCAGCGTGAGCGGCAGCAGCAGGGCGGTCGCTGGAATATTCTCCATTACCATCCGGTGCAGGATCCGCGCCAGGAACCAGGCCTGCGCCACGATCAGCAGACCGCTCGCCACGCCAAGCAGGCGGGAAATCATCAACCAGCGACGGGAGATAATGCTTTGCTGTTTTAACCAGCGGGTTAACTCTTGTTGACGGGTTTTATTCATTGCGCGCTTTGCAGGTGTCGTTATCGGAGTATTGGGCACGGCAATGTTACATCGCAGCAAAAATAAAGGCGACTTTTCGTCGCCTTCTTTACCTTTGTTACTGACTTGTAAAGATTATTTGCAAGCGTCAGCCAAACCGTCGAGGTAACGCTCCGCGTCCAGCGCCGCCATGCAGCCGGTGCCCGCAGAAGTGATGGCCTGACGATAGATATGGTCCATGACATCGCCGGCGGCGAACACGCCCGGGATGCTGGTCTGGGTCGCATTGCCGTGGATACCGGACTGCACTTTGATGTAGCCGTTCTCCAGCTCCAGCTGGCCTTCAAAGATGGCGGTGTTTGGGCTGTGGCCGATGGCGACAAATAAACCAGCCACTTCCAGGGACTCGACATTGTCGCTGTTTTTGGTATCGCGCAGGCGCAGGCCGCTGACGCCCATCTGGTCGCCGGTCACCTCTTCGAGGGTACGATCGGTATGCAGCACGATGTTGCCGCTTGCCACTTTATCCATCAGGCGTTTGATGAGGATTTTTTCCGCACGGAAGGAATCGCGACGGTGGATCAGGTGTACCTCAGAGGCGATATTCGACAGATACAGAGCCTCTTCCACTGCGGTGTTGCCGCCGCCGATCACCGCCACTTTCTGGTTGCGATAGAAGAATCCGTCGCAGGTAGCGCACGCGGAAACGCCGCGGCCTTTGAAGGCTTCTTCGGAAGGCAGGCCCAGGTAACGGGCGGAAGCGCCGGTGGCGATGATCAGCGCGTCACAGGTGTACTCGCCGCTGTCGCCTGTCAGACGGAACGGGCGGTTTTGCAAATCGACGCGGCTGATATGGTCGAAAATGATCTCGGTTTCAAATTTTGCGGCATGCTCGTGCATGCGCTCCATCAGCAGCGGACCGGTGAGATCGTTCGGATCGCCTGGCCAGTTTTCCACTTCCGTCGTGGTGGTCAGCTGACCGCCTTTTTCCATCCCGGTGATCAGCACCGGCTGCAGGTTGGCGCGTGCGGCATAGACCGCCGCGGTGTATCCCGCAGGTCCAGAACCAAGGATAAGCAGTTTACTGTGTTTGGCTGTGCCCATGAGATCCCCATAATAATTGGCATACATTGGGCTGGGATTGTAGGGAATTTGTTGTCGTAAAAAAAGAGCACAGCGATTTTGTTAACGATCTGTGCAATAGAAGCTGCCAATGAATTGGTGATTTTCCCGGCAAGGAATATAACTATTTCTACTGTCGGCGGGACAATTATAAGACGAAAAAATGAGAATCAACCAGGGCGGATGATGAATATCTGGCATCTTGTACTAAAAATCGATGTTTTGCTTTGACAATCACCTGTGCTTTTGCGAAAACATTCAAGGAAGAAGAAAAGCAGTATTTAGCGTGCGGCGAATTTTCATGCACGCAAATGCCATTTTTATCCGGGTTAACGAAATCTACGCATGGTGTGGACAGACGCCATGCGTGATGTCGGTGACTGCCGTCAGGCAACGGGCTTCTCACGTACCCCTGGGTTACCCAATGTCGTACGGGTGATAACAGGATGGGCTCTGGCAGTGAAGGCTCAGAGCCGGAACAGGAGTAGGGAAGGAATACAGAGAGACAATAATAATGGTAGATAGCAAGAAGCGCCCTGGCAAAGATCTCGACCGCATTGATCGTAACATCCTGAATGAATTGCAAAAAGATGGGCGAATTTCTAACGTCGAGCTTTCTAAACGGGTGGGACTTTCTCCGACGCCTTGCCTTGAGCGTGTGCGTCGTCTTGAAAGACAGGGTTTTATTCAGGGCTATACGGCGCTGCTCAACCCGCATTATCTGGATGCATCACTTCTGGTATTTGTTGAGATTACTCTGAATCGTGGCGCACCGGATGTGTTTGAGCAATTTAACGCCGCAGTGCAAAAACTTGAAGAAATTCAAGAGTGTCATCTGGTTTCCGGTGATTTCGACTATCTGTTGAAAACCCGTGTACCGGATATGTCAGCGTATCGTAAATTACTGGGCGAGACCTTGCTGCGCCTGCCGGGCGTTAACGACACCCGTACCTACGTGGTAATGGAAGAAGTCAAGCAAAGTAATCGTCTGGTTATTAAGACGCGCTAACACGGAACAGGTGCAAACTCGACGTAGTTTGATTACACTCCTGTTAATCCATACAGCAACAGTGCCGGGGAGACCCGGCGCTGTTGTCCGTTTTAGCAGCAGGCAGGAAACAGCCTGATACCTGGAGAGCCTTTCTTGAGCCAGGAATACACCGAAGACAAAGAAGTCAAACTAACCAAACTCAGCAGCGGGCGCCGACTCCTTGAGGCGATGCTCATCCTTTGCTCCCTCTTCGCCATCTGGCTGATGGCGGCACTACTGAGCTTTAACCCCTCGGACCCCAGCTGGTCGCAAACGGCATGGCATGAGCCTATTCATAATTTAGGCGGCGCCCCCGGCGCGTGGCTTGCCGATACCCTCTTTTTCATTTTTGGCGTCATGGCCTACACCATCCCGGTGATCATCATCGGCGGATGCTGGTTTGCCTGGCGGCATCAGGAAAACGACGAATACATTGATTATTTTGCCGTTTCCCTTCGCCTCATCGGTGCGTTAGCCCTGATCCTGACCTCCTGTGGTCTGGCGGCGATTAACGCCGATGATATCTGGTACTTCGCTTCCGGCGGGGTGATCGGCAGCCTGCTGAGCACCACGCTGCAACCCCTGCTGCACAGCAGCGGCGGCACCATCGCCCTGTTGTGTATCTGGGCGGCCGGGCTGACGCTGTTCACCGGCTGGTCGTGGGTCAGCATTGCGGAAAAGCTGGGCGGCGGCATCCTGTCCGTTCTCACCTTTGCCAGCAACCGTACCCGTCGGGATGATACCTGGGTCGATGAAGGCGAATACGAAGACGAAGAGGAAGAGTACGACGACGAAGAGGCGGCCAGGCCGCAGGAATCGCGTCGCGCCCGTATCTTACGCAGCGCGCTGGCGCGGCGTAAGCGTCTGGCCGAGAAGTTTACCAACCCTATGGGGCGTAAAACCGACGCTGCGCTTTTCTCCGGCAAACGGATGGATGACGGCGAAGAGGTGGTGCAATACAGCGCCAGCGGGGCGCCTGTTGCCGCCGACGATGTACTGTTTTCCGGCGCCAGCGCCGCGCGTCCCGCAGAGGATGATGTGCTGTTCTCCGGCGCCAGCGCCGTGCGCCCGGGCGATTTCGACCCTTACGATCCGTTGTTGAATGGCCACAGTATCGCTGAGCCGGTAAGCGCAGCGGCGGCGGCTACTGCCGCGCCGCAGGCGTGGGCAGAATCACCGGTGGGCCATCACGGCGCTGCGCCAGCTTATCAGCCGGAAGCCAGCTATCCGCCGCAGCAGGCCTATCAGCCTGAACCCGCTCCGTTCCAGCAGGCTGCTTATCAGCCGCCAGCGGGGCAAACCGCACCGCAGGCGTATCAGCCTGAGCCAGCGCCGTATCAACAGCCGGTTTACGATCCGCGTGCCGGTCAACCTGCGCCGCAGGCCTATCAGCCTGAGCCAGCGCCGTATCAGCAGCCGGCTTACGATCCCTATGCCGGTCAACCTGCGCCGCAGGCCTATCAGCCGGAGCCAGCGCCGTATCAGCAGCCGGCTTACGATCCCTATGCCGGTCAGCCTGCGCCTCAGACCTATCAGCAGCCGGCTTACGATCCGAATGCCGGTCAGCCCGCGCCGCAGACCTACCAGCAGCCGGCTTACGACCCGCATGCCGGCCAGCCCGCGCCGCAGCCGTATCAGCCGGAGCCAGCGGCGTATCAGCCGCAAAGCGCGCCAGTTCCCCCACCGGAGCCAGAGCCCGAGGTCGTGCAGGAGGAAGTGAAACGTCCGCCGCTCTATTATTTCGAGGAAGTGGAAGAGAAGCGGGCGCGCGAACGCGAGCTGTTGGCCTCCTGGTATCAGCCAATTCCTGAGCCGGAAAGTCCGATTGCCACTAAACCGCTGACGCCGCCGACCACTGCCTCCAAACCGCCAGTGGAGACAACCGTAGTCTCTGCGGTAGCGGCTGGGGTGCATCAGGCTACCGCCGCCAGCGGCGGCGCGGCGGCAGCAACCTCGTCCACTGCCGCATCCGCTGCGGCTACGCCATTATTCAGTCCGGCGTCCAGCGGCCCACGGGTTCAGGTGAAAGAGGGCATCGGTCCAAAACTACCGCGGCCCAATCGCGTGCGTGTTCCTACGCGTCGGGAACTGGCCTCCTACGGCATCAAGCTACCGTCGCAGCGGGAGGCGGAACAGCGCGCGCGGCAGGCGGAGCGCGATCCGCATTATGATGATGAGCTGCTCTCGGATGAGGAAGCGGATGCTATGGAGCAGGATGAACTGGCTCGCCAGTTCGCCGCCACCCAGCAGCAGCGCTACGGTCATCGCTGGGAAGACGATAACGCGACTGATGACGATGAGGCCGACGCCGCGGCGGAAGCGGAGCTGGCGCGTCAGTTTGCCGCTACCCAGCAGCAGCGGTACGCTACCGAGCAGCCGCCGGGCGCCAACCCGTTCTCGCCGGCAGATTATGAATTCTCGCCGATGAAAACGTTGGTCAATGACGGCCCGAGCGAACCGCTGTTTACGCCGACGCCGGAAGTCCAGCCGCAGCAGCCGGCCCAGCGCTATCAACAACCGGCGGCCGCTCCGCAGCAGAGTTATCAGCCTGCGCAGCATCAGCCGATACACCATCAGCCTGTGCCGCCGCAGCCGCAGTCCTATCCGACTGCGTCGCAGCCCGTACAGCCGCAACAACCGGTTGCCCCGCAGGGGCATCAGCCTGCCGCCCCTGCGCCGCAGGAGAGCCTGATCCACCCGCTGCTGATGCGCAATGGCGATAGTCGACCGCTGCAAAAGCCGACCACGCCACTGCCGTCGCTGGATCTGCTTACCCCGCCGCCGAGTGAAGTCGAGCCGGTGGATACCTTTGCTCTCGAGCAGATGGCACGCCTGGTGGAAGCGCGACTCGCCGATTTCCGCATTAAAGCGGATGTGGTGAACTACTCACCGGGGCCGGTGATCACCCGCTTCGAACTGAATCTGGCGCCTGGCGTTAAGGCCGCACGGATCTCTAACCTGTCACGGGACCTGGCGCGATCGCTGTCAACGGTCGCCGTGCGCGTGGTGGAGGTGATCCCGGGCAAACCGTATGTCGGGCTTGAGCTGCCGAATAAAAAACGCCAGACCGTCTACCTGCGTGAAGTGCTCGACAACGCCAAGTTCCGTGATAACCCATCTCCGCTCACCGTGGTGCTGGGCAAAGACATCGCTGGCGATCCGGTAGTAGCCGATCTGGCGAAAATGCCGCATCTGCTGGTGGCCGGTACCACCGGTTCCGGTAAGTCTGTTGGCGTCAACGCCATGATCCTCAGCATGCTCTACAAGGCGCAGCCGGAAGATGTGCGTTTCATTATGATCGACCCGAAAATGCTCGAGCTGTCGGTCTACGAAGGAATTCCGCACCTGCTGACGGAAGTGGTCACCGACATGAAAGACGCCGCCAATGCGCTGCGCTGGAGCGTCAATGAGATGGAGCGCCGCTACAAGCTGATGTCGGCGCTGGGCGTGCGTAACCTCGCGGGCTACAACGAGAAGATCGCCGAAGCCGCGCGCATGGGACGTCCGATCCCGGATCCGTACTGGAAGCCTGGCGACAGCATGGACGCCGTACATCCGGTGCTGGAAAAACTGCCGTACATCGTGGTGCTGGTGGATGAATTCGCCGATCTGATGATGACCGTCGGCAAAAAGGTGGAAGAGCTGATCGCTCGCCTGGCGCAGAAAGCGCGCGCGGCGGGGATCCACCTGGTGCTGGCGACACAGCGTCCGTCGGTAGATGTTATTACCGGCCTGATTAAGGCCAACATCCCGACGCGCATCGCCTTTACCGTGTCGAGTAAAATTGACTCACGTACCATTCTCGATCAGGGCGGCGCGGAATCGCTGCTGGGTATGGGGGATATGCTTTACTCCGGGCCGAACTCTACCACGCCGGTGCGTGTCCACGGGGCGTTTGTGCGCGACCAGGAAGTCCACGCCGTGGTTCAGGACTGGAAAGCACGCGGTCGCCCGCAATATGTGGATGGCATTACCTCCGACAGCGAAAGCGAAGGCGGCGGTGGCGGCTTCGACGGCGGGGAAGAGCTGGATCCGTTGTTCGATCAGGCGGTCAACTTTGTGACCGAGAAGCGCAAAGCGTCGATTTCCGGGGTTCAGCGTCAGTTCCGCATCGGCTATAACCGTGCCGCGCGTATTATCGAACAGATGGAAGCGCAGGGTATCGTCAGCGAGCAGGGCCATAACGGTAACCGCGAAGTGCTGGCGCCGCCGCCCTTTGAATGAGTGCAAAGTTGGGTAAATAAGCGCAAAATCAGCCAATTCTTCTGTCCCGCCGCCGCCGGCGGTCCTACAGTAGGGGCAGAAGAGGCTCCCGCGTCGGGAGTGACGCACATTAAGGAAGAACAATGAAAAAACTCGCAATCACCTGTGCATTACTGTCTGGTATGGTCGTCAGCCAGGTCTGGGCAGATGCGGCCAGCGACTTAAAAAGCCGTCTTGATAAAGTGAGCAGCTTCCATGCCAGCTTCACGCAAAAAGTCACCGACGGCAGCGGTAACGCCGTGCAGGACGGGCAGGGAGACCTGTGGGTGAAACGCCCGAACCTGTTTAACTGGCATATGACCCAGCCGGATGAGAGCGTCCTCGTTTCGGATGGTAAAACGCTGTGGTTCTATAACCCGTTCGTCGAGCAGGCCACGGCGACCTGGCTGAAAGACGCTACCAGCAACACGCCGTTTATGCTGATTGCCCGCAACCAGTCCAGCGACTGGCAGCAATATAATATCAAGCAAAATGGCGATGATTTTGTGCTGACGCCAAAAAGCGGCAGCGGCAACCTCAAGCAGTTCACGATCAACGTCGGTCGGGACGGCACTATCCATCAGTTCAGCGCCGTCGAGCAGGATGATCAGCGCAGCAGCTATCAGCTGAAATCGCAGCAGAACGGCGCCGTCGACGCAGCTAATTTCACCTTTACGCCGCCGAAAGGGGTGACGGTGGACGATCAACGTAAGTAGAGGCGAAAGTGAGCAATCTGTCGCTCGATTTTTCCGACAACGCGTTTCAACCTCTGGCCGCTCGCATGCGGCCAGAAAATTTAGCGCAGTATATTGGCCAGCAGCACCTGCTGGCGCCGGGTAAACCCCTGCCGCGGGCCATTGAGGCCGGGCACCTGCATTCGATGATCCTCTGGGGGCCGCCGGGTACCGGCAAGACCACTCTGGCGGAAGTGATTGCCCGCTACGCCAGCGCCGATGTCGAACGGATCTCAGCGGTAACCTCCGGGGTGAAAGAGATTCGCGAGGCTATTGAGCGCGCGCGGCAAAATCGCAACGCCGGCCGGCGGACCATCCTGTTTGTTGACGAAGTGCATCGCTTTAATAAAAGCCAGCAGGATGCCTTTCTGCCGCATATTGAAGACGGCACCATTACTTTTATTGGCGCGACCACCGAAAACCCCTCCTTTGAGCTTAACTCGGCGCTGCTCTCCCGCGCCCGCGTCTACTTACTGAAATCGCTGACCACCGACGATATCGAGCAGGTGCTTGACCAGGCGATGAACGATAAAACCCGCGGCTACGGCGGCCAGGATATCGTTTTGCCGGATGAGACCCGCAGGGCCATTGCCGAGCTAGTGAACGGCGACGCGCGGCGAGCGCTGAATACCCTGGAAATGATGGCCGATATGGCCGAAAGCGATGACTCGGGCAAGCGGGTGCTGAAGGCGGAACTGCTGACCGAGATCGCCGGCGAGCGCAGCGCGCGCTTTGATAATAAAGGCGACCGGTTCTACGATTTGATTTCCGCCCTGCATAAGTCGGTGCGCGGTAGCGCGCCGGATGCGGCACTTTACTGGTACGCGCGGATCATCACCGCCGGCGGCGATCCGCTGTACGTTGCCCGCCGCTGTCTGGCGATTGCCTCGGAAGATGTCGGCAACGCCGACCCGCGGGCGATGCAGGTCGCCATTTCGGCGTGGGATTGCTTTACCCGCGTCGGGCCGGCGGAAGGCGAACGGGCGATTGCCCAGGCCATTGTCTATCTGGCCTGCGCGCCGAAAAGCAACGCGGTGTACACCGCCTTCAAAGCGGCGCTGGCCGACGCGCGGGATCGTCCTGACTACGACGTTCCGGTGCATCTGCGCAATGCGCCGACGAAGCTGATGAAAGAGATGGGCTACGGCCAGGAGTATCGTTACGCTCATGACGAACCCAACGCCTACGCCGCCGGCGAGCAGTACTTCCCGCAGGAAATGGCGCAAACGCGCTATTATCACCCGACAAACCGGGGGCTTGAGGGCAAAATTGGCGAAAAGCTCGCCTGGCTCGCTGAACAGGATCAAAATAGCCCGATAAAACGCTACCGCTAATTGAGGCGTTGCGGTAAGGTTATTACACTATTTCCGTGGTCGTAGTCTGCGGCCACTTTTCTTTTTTAATTCGATAAGCACAGGATAAGCATGCTCGATCCCAATCTGCTGCGTACCGAGCCAGACGCAGTCGCAGAAAAACTGGCACGCCGGGGCTTTAAGCTGGATGTAGATAAACTTCGCGCGCTTGAAGAGCGTCGTAAAGTTCTGCAGGTGCAAACGGAAAACCTGCAGGCGGAGCGTAACTCCCGATCGAAATCCATTGGCCAGGCGAAAGCGCGCGGGGAAGACATCGAGCCATTACGCCTGGAAGTTAACAAGCTTGGCGAACAACTGGATGCTGCAAAATCCGAGCTGGAAACGCTGCTGGCGGAAATTCGCGATATCGCGCTGGCGATCCCGAATATTCCTCATGATGATGTGCCGGTTGGTCGCGATGAAAACGACAACGTTGAAGTTAGCCGCTGGGGTACGCCGCGTCAGTTCGATTTTGAGGTGCGCGATCATGTGACGCTGGGTGAAATGCACGGGGGGCTGGATTTTGCCGCCGCCGTTAAGCTCACCGGCTCGCGCTTCGTGGTGATGAAAGGGCAGCTGGCCCGTCTGCACCGCGCCCTGGCGCAGTTCATGCTGGATCTGCACACCGAACAGCATGGCTACAGCGAAAACTATGTCCCGTACCTGGTAAACCAGGACACCCTGTATGGCACTGGCCAGCTGCCGAAATTCGCCGGCGACCTGTTCCATACCCGTCCGCTGGAAGAAGAGGCTGACAGCAGCAACTACGCGCTGATCCCGACGGCGGAAGTGCCGCTGACCAACCTGGTGCGCGATGAAATCATCGACGAAGACGATCTGCCGATCAAAATGACCGCCCATACGCCGTGCTTCCGCTCTGAAGCCGGTTCCTATGGCCGCGACACCCGCGGTCTGATCCGTATGCACCAGTTCGATAAAGTTGAAATGGTGCAGATCGTCCGCCCGGAAGACTCTATGGCCGCGCTGGAAGAGATGACCGGTCACGCCGAGAAAGTGCTGCAGCTGCTGGGCCTGCCGTACCGTAAGGTCGCGCTGTGCACCGGCGATATGGGCTTCAGCGCCTGCAAAACCTATGACCTCGAAGTATGGGTTCCGGCGCAAAACACTTATCGTGAGATCTCCTCCTGCTCCAACGTCTGGGATTTCCAGGCGCGTCGTATGCAGGCTCGCTGCCGCAGCAAGTCCGATAAGAAGACCCGTCTCGTTCATACCCTGAATGGTTCTGGCCTGGCAGTAGGTCGTACCCTGGTGGCGCTGATGGAAAACTATCAGCAGGCTGATGGCCGTATCGAGATCCCGGAAGTGCTGCGCCCGTATATGCGCGGCCTCGAATATATCGGCTAAACTTCTCACTCCTTCTTTTAAAAGCGCCTGCGGGCGCTTTTTTTACGCCCTTATTGATACCGGGCAATAATCCTTTTCGCGAATGCAGTGATACTCCCTTTGGATTAAACCAGCATAAAAAACCAATAATATCGCAAAGCATTATATATATGTCTATATAACGCTTGTCAGTTTATTGTGAGCAACCAAAGCGAGTATCCATGAAAATTAAAGCCCCTGATGCTTTACTGGCTGCTGAGGTAAGCCGCCGTGGTCTGATGAAAACCACGGCAATAGGCGGCCTGGCGCTGGCCAGCAACGCACTAACGTTACCTTTTACCCGACTGTCGCATGCTGCCGATACGCCGGCGCCCGCCAGTGAGAAGGTGGTCTGGAGCGCCTGCACCGTCAACTGCGGTAGCCGTTGCCCGCTGCGCATGCACGTGGTGGATGGCGCGATTAAATACGTCGAAACCGATAATACCGGTGATGATAACTATGACGGTTTGCACCAGGTCCGCGCCTGCCTGCGTGGGCGTTCAATGCGCCGCCGGGTCTATAATCCGGACCGTCTGAAGTACCCGATGAAGCGCGTTGGTAAACGCGGTGAGGGCAAGTTCGAGCAAATCAGCTGGGAAGAGGCGTTGGATACCATCGCCAGCAATATGCAGCGGCTGATTAAAGAGTACGGCAACGAATCCATCTATCTGAACTACGGCACCGGCACGCTCGGCGGGACGCTGACCCGCTCCTGGCCGCCGGGGAAAACGCTGATTGCCCGTCTGATGAACTGCTGCGGTGGCTATCTCAACCATTATGGCGACTATTCATCAGCGCAGATTGCTGCCGGTCTGAATTACACCTACGGCGGCTGGGCGGACGGCAACAGCCCATCGGATATTGAAAACAGTCAGCTGGTGGTGCTGTTCGGCAATAACCCCGGCGAAACGCGGATGAGCGGCGGCGGGGTGACGTACTACCTTGAACAGGCGCGGCAGAAATCCAATGCCCGGATGATAATCATCGATCCGCGCTATACCGACACCGGCGCCGGGCGTGAAGATGAATGGATCCCGATTCGTCCTGGGACCGATGCGGCACTGGTTTCGGGCCTCGCGTGGGTGATGATCACCGAGAATCTGGTCGATCAGCCGTTCCTCGATAAATACTGCGTAGGATACGACGAGAAAACGCTGCCCGCCGGTGCGCCAGCCAATGGTCATTACAAAGCTTACATTCTTGGCCAGGGCACTGACGGTATCGCCAAAACGCCGGAGTGGGCCTCGACAATTACCGGTATTCCGCGCGAACGCATTGTTAAACTGGCGCGCGAAATTGCCACCGCCAAACCGGCCTATATTAGCCAGGGCTGGGGTCCGCAGCGTCACGCCAACGGTGAGATCGCCACCCGCGCCATCTCAATGCTCGCCATTCTGACGGGTAACGTCGGGATCAACGGCGGCAATAGCGGGGCGCGCGAGGGCTCGTATAGTTTGCCTTTTGAGCGTATGCCGACGCTGGAGAATCCGGTTGAGACCAGTATCTCGATGTTTATGTGGACCGATGCGATTGAGCGCGGCCCGGAAATGACCGCTCTGCGCGACGGCGTACGCGGTAAAGATAAGCTCGACGTGCCGATCAAAATGATCTGGAACTATGCGGGCAACTGTCTGATTAACCAGCATTCTGAGATCAACCGGACCCACGAAATCCTGCAGGACGACAAGAAATGCGAGATGATTGTGGTCATTGACTGCCATATGACCTCCTCGGCGAAATACGCTGATATTCTGCTGCCGGACTGTACCGCCTCCGAGCAGATGGATTTCGCGCTGGATGCCTCCTGCGGCAACATGTCCTACGTTATCTTTGCCGATCAGGCCATCAAGCCGCGCTTTGAATGCAAAACCATCTATGAGATGACCAGCGAACTGGCAAAGCGTCTGGGCGTCGAAGAGCAGTTTACCGAGGGCCGTACCCAGGAAGGCTGGATGCGCTATCTGTATGAGCAGTCGCGCAAAGCGATTCCCGACCTGCCGGATTTCGACACCTTCCGTCAGCAGGGCATCTATAAGCAGCGCGATCCGCAAGGTCATCATGTGGCCTACAAAGCCTTCCGTGAGGATCCGCAGGCTAATCCGCTGACCACGCCTTCGGGCAAGATCGAAATTTACTCGCAGGATCTGGCGAAAATCGCGGCTACCTGGGAGCTGCCGGAAGGGGATGTTATCGATCCGCTGCCGATCTACACCCCGGGTTTCGAAAACTACAACGATCCGCTGACAGCGAAATACCCGCTACAGCTCACCGGCTTCCACTATAAATCTCGCGTCCACTCGACCTACGGCAACGTCGATGTGCTGAAGGCCGCCTGTCGGCAGGAGATGTGGATTAACCCGATCGACGCCCGCAAGCGCGGCATTGCCAACGGCGATCGTATTCGCATCTTCAACGATCGGGGTGAAGTGCATATCGAAGCGAAGGTGACGCCGCGCATGATGCCGGGCGTCGTCGCGCTGGGGGAAGGGGCCTGGTACAACCCGGACGCCTCGCGTGTGGATCAGGCGGGCAGCATCAACGTGCTGACCACCCAGCGTCCGTCGCCGCTGGCGAAGGGAAACCCGTCGCATACCAACCTTGTTCAGGTTGAGAAGCTGTAAGGAGTAACCGATGACAACTCAGTATGGATTTTTTATTGATTCCGCCCGTTGCACCGGTTGCAAAACCTGCGAACTGGCCTGTAAGGACTACAAGAACCTGACCCCGGAGGTCAGCTTCCGCCGCATCTATGAATATGCCGGCGGCGACTGGCAGGAGGACAACGGCGTCTGGCAGCAGAACGTGTTTG
>OGUQ01001226.1_pt1 | contig 21664 bp, 20 predicted proteins | sample 1574701 | NCBI WGS metagenome assembly OGUQ01 (sample SAMEA2582087, study PRJEB24529) | metagenome | biome: Human gut stool | place: China | collected 2011 | reverse complement strand
CACCTGATGGTGGGCCTGGGCGGCTCCCCCATCATGGCCATGCGCATGGGGGAGGGGAGGGACAGGGAGGCCGGGCGGGTGCTGTCCAACAGCTTCCTGATGCTGCTGATACTGTCCGGCGTGCTGACCACTCTGTTCCTCCTGCTGAAGGAGCATCTGCTCATGTGGTTCGGCGCCAGCGACGCCACCTTCGGCTACGCCAACACCTATCTGACCATCTACACCGCGGGTACCTTCTTTGCCCTCATGGCCACCGGCATGAACAGCTTTTTGATCGCCCAGGGCTTCTCCGGCCTGGGGATGGCCACGGTGATGCTGGGGGCGGTGCTCAACATCATCCTGGATCCCATTTTCATCTTCGGCCTCCATCTGGACGTGGCCGGGGCCGCCCTGGCCACCGTGCTCTCCCAGATGGCCTCCTGCGCCTTTGTGCTCCTCTCCCTGCGGCGGAAGCGGATGCCGGTGCGCCTGCGGTGGGGTCGCATGGAACTGCACATTGTGCGGCGGGTGCTGGCCTTCGGCCTGCCGGGACAGGTGCTCACGCCGGAGCTTTTGCCTGTGCTTAAGGAAGCGGGCGTTGTGGATTCCGGCGGCAAGGGCCTTGTTACCATACTTCGCGGCTTTAAGATGGTTATAGACGGCGAGGAAGTTGATGAATACGTTCCCGCGCCGCAGCAGAATACTGCCGAGATAACAGGCAATGAAGAAGGCGCGGATCTTGAAGCGCTTGACGATATAGAGTTCGGCTATTGCACGGAATTTTTCATAATACATCTTGATGAGTCGTTCTCTGAGGCGGATTTGGACAAGCTGCGCGAAAAGCTTATGAAGATAGGCGATTCCGTTGTTGTGGCCCATGATTCGGACTTTATAAAGATCCATGTTCATTCAAATTGCCCCGGCAAGATACTTCAGCTTGCGTTAAGGCTTGGCGAAATAGACCGCATAAAGATAGAGAATATGCGCGAGCAGAACCGCGAATTGCTTGCCAACATGAAGAAGAACGAGAAAGAGAACGCTCTTGTCGCCGTGAGCATAAGCGACGGTATAGACGAAGTTTATAAGGCGATAGGCGTGAACAATATCATCTCCGGCGGTCAAACCATGAACCCGAGCATAGACAGCATAACCAAGGCCATACGCCGCGCAAACGCAAGGAACGTTTTTGTGCTGCCCAACAATTCAAACATAATCATGGCGGCCCAGCAGGCCGCGGCCATAAGCGACCGCAACGTTATCGTAATACCCAGCAAGACCATGATGCAGGGCCTTAGCGCCGCGCTTGCATACAGCGATGATGTTGATGTTGAAACGAATACCGAGCGCATGACAGCCGCCATAAAGCAGGTGCTTTCCGGTTCCGTAACATATGCCGTGCGCGATACGCAGTTCAATGGCGAAAAGATATCCCAGGGCGATATAATCGGCCTGCTCGATAACGTGATAACCAAGGTTGGCACCAGCGTGGACAGCGTTGCCGTTGAACTTCTTTGCAGCATGATAGAGAATAAGGGCGATGACTGTATGGCCACCATATTCTATGGCGAAGGCGCAGATGAGGACAGCGCGCAGGCCGTTGCCGATGCAGTGAATGAAAAATATCCCGATGCGGAAATAACGGTGCAGTACGGCGGTCAGCCGCTTTACTACTATTATTTCTCCGTGGAATAAAATGGCAGTCGCTCCTATAACGAGCATAAAGGGAATAGGACCCCGCCGGGCCGAAGCATTTGGCCGGTTGGGTCTTTTTTCGGTTGAAGATATGCTGTCGTTTATGCCGCGGGGTTATATTGATTATACTAAAAGCGTGCTTATGTGCGAAGCGGAGCAGGGGATGCTCTGTGCCGTTAAGGTAACGATTACGGGCGAAGCCAAAACCGTGCGAATACGCGGCGGGCTTACAATAACCACAGCTGCGGCAACGGACGGGCTGAATAAACTTCAGCTGTGCTGGTATAATCAGCCGTATATGGCGTCTAAGCCCGAAGCCGGAAGGACATGCTATGCCTGCGGCCGTGCAGATAAGCGGCGCGGTATGAAGCTGATGAACCCGCAGCTTTGCGATGAATTGCCCGGCATAGTGCCGCAGTATCCGCTGGTTAGCGGCCTTACGCAAAAAATAATGCGCGAAGCGGCAGCGGGCGCATTGGGAATGTATAAAGGCAGAATAGAGGAAACACTTCCCGAGAGCATAATGGCTGAATATTCGCTTATGCCGCGCGGGGATGCGCTGCTTGCCATGCACATGCCGCAAAGCTTTGAACAGCTTGAGCGCGCAAAAGAGCGCATGGCGTTTGAAGATATGCTGCTTTACGCGCTTATGCTGAGCATACTTAGGCATAGGCGCGAGCAGGGCGGCGGAATTGCGTTCAATATGAATGGCAAGCTTGAAAGCTTCAAAAAACTGCTGTCGTTTGAGCCTACGGCGGCCCAGTTTAGGACAATGCGGAATATTTCATCGGACATGGCTAAAAACGTTCAAATGAACAGGCTTGTTCAGGGTGATGTTGGCAGCGGCAAAACTGCCTGCGCGCTTTTTGCCATATATGCGGCCATTGAAAACGGATACAGTGCCGCGCTCATGGCGCCGACTGAGATATTGGCGGATCAGCACTACCGCACGCTGAAAAATATGTTTGGCAGCAGGGCAATACTGCTCAAAGGCGGCATGAAAAAAAAAGAGCGCGAGGAGATAGCCGCGCGCCTTATGGGCGGAGAAGCGCTGGCGATAACCGGCACCCATGCCATAATAAGCGGCGGGGTGGAGATAGCTAACCTTGGCCTTGTTATAGCAGATGAGCAGCATCGCTTCGGCGTCAGGCAGCGCGCAGCCATAAGCGCAAAGGGTAGCGCACCTGATACGCTTATAATGAGCGCAACGCCAATACCGCGCACGCTTTCGCTGCTGATGTACGGAGACCTTGAACTGAGCGTTATTGACGAACTGCCGCCGGGCAGAAAGCCTATAAAAACGCGAATCGTGCCGCAGGAGAAGCGGGACGATATGTATCGCTTTATCGAAAATGAGCTCAAGGACGGCGCACAATGCTACGCCGTGTGTCCCCTTGTTGAAGAAAGCGAGGCCATGGAAGGTGTGCTCAGCGCAGCGGCGCTGTATAAAGAACTGAGCAAAAAGCTTGACGTCAGCATAGAACTCATGCACGGGCGGCTGAGCGCTGCGGAAAAGCAGGCGCGGGCAGCGCGCTTTGCATCGGGCGAAACGAAACTGCTTGTGTCTACAACTGTGGTTGAAGTTGGCGTGGACGTGCCAAACGCCACAATAATGGTAATAGAAAACGCGGACCGCTTCGGTCTTGCGCAGCTTCATCAGCTTCGCGGCAGAGTAGGGCGCGGCAGCAAGGAATCATACTGCTTTTTGCTGAGCGAATCGGATTCAAAAACGGCAAAGGAAAGGTTAAGTATACTGTGCAGCACTACGGACGGATTCAAAATAGCAGAGCGCGATCTTGAAATGCGCGGGCCGGGCGAACTTATAGGCGCGCGCCAGCATGGCGAGGATGGCCTTAGCGCGGCTATGTTCGCAAGCAACATGAAAGCATTCAACATGGCAAAAGATGCGGCGGATAAGCTTATCGCAAAAGGCGACATGAACGATCCGCTTATTAAAAAAGCCGTCATTACGGCGGATGAAAAAACGAAAAATATAGCGCAGAATTAAAACAGAACATAACTGTAAATCTTTATCCACACTTCTCTTAATTACCATTCATAATATCTCCGCTTTGGGCGAAACATAAAGCCAGACAAAGCAAGGAGGTGAAAGCAATGTCACGAAACAGCGTACTGATTCCCGAAGCGAAGAAGGCTATGGATTCCTTTAAGAGCGAAGTAGCCAATTCCCTTAACGTGAACCTGAAGCAGGGCGATAACGGCGACCTTACTTCCCGCCAGGCCGGTTCCATCGGCGGCGAGATGGTGAAGCGCATGATAGCCTATGCCACGAACAACATGAATAAATAATAAAAGTTATAAAGTTTACAAGGCCGGAAACGGCCGGAAGATATCCGGATACTTCTATTAAAGAGAAGGAGGTGAAACACACAATGGCAAGCAATAAGGAAAACCGCAAGAAGCTGCAGAACTTCAAGACTGAAGTTGCCAACTCTCTTAACGTTAATCTGAAGCAGGGCTACAACGGCGATCTTACTTCCCGTCAGGCCGGCTCCATCGGCGGCGAAATGGTAAAGCGCATGATCGCTTACGCCGAGAACAACATGAACAACTCCAATATGCAGTAATTTAAGCTTAACGGCATATTGAAACCAACAAATAAAGGGCGGCATATGCCGCTCTTTTTGTGTTGACAATGCCGCGTTGCGGATGTACAATCAAAAATAAATAAACCGATGACTGAGAATAGTAACTTCAGCGGAGAAAGCAAAGAGAGCCGGAGATGATGGGAATACGGCCTTTCAAGCTGATGTGAATGGGCTCATGAGGGCGGAGCGAACGATGCGCGAAGCATCAAGTAAATTCCGACGGGGATCCGGCCGTAACGCGGGCAGCGCATGATCGTGCGTACCAAACAGGTGGCTATGCAGAACAACGGCTTCTGTTCCTTTTGGAGCGGGGCTTATTTTTTTAGGAGGATATGGCATGAAAAAGGTTATTCTAACAGGCGACAGGCCGACGGGGCGGCTGCATATAGGGCATTATGTAGGCTCGCTCAAAAGAAGAGTGGAACTACAAAACAGCGGCGAATTCGATGAAATATATATTATGATAGCCGATGCTCAGGCGCTTACCGACAATTTTGCCGATCCTGCAAAGGTTAGAAAGAACATAACCGAGGTTGCGCTAGATTATCTTGCCGTTGGGCTTGATCCGAGCAAATCTGTGCTGTTTGTTCAGTCCGTCGTTTCAGAACTTACGGAGTTGACGTTTTACTATATGAATCTTGTTACCGTTTCAAGGCTGCAGCGCAATCCTACGGTGAAGAGCGAGATAGCACAGAAAAACTTTGAAGCGAGCATACCTGTCGGATTCATGTGCTATCCGATAAGTCAGGCAGCGGATATAACGGCGTTTAATGCCAATGTTGTTCCTGTTGGAGACGATCAGCTGCCGATGATAGAGCAGACAAAGGAAATAGTAAGAAAATTCAATACCATATATTCGCCCGTACTCACAGAGCCGGAAGCGCTGCTGCCTAAGCGCGAGGTCTGCATGCGCCTGCCCGGAACGGACGGTAAGGCCAAGATGAGCAAATCCATAGGCAACTGCATATATCTTGCGGACAGTGCGGACGAAGTTAAGCAGAAAATAATGAGCATGTATACCGACCCGCTGCATATTCAGGTGTCCGATCCGGGACATATCGAGGGTAACACTGTATTTACATATCTTGACGCTTTCTGTAATGATGAGCATTTTGCAAAATATCTGCCCGAATATGCTAATCTTGATGAGCTGAAGGCGCATTATAAGCGCGGCGGACTCGGGGACATGAAGGTGAAGCGCTTCCTTAACAACGTTGTTCAGGAAGAACTTGAGCCGATAAGGCAGCGCAGGAGCGAGCTGGAGCGGCATACGGATGACGTTTACGAAATGCTTAAGGATGGCAGCGCAAGAAGCACCGCCGCGGCAACGCTTGAGCGCGTGAAGCATGCAATGATGATCGATTATTTCGTATAAGAAATATTAAGGAATGACTGCTTGACAGGGTATATGATGCAAGTTAATATATACCCTGTCGATTTTTATTTTATGAGGTCATATGATGAAAGATTTGTATACCCGTCTGGATGCACTGCTTAGAAACGATGCCGGCGCAAGGGGCTTCAGCGCAAATGCCGGCGCGGCCGATATGGATGCGCTTGTTAAGGCTTTTGCTGCGGCAAAGTGCGCGCTGATAATAACCGGTTTCCCAGTGGAGGCGGATGATGGGCATATCTGCTGCGAAACTGACGGGCCGATAGGCGCGGCGCATATAGCGCGCGCATTTTGCGATGCTGGGAAAAAGGCTTATATAGCCACGGATGAGCTTTGCTATCCCCAGCTTGCTGCTGCTGTTCGTCTGCGTGCTCCCAATGCTGAACTGATAAAGCTGAACGGCGATATGGAAGAACTGATGGGACTTGGTATAGACACCGTAATATCCATAGAACGCCCGGGCAAAGCGCAGGACGGGCATTGCCATACGGCAAAGGGAAGAATAATAGACGGTTGGCTCGGCGCGGATACGGACGAGGAGTTCGAATCGCTGCATAAGCACGGGGCAAAGACCATTGCCATAGGAGACGGCGGAAACGAACTTGGCACAGGTAAACTGTTTAACGTTACGCGCCGCATGGTTGACCACGGCGAGGATATTGCCGCCGCGCAGACTGCTGACATAACGCTTGCTTCCGGCGTATCCAATTGGTGGGGCTGGGGAATAGCCGCGATAGCATCGGTGTATCTGAACAGAAACGTGCTGCCGGATGAGCATGAGGAGCGCGCCGTGCTCCGCGCAATACTGGATGCGGGCGCGGTGGACGGCATAACCAAGCGCAGCGAAGAAAGCATAGACAATATTGATATAGATAAGCATATTGCCCTGCTTAACGAAGTGCACGGCATGGTAAAAAACCACTTGGATAAACAGGCGGAATAGGTTATAATAAATCAATTTTACATAAGCTTTGCCGAAAGGAGAAATCATGGCATATTATTTTGATTCACCCTCCCATACTTTCAGCGAGTATTTGCTGGTTCCGGGCTATTCCGGCGCCGAATGCACGCCCGCGAATACCTCGCTTAAAACCCCAATCGTGCGCTATAAGGCGGGCGAGGAACCTGCGCTATCAATGAATATACCGCTGGTCAGCGCCGTTATGCAGTCCGTATCCGGCGATAAGCTGGCCGTTGCGCTTGCGCGCGAAGGCGGAATATCCTTCATATTCGTATCCCAGCCCATAGAAAGTCAGGCGGCGATGGTAAGCCGGGTCAAAAAGTATAAGGCGGGTTTTGCCATGAGCGATTCTTCAATTCGTCCCGATCAAACCATGGCGGATATACTTGCGCTTAAGGAAAGCACGGGGCATTCCACCGTTGCCGTAACGGACGATGGTTCGGCAACCGGCAAACTGCTCGGCGTTGTTACCAGCCGCGATTATCGCCCCAGCCGTATGGACCCTGCAACGAAAGTGAGTGAGTTCATGACGCCGATAGACAGACTTGTTTTTGCATACGAAGGCGTATCGCTCAAGGAAGCAAACGACATAATTTGGGAGCATAAGCTCAACTCCCTGCCTGTTATAACAAAGGAAGGCAACATGGTTGCATTCGTGTTCAGAAAGGACTACGATGCGCATAAGGAAAACCCGACAGAGCTGCTTGATAAGCAAAAGCGCTATGTTGTTGGCGCGGGCATAAACACGCGCGATTATGAGGAGCGCGTACCCGCGTTGGTCGAAGCGGGCGCGGACATACTCTGCATAGATTCTTCCGAAGGCTTCAGCGAATGGCAGACGAGAACGCTGAACTTTATACGGGCTAAATATGGCGACAGCGTAAAGGTTGGCGCAGGCAACGTGGTTGACCGCGAAGGCTTCCGCTTCCTGGCCGATGCCGGCGCGGACTTTGTGAAGGTAGGCATAGGCGGCGGCTCGATATGCATAACAAGGGAAACCAAGGGAATAGGCCGCGGCCAGGCGACCGCCGTGCAGGAAGTTGCCCGTGCGCGCGACGAATACTTCCTTGAAAAAGGCGTATATGTGCCAATATGTGCCGACGGCGGCATTGTGCATGATTATCATATCACGCTTGCGCTGGCAATGGGCGCGGACTTCTGCATGCTGGGCCGCTATTTCGCCCGCTGCGACGAAAGCCCATCCGCCAAGGTTATGATAAACGGCAACTATATGAAGGAATACTGGGGCGAAGGTTCCGCCCGCGCGCGTAACTGGCAGCGGTATTACAGCGGCGGGGATAATAAGCTATCCTTTGAAGAAGGCGTGGATTCATATGTTCCATATGCGGGAAGCCTGCATAACAACGTTACCGTAACGCTCAGCAAGGTGCGTTCAACAATGTGCAACTGCGGCGCGCTGACAATACCCGAACTGCGCGAAAAGGCGCGGCTCACGCTCGTTTCCGCAGCCAGCATAACCGAAGGCGGCGCGCACGACGTTATGCTCAAGGATGCCAACACATACGCCGTAAAAAGGGACTGATATGCGCCCTATATACACGGCGGATCTTGTGCTGATGCCGGCGGAAGAGTCGCTTGCTGGCGCGCTTTGCGATTATTATAAGCGAAATCGGGAGTTCCTTACGGATTATATGCCGGCGTGGACGGAAAGCTTTTTTACTGAACGGACGCAGCTTGGATCCATACGCGGCCATATGGAAAACGCCAAGAACCGCACCGGATATAGGTATTATATAATGCCTAAGGATGAGATCGGCAAAATAATCGGCACGATAGGGCTTAATAATGTTGTATGGGGCAGCTTCCTATCCTGCTTTATGGGTTATATGCTGGACGAGGCATATATAAACCGCGGCTATATGACGCAGGCCGTGGATGCCGTGGTAAATACGGCATTCAATGAAATAGGGCTGCACAGGATAGAGGCAAACATTATGCCGAAGAATGCAAGGTCGCTGAGAGTGGCTGAAAAGTGCGGCTTTGCGCGGGAAGGTATGTCAAAGAAATATCTTTGCATAAACGGTGTTTGGGAAGACCATGTACACATGGTGAAGCTGAATGAAAACATGGAATGAATAAGCAAAAGGACTGCGGTGCTCGGCAGTCCTTTTTATGTGCCCGAAAATCACCGCCATAGTGGCGGGGTTGAAAAGAGCTTAAGCGATGAACAATATAGCCTAACGCGCTAAACTGCGGCGAAAATTGGCAGAAATAATAGGGGGATAAACACGCCACGCCACCGAGTCAAGCAAGTGCAACACCCAGAGGGAAGAAAACTTCATTAGGGGATTTCCATCGCTTCAGGACACTTTTTCTCGTTTGGACGGCTTTTTGCGTAATGTGATAGATCAAATTATATTGGGGGTTTGGAGGCTCCGAAAAGCCGTGTATTTACAGTGTTCCTAATAGGAAGTAATCATAATATTGAGGGCTGAAAACACCGATAGGGAGAAACCTATACCTACCTAACATCTATGGATGGACGATTTATATAACATAAAGCAATTCTATGACATAATCAACCTTAGGCCCGGCATGAACATACCGCAAAAGCACGAGATAGCCATGATGCTAATCAGGCGCGTGGAGATTCAGCAGGATACGACGAGGATATATTGGAAGTATGATCTATAATTAGTACTTATATATGCCGAATTATCAGGGTTCAGAATGTAAACAAGGCATTATTCCGCCATTCTGTACCCGACTCCAATTTCAGTCAATATGTAGCGTGGCTTCATGCTGTCCGGTTCGAGTTTTTTGCGAATGTGAGACATATTTACGCGCAATATACGATTGTTCTCCGAGTCTGCATACGGGCCCCATATATTGCTCATAATGTAATCATAAGTCAATACCTTACCCGGATTGCGGGCAAGAAGCTCAACTATACGATATTCGACCTGTGTTAGACGTATTGTTTCGTTATTAATATTTACTATGCGCTTATTGAAATCTATATTAAAATCTCCTACGCAATAAGTGTCGTCGTTTGCCGAGCCTGAAGAATTGCGCCTAAGTACAGCGCGTATGCGAGCCAGCAGCTCAGGTGCTGAAAAAGGCTTGGTTATATAATCGTCTGCACCATTGTCGAGGGCAAGAATTTTATCACGCTCAGTGCTGCGTGCACTGACCACTATAACAGGCATAGCGCTCCATTGCCTAAGTTCTTTGAGCAGTTTTACGCCGTCCATATCAGGCAATCCAAGATCAAGCAGCACCATATCCGGCATATACGATGATATGGCAGAGCGTGCCTGTGCGCCGGTTACAGCTGATATTGTCCTATACCCGCCTGCTGCAAGCGCCGTCTCAAGAACTTTCTTTATGTAGCTTTCGTCTTCCACTATCAATATGCTCGGTTTAATATTGCTCATTGTTGTTCTCCTTTGGCAGATGTATCATAAATACTGCTCCGCCGGATTCGGCATTGTGTCCTTCTATCATTCCGCCGTGCGCTGCGACTATACTCTTGCATATACTTAGTCCTAGCCCCATGCCGTGTGTGGAATCGCCGCTGCGGCAGGCTGACGGTTCAAACAAAGTGCTAAGCGTTTCTTGCTTCATGCCATGACCATGATCCCTTACACTGAAAATAACATATTTATCGTTATCTGCAGCGCTTAACTCTATCCCCGATGAATTACCAGAGTATTTTACGGCATTTTCTATAAGGTTCATAAGCACCTGTACTATAAGCACCGGGTCTACAGGAATCATTATAAAATCGTCCGGCTGCTTCACTATAAATTCGGCCTGTGGGAAGCGGCTTGCCGCCTTATCTAAAACCGTGGATAGTATTTCCTCTATAGGCTCCGGGCTCTTGTTCAGTTTGGGACCATTTGAGCCTACGCGCGTTACGGAGAGAAGATTTTCAACCGTGCGCATCAGCCACTCAGCTTCTCCGTTTATGCTTTCAACCAATTCCTGGCGTGATCTTATGTCAAGAACAATGTCGTTTGAACCGTTCAGCATTGAGCATGCGCCAATTATGCCTGTAAGAGGAGTTCTAAAATCGTGCGATATCGAACGCAGAAAGTCCGAACGCATATGCTCAAGCTCTTTTTCCATAAGTATTTGTTGTTCGCGCTTAAGCATGGTTATCTTATCCAGCACAATACCTGCGCGTACAAGTAAAAGCTCTGTCGTCTGCATTTGATATTCAGTTGTAATAGGTTCATCGGAGTTTGGCAGCATTCCCGCTACTGCGAGGAGCTTGCCGTTGGCAGACACAGGGAAGCACACAAGTGGGTTTTCACCAAAGTATACCGTGCCGAAGCCGGTGCGGCAATTATTCTTCACGCAGGCATTTACCGCGTCATCGCATGGATATAACAAAAGCCCCTTTGGATAGCTTGCGGCCCTATTTGTTGCTCCTTTTTTGTCACGGATAAAAAGCACGGCGGAGCATCCAGTGATGCTGAAAATGCTTCGCACCGTAAGCTCATGTAATTCTTCCTCAGAAGCTGCCGTAAGTAAAGCCGTACTTAGCTGCGACAATGAACGTTCACGCGCGCTTTGTTCCTGATAAGAGTCGCGCTGCTTACGTATATGCCAATACCAGCGATTTGTAATCAAAGCCGCAGCGATGGATACAGCGCCAGTATATATGATAAATGCAATAGGCCGAACAGGCGAGTTATCTGTATTGAAAGTCTGCTCAAGAAGAATCAGCGTTATAACGGCGGCAGATACCGTAACCGCACCCCAAGCTGCATTTGGTGCAAATATGGAAATCGATAACGCAGCAAGGGTACACAGCGGCAAAGCATAAAACGTGTTTTGAAACGTCAGACGGGAGAATATAAAGGAGAGCACGCTAAAAACTATACAGAGCAAGATGCGCTGCAGGTTTTTATATATGCCGGATGAGGTCTTGTAAAGTCCGCTTTTCATGCGGTATATTCCTCCATAATAACTCCCTACTATTATACACTGCCTGCGCGATCGTGAAAATGTATAGACGTGCTAAAATACTGCTAAAAACTTTGCTATTTTATTGATTCATGGAGAATTGGAATATAGAATATCCCTAACAAGCAACGGGTGATCCTCTGAAAAGCGTATACAGCCAACAAAAAGCAACACTTAACCACATAACAAAGAGGATTATCTAAAAAAAACAAGGAGGAAAACAAATGAAACGTATTGCAGCATTAGTACTGGTACTGGCATTGATGTTCTCGTTCACAGCATGCCAAAATGGCGATAAGAATGTAAATGCGAACCAAACCGCAGAACCCGTCGCTACAAAAACACCCGAAGAGATAAGTAATGCGGCGCAGGAAATAACCGATGCAAAGGAATACAAGTCCGTATATAGGACATCATTCAACAAATCCTATGCATCATTCAACTATTTTTCTACTGCGTATTCCACAGTCCGTTCGATAGTTACCAACTGCATAGACGGCCTTGTGGAACCGGACATATACGGCGTATATGTGCCCTCGCTCGCCGAAAGCTGGACCGCCAATGATGACGAAACCGTATGGACATTCAAAATACGTCAAGGTATTAAATGGGTGGATCATACCGGCGCCGACACAGGCATGGAAGTTACGGCGCAGGACTTTGTTGACGGCATACGCTATATAGGGGATCCTCTGAACGATGCTTACTCTTTGCGCGTTGTAAGAAACCTGATAGAAGGCCTTTATGACTATTATTGGACGCTTGATGACATAGATAGCGGTGAAGTGGCCGACAAGACACGCGAAGAAGTGCTTGCAAGCTTTGACAATACGGTAGGCGTGAAAGCAATAGATGAATACACCGTTGAATACACACTTACTTCAAGCGCGCCTTACTTCCTTTCATTGATAGAAAGCAGCATGCTTCTGTTGCCGATAGAGTATGATTATGCCATTGAACTTGGCGAAGATTTCGGCGTAGATAATGAGCATATGCTTTACTGCGGCGCATATTACATTTCTGCATTTGAGCGCGATAAGGCTATAACGCTTACCAAGAATCCGCTTTATTGGGACAAGAATAATGTGACGGTTGAAACAGTTGAATATCAAATGATCCCGGAAGGTACTACTTCGCTTGAAATGTTCAAGCGCGGTGAACTGGATGATGCAACCGTTGAGGCGGAAGAATACCTTTCAATGAAGGACACAGAGTGGGAAGGTAAACTTATTCCGACCGAGCGTAGTTTGTCCACCAATTATTTGTGGCTTGACTTCTCAGGAGCCAATCCTGAATTCAATACGTTTGTTCAGAGTGAAAATTTCCGCAAGGCTTTGCAGTATTCTCTTAACCGCGAGGCAATAGCAAGCTTGCGCGATCCTGTAGATCCGCAGCGTGTACTCCGTGCAACGATTAATGCGGAAGGTGCGATATATGATGGCAATGGCGTGGATTATACGGACTATGCTCCGCTTAAGGCTGTAAAGGACACCTACTATAACAAACCAGAGCTTGCCAGACAGTATATGGAAGCCGCTGTTGCGGAACTCTGCGATGAAAACGGTAACATAAAAGGTATAGAAGCGGGGAAGGTTGATTACTTGCCCGTGGGAACGTTTGAGGTCGATGCCAAGCTGCCTGTAACCGTAATATACGTCGGTACTGACGATGAAAACGAGATAGTTATGGCGCAGCTTATGAAAACAATGGTAGAAGAGGCAATAGGCACAGACCTTATAGATTTTCAGATAGTGTGCTTCAGCGGCTGGACATACGGCACGGTAGCGGATCCCTACAACTACGATATCTACTTTGATTCCCTTTCCACCGGCTATGCCGACCCTTCCGGCATACTTACACGAATGACTACTGATGGCGCGGAAAATGTTGGCGGATACGATGTGCCTGAATACGATGCACTTATCGATCAGGCTCTGAATGCCGCAACGTTCGAAGAACGGCTTGAAAAATTTGCAGAGGCGGAGGCATACCTTTGCAACGGTGCATATGTAATACCATTCATATCCTCTCTGCGCGGATATTATATGACCAACTGTATGCCGTTCACCAGTCCTCTTACGCTATACGGCAACAGTAAATTCAAAGGCGCGCTGGTAATGGATAAACCCCTTACTTATAGTGAATATCAGACCCTTGATGCAGCATATGAAATAGCGCGCACAGATGCGCTGAAAAACGCTGACTAACACTGTGCTTTTCTCCTTAACACAAAAAGCGGGCGCGCTGCACATAATCCAGCGGCGTGCCCGTGCTTTAGGCAATGCTTTATCATCCCAAGGAGGGATACGCATATGACCAAATATATTTTAACGCGAACGCTACGGAGCCTGCTTACGGTAGCTATTGTTTTTGTGACCGTATTTATGCTGCTTCGCCTTATGCCGTTGAGCGGATACTTCCCACAGGAGATACTGAAAGAAACAGATGAAGCTACACGAATGACATATTTAAGGAATCAAGGCTTGCTTGATCATCCGTTTGTGCAGCTTTGGCGTTTCGTAAAGAATCTTTTTCAAGGTGATCTTGGACGCAGTCTTACGGTTTATCCTAAAGTACCCATAATAACTTTGCTCAAAGAGAAAATACCCGTTACCGCCGCTTTTGGCTTTGCGAGCATGGTGATAGGCATAGTGCTTGGAATATCGCTTGGGCTTGTAATGGTACGGTTCAAAAATAACTGGGGCGATAGGCTTGGCACGTTTTTCATACTTATCGTGCGCGCCGTACCAAGTATAATATATTTGTTCTTTATTCAAGTATGGATATCCAAATGGTTTGATCTGCCGCTGGTTTTCTATAAAGATAGACCTGAGTCGTGGGTATTGCCGACAATATGCCTGTCTCTTGGCAGTATAGCTTACTACGCCCTGTGGTTAAGGCGGTTTATGGTAGATGAAGAAAACAAGGACTATGTTAAGTTCGCCATGGTAAAAGGATTACCCAAGCGCGTGGTATGGAAAAAGCACGTTTTTAAGAACGCAGTAATACCGCTGGTAATATATCTTCCAAGCGATCTTCTCTTCATCATATCCGGCTCACTTGTAATAGAAAGCCTGTATGCCATTCCAGGTACGGGCGGATTGCTGACAACAGCTATAAAAAGCCAGGATAACAATTTGGTGCAGGTGATAGTGCTTATGTATGCGGTGCTGTCTGTAATAGGAGTGTTCTTGGGCGATCTTCTTGTTGCGTTTGTTGACCCGCGCATAAAGCTTACGGAGGGCGAATGAAAATGGAAGTTAAAACAAATGAAGCCAAGCGGCCGGCGGCTGCACTGAATCCGCTAAAGTTTCGCGCTGCAATCTATAATAATATGGACAGTGAGGATATTGGCTTTTCTAATTATTCATACTGGAAAAGCACGTTGCGCACTTTTTTTAAGAATAAGGCTGTTGTTGCGCTAGTCGCGTTGGTAACCGGCATGATAGTTATGAGCTTTATGTATCCAATTTTTTCCACGGTTGATCCTAACAAGGTAAGTATGCTGCCGCTTGAATGGAATCTTAGGCCAAGCGCAGAGCATTGGTTTGGCACAGATACGCTGGGACGTGATATATGGGCGCGGGCATGGTATGGATGCCGCAACTCTTTCCTGCTTGGATTCTGTATAGCATGTTCGGATGTTGGCTTCGGAATGATAGCAGGAGCACTCTGGGGATACAACAAAAAGATAGACCCGTTTATGATAGAACTCTATAATATTATGACGAATATACCTTCAACTGTTTATATGGTGCTGCTGGCTTACATAATGAACACAAGTTATATAACCCTGTTTGTATCCATGGCATCGCGCGGATGGATAGTAGAAGCGCGTTTTTTTCGCAACAGAATACTATCAATAAGGGATAGTGAGTACAATATCGCTTCACAATGTTTGGGCACACCTATGCGCCGTATAGCAACGAGGAATATAATCCCGCACATAGTAAGCCTTATTATAATGGAAGCGGCTTTGTGCATACCGTATTCGATAGGATCGGAAGTGTTTATGGGGTTTGTCGGCGTTGGCATGCCGGTGGATGCCATAACGCTTGGCAATATCGTTAACCAGGGGCGTGCATCGTTCACACTGCATCCATATCAAATGCTGCTGCCTACTGTAATATTGTGCACCATAACTGTTGCATTTTATGTTATAGGCAACAAATTTGCAGATGCGTCTGATCCGCGCAACCACGTTTAATGTAAGGAGGAACGGCAAATGAAAACTGCTTTGAATGGTCATACCACTCCGCTTATCCTCAGTGCTAAGAATGTGGAGGTTAAATTCAACTTAAGAGGAAAAACGCTGACTGCAGTGAGGGGGGCATCGCTTGATCTTTACAAGGGTGAAACGCTTGCGATAGTCGGCGAATCCGGCTGCGGCAAAAGCGTATTCACTAAGTCCTTCATAGGTATGCTGGATAAGAATGGTTATATAAGCGGCGGCAGCATAACCTATGACGGTGAGGACATGGCAAAATATACCGCGGAGCAGGAGTGGCTGAAGGTACGCGGTAAAAAAATCGCCATGGTGTTCCAGGATCCTATGACAAGCCTTAACCCGGTGCGTACAATAGGTGAGCAAATAACCGAAGTGATAACGTGGCATTTTGGCACGGAGCATGAGCAGGCCAAACGGGAAGCGATAGAATTGCTTAAACGTGTTGGCATAGCTGATGCCGAATATCGCTATAAGCAATATCCAAACGAGTTCTCAGGCGGCATGAGACAAAGGGTGGTAATAGCAACGGCCATAGCCTGTCGGCCTGAGATACTGATATGCGATGAGCCGACTACGGCGCTTGATGTGACTGTCCAGGCGCAGATAATACGTCTGATAAAAGAGCTTCAGAAGGAACTCGATATGACCGTTGTATATATTACGCATGACCTTGGTGTTGTGGCGAGCGTTGCGGACTGGGTGGGCGTAATGTATGCAGGGCAAATAATAGAGTATGGCACCGTACATGAGATATTCAAGCAGCCTGCGCATCCATATACGAAGGCTTTGCTCATGTCCCTTCCGCAGCTTGGGGTAAAAGGCAACGACCTGTATTCCATAAAGGGTGCGCCGCCTAACCTTTTCAAAAAGATAGAGGGGGATGCATTTGCACCGCGCAATCCTGAAGCAATGGAGATAGACTTTGAACAGGAGCCGCCACGCTTTGATATTACGCCTACACATTGGGCAAAAACATGGCTGTTGTATCCTTATGCGGAAATTTACCGCAAAGAGCTCGATTCTGCAGAACATAAGCGTAAGATATCTGTAACAAAGCCAGAAAAGCCGTTTGGCTATAAAAATGCGGAAAAGCTCCTGCAAGTAAAGAATCTATCTGTAAATTTCAAGCTTGGCGGCAAAGAATTCAAGGCTGTGGATAGTGTTAGCTTTGATATATATAAGGGCGAAACACTCTCGCTCGTGGGCGAATCCGGATCAGGAAAAACAACCATCGGCCGCGCCATAATGCGCATATATAACTCAAATGTTTCCGGCTCAATAACCTACAAGGGCGAGAATATTGTAGAAAAAATGTCAAAGAACGAAACTAAAAAGCTGCATATGGAAATGCAGATGATATTTCAAGACCCGATGGCCAGTTTAAACGAACGTGCCAAAGTGGACTACATAATATCAGAAGGTCTGTATAACTACCACCTTTTTGATAGCGAAGCCGATAGAATGCACAAGGTGGAGGAGATAATGCAGGAAGTTGGCCTTCCAAAGGAGTTTTCATCGCGCTTTCCACATGAGTTTTCAGGCGGTCAGCGCCAACGCATAGGTATAGCAAGGAGTCTTGTCATGAATCCGGAATTTGTTGTTGCAGATGAACCGATAAGCGCGTTGGACGTATCCATCAGAGCGCAGGTAATAAACCTTCTGAACAAGCTGAAACGTGAGCGAGGACTTACATATCTGTTTATAGCACACGATTTAAGTGTAGTCCGATTCATATCCGACAGGATAGCGGTTATAAACAAAGGCAGGATAGTTGAATTGGCTGAATGCGAAGAACTGTTTGCCAATCCTTTGCACCCGTATACAAAGGCGCTGCTAAGTGCTGTACCATATCCGGATCCGGATGTAGAAAGGAGCAAGAAACTGCTGACATACGACAGGGCAATGCACAACTACACGAAAGATAAGCCTTTATGGACAGAAATAAAGGAAGGCCATTTCGTATTGGCAAACCAAGCTGAGATTTCCATATACAGAACGGAAATGGAGAAATAAATGGATGCACAGCAGCTTAAAAGATACATACGTCTTATATATACAAAAGCATTCCGGTACTTGGGTGCGGTGCTTGTTCTGTGTGCACTTATAGGAGGCATATATGGCAATAGGCTGCACTTCGTGTTTGCATCATGCGCAGCGGGTTCAGGATTCCTATGCTGGGGCTGGTTCACGCATCTTAAACGTACCGGATTCAAACTTGTTGGATTTGGCGAAAAAACGGCAGAGCAGGCAAAAACACCGTATATTTGGCAGATAGATAAACAAAAGCGACTGCATAAGCCGTCATTTATGATGACAAATGCTGACTTTGATGATGACCTCGTAAATGCTACGGCATGCAACGAGAATGAGTTCAGCAAAGAAAATATAATCGCATCGCGTATGTATGCGCGTGCGGCATGCGGAGTGATGCTGATTGTTATATCGTTTATAGTTAATATTTAAACTTTTGTGGAGGACGGAAATTGAGAATACAAAGCGGTATACTGCTCACCATGGGTGGGGAGCGATATGAAAACGGCTATGTAGACGCGGAAAACGGGAAAATAACAGCATTCGGCTCAATGAACGATGCTCCTGTATATAGTGGTGAAACCTATGATGCTGAGGGCGGCTACATACTGCCCGGGCTTATAGATGCGCATACGCATATAGGCATATCAGAGGAAGGATTGAGGTGGGAAGGAGAGGATTGCAACGAAGCAACAGACCCAGTTACACCTGATATGCGCGCTGTTGACGGCATAAATCCTTTTGATACGGCAATACCCAAAGCACGGAGGGCAGGCATTACGACGGTCGCGGTATCTCCCGGAAGTACAAATGTCATAGGCGGACAAATTGCAGCCATAAAGCTGATTGGCAAAAACGTAGATAATATGGTTATAAAAGCCCCATGTGCAATAAAGTTTGCCTTGGGCGAAAACCCTAAACGCACTTATGGTGATAATAAAGGCCGATCCCCCATGACACGCATGGCAACGGCGGCCATAATGCGTAAAACGCTTATGCGGGCTCAGAGATATATGAATAAGAAAGAGGCGGGCGAGGATATATATGAGCCTGATATGGAGGCGCTTATACCGCTGCTGAAGCGCGAAATACCGGCACACTTTCATGCGCACAGGGCAGATGATATACTCACGGCTATACGAATAGCGCATGAATTCAATCTAAAATACTGCATACTCCACGCAACGGGAGCCGAGAAGATCACCGACTGCATAAAAGATGAACATGCAGTATTTGTTGTTGGGCCGAGCATGGGGCCTGCCGGTAAGCCGGAAACTGTTGGAGGATCGTTTGCAACGGCGGGAGTACTTACGGCAGCAGGTATGGAGGTTGCGATAACGACCGATCATGATGTTACCCCATTATGGCTGCTTCCAAGCTTTGCAGCTATGTGTGTACGTGAGGGAATGAACGAATATGCAGCACTTCAGGCTATAACTATAATTCCGGCAAAAGCACTTGGTATAGATGCTTGTGTGGGTTCAATAAAAGTCGGTAAAGACGCTGACATAGTTGTATTTACTGGCCATCCATTCAACTATCTTACTGAAGTCCGGGCTGTTTTTATAAATGGTGTAAAAGTTGAATAGCGGATATAGGTTACCATTGCTGCTTAGCAAAAACTTGCCAATGAGATTTGGCAGTGGCTTGCAGAGCGGTTCATTGTGATAAAATTGTTGAACATACATGCTTCCACCTAAGCATGTCGGAGAATGATGGGTGGGCGATTATTAATGTGTATATAACAATTATCGACTGCAGTATGAGCATCTGCGGGAGCAGAACAGACAGGAAGAGGATCATCCGTTATAAACGATGTCCTTGAAATTCCAGTCCCAAGCGCAGGTATAGCTCATATCGCCCAGAGTCCAGCCTTTGTTAAAGGCTGCGAAGCTATGGTATGGTTATATACATAATAGGGCTCATCGGCGATGATGATATCACAAGCCTGGAATAGTAGATCCATGCGCTTGCTCTCGTCAGTAGTGGTAACGGTCTTGGTCAGCAGGCTGTCTACCTCAGCGTTGGAATATGCGGCGCAGTTATAGCCGCCAATGTCAATATTTGCGATGTTGAGCAGGGGATCCAAGTTGGCGGATGGATCGGGATAGTCCGCACCCAAGGTGGTCACCAAACAGTCATAGTCTCGGATACCGTTGGCAAAGAACCAGTTCATGTAGGAGTCTAAATCGGCGTTCAGATGCCGCTGGTATGAATGTTGAGAACAACTTTTTTGCCGGAGCTTTCATCGCTCGTACCGTTGCAGACCGTGAAAGCGGCCAGCATAACAGCAATCAGACATATACATGGGGGCTTTTTCATGGGTGAAATTCCTTTCTGTTTTTTATTTATGTCAATTTGACATTTGCCAAACTAACAGCAATGACATGCCACATAGTTCCTAAAGCTTTGGCAGCTGATTTTTGCAAATCACCTGGCAGTCGGAACAGCGGAAGGCAAATCGGCATTCCTTATACTCTTCCAGTGTGGCGGGAATATCTCCCTGCAGGATGGTGCGCTCCCTTTTCTGCTGAGATAGATCAATGACAGGGATTGCTGAGATCAGCGCCTTGATATAAGGATGCTGGATGTTGCGGAATGCCACACCGCTTTCGCTCGTTCCACAAATGCACCCAGATACATTACAGCCACATTGTCACAGATATGTTCCACTACGGTCATATCATTGGAGATAAACATCATGGTCATGCGGAAGTTTCGCTTTAGATCCTCTATTAGGTTCAGTATCTGCGCCTGTATAGAAAACGTCCAGCGCAGAAACAGGCTTGTCCACCACGATGAAAGCTGGACCCAGCAGCGGGGCGCGCGATGACAAGGCGCTGAAGCTGTCCGCCGGAAGGTTCATGCAGAAATCGATCCAATTCGTTTTCCGAAAGGGAAATATATTCTAAGAACTGATCCATATCGCCTTATTCTGGGATCTGCTTATGCCTTTCAATCGACATGACTCAACCAGGGAATACAAAATCTTCAGCTTGAGATTAAAGCTGGAATAGGGGGTTTGAAAGATCATCTGCATGCACTGTAGATCATTGCGGAGTGTTCTGCAGCTCTGTATGGAAATGTCTTTCCCAGTAAACAGCACCTGTCCATCCGTCAGGTCGGTGAGTCGCATCATACATTTGCCAAGCGTTGATTTACCGCAGCCTGATTCCCCGACGATGCCAAATATATCACCGGCATGAATGGTCAGGTCTACGCCATCTACTGCCCGTAGCGTCCAGACACCCTTAAATGAGTAGTTTTTTAGGCAGCGCACTTCAATATATTGCACGGCTTCTTTGATATCATGCATAATTCATTCCTCCTTCTGCATAATAGCACGCCGCCAGATGCAGCTGCCCACCCGTGGAACGCTGCGGCATGAGCATCGGCTTTACTTCACGACAGCGCTGCGTGGCGCGCTCACACCGGGGAGCGAATGGGCAGCCCTCAAAATCGTCAAATGCTCTGGTGGAATGCCGGGAATAGTGCGAAGCTTATGGGCTTTGACTTCCTGGCGGGGTATGCCGCCGCTTTCGTAGCGGTCAAAGCCGGGCTTTCCCCGCATGAGCATTTCAAACGCACGGTTGCTGCCGTTCATAAAGTACACTGTGGCTGCACCTCCTTTCAGATTTGGGCAGAAAAAAAAGCCGTAGACTTTTCTCAAAATCTGCGACGTGGGCGTATGCAAAAAGGGATGCTGCCTTGCGGTAACCTCCCTTTTGTCGCTTGGTTATTCAATTTTTGAGCTAACCTGTTTGCCCTCTACCATTAAAAGCGTTGGCTTAACAGTGATAAGGAACTAATTTACTTATCAACTGTTAGCTGACGGT
>OGUQ01001225.1_pt1 | contig 21675 bp, 23 predicted proteins | sample 1574701 | NCBI WGS metagenome assembly OGUQ01 (sample SAMEA2582087, study PRJEB24529) | metagenome | biome: Human gut stool | place: China | collected 2011 | reverse complement strand
AATGATGAAATAAAAACAGATGAATCATATAAGAATCTTAAATATAAAGGTAATGGTGAAACTATAGATGACTATGCTGAAAAAAATGGTGTACCAACCAGTGGAAAACCAGAAGATACAGTAACAACAAAAGAAATACCAAATGTATCTTTACCATCAAAACCAGATGATACAGTAAAAACAGTAGTAATACCGGAAAAAGTTGAACCAACAACAGAAGATAAAAACAAAGAACCAGAAGATAAAATAGATGATTCAAAAAAAGACGACGATAAGAATGATAAAGAAAAAGTAACTGTTGTAGAAAAAGAAGAAAAGCCATCTGATAAAGATCCATCTAAGATTGAGGAATCAAAAGATAATACTAAAAAAGATGACACTAAGAAAGATGATAGTAAAAAGGATGAATCAACAACTGAAGATAATAAACCAAAAGATACAGAAGAGAAACCGGAATTTAAAGAACCAACCGAAATAGAAGAAGACGAAAAAGATGTTACTTATGTTGATGGTGATAAAAATAATTCCAACGAACCAACAATTGAAGCACCAAAAATAGATGAATCAACAACAGAGGATAATACACCAAAGGATACAGAAGAGAAACCAGACTTTAAAGATCCAGAAATTATAGAAGAAGATGAAAATGATATTTCATATATTAGTTCATTAAAAAATAATTATATTGCTCTAAAATTAGCAATAATGACAGAACTAGCAAATATGAATCAAACAAAATCAGTAGAAGATTCAGGGCCTGTATTAACTTATACATCTTCAAAAAATTGTTAAGGGGGTAACAAAATGATGAAAGATATAAAGAAAAAAATAGTAACAACCTCATTAGGAGCAATGGTACTTGCTAGTGGCTTAACAGGATGCAATTCAAATACAAAACAAGCATCAAATGAAGAAAAATCAAATATAACAACAGAAGCAACAACTTTAGAACAATTAGAAGAAACAACAATATCACCAGAAGAAGCGCAATTAGAATCAAATAGAGAACAATATAAAGAAGTTGCATTAAATTCATATGAAACTTATCAAGAATTTTATGATGATATAAATGTAACACCATCAGACATTGAAAAATTAGTTAAAATATTAGATGAAGATTTTGAAGGTATTACACCAGATGATATTAGATCATCATATGCATTAATAGATCAAATGATATTTTCAAATAATATGCATTATCAAATAGATAAACATATATTCAAAAAAGATGAAGATACTTTAAAAATATATGATCAACCAAGGGTATCAGAGCTTGTATCAAATGATAATGAAACAATAAAAGAATTCTTAATTAGAACTGAAAATTTAAGAGATGAAGTTTATAGTGCTAATGCAACTGGTTCAAAAGAAGATAGAAAAAATGCTATGGAAGATGCTGCAAAACTTGTAGATGCAGAAGCTATAAGTTATCGTAAAGGTAATGCTATAATTGACGATGATTATTTATCATCATCTAAAAAATTGCTTGTAAGTAATTATGAAAAAAATATAATTGCAATATTAAATGCAGTTTCAGCAAACCAACCAGAAATGGAATCATCAGAAGGATTTACTATATATTTAATTTCAAATGTATCAGTAAGTGTTGATAAAGATGGTAATAAAGTATATGACTATACTGGAACAGATGATGTTGCATTTGCAGATGGTAAAGAATTAAGAAAATTACTTGCTCAAAGTGAACAAGGAAAATATATAGAAACAGAATGTAGTGAAGTTGCTTTATTAATTAAAAAAGTACAAGAAAATAATATGAGTCAAAAAAGTGAAGCAAAAGATACTAATAAAACAGAATTAAAATCAGAATTACTAAAGAAAAAACAAATATTAAGTATGGTTGAAGCAGCAATGAATAATCAAAATGAAGAATCAAAATCATATAGTTATAAAGCATAATTAATATGTAAACTAAAAAGTAGACATTTGTCTACTTTTTTACATTTTATATTTTTTATTTATCTAAAGTATGCTAAAATATTAATACGACATATATTAGATATAGGAGGTAAATATGAAGGTTTTAAAAATACATGGAGGAAAAGAACTTGAAGGAAAAGTAAAAATAAGTGGCGCAAAAAATAGTGCGGTAGCATTACTTCCTGCAACAATATTATGTGATGATACAGTTACATTACATAATGTACCAGATATATCAGATGTAGATGCATTAGTAGATATATTAAATTATTTAGGTGCAAAAGTTGATAATTATGAAGAAGAATCATATAGAATAGATACAAAACAAATGCAAAATAGAGAAATTATAGAAGAAATGTCTAATAAATTACGAGCATCATATTATTTTATGGGAGCTCTTCTAGGTAAATATAAAAAAGCAGTAGTTTCATATCCAGGAGGATGTAGTATTGGATCTAGACCTATAGATTTACATTTAAAAGGTTTTGAAAGTCTAGGTGCAAAAATTGAATATGAAGAAAATAATATAATTATTAGTGCTGAAGAATTAAAAGGAAGTAATATATATTTAGATTTTGCAAGTGTAGGTGCAACTATAAATATAATGTTTGCAGCAGTAAAAGCAGAAGGAACAACTATAATAGATAATGCTGCAAGAGAACCAGAAATAGTAAATATAGCAATGTTTTTAAACAGTATGGGAGCAAAAATAACAGGTGCAGGAACAAGTACTATAAGAATAAAAGGTGTTAAAAATATGCATTCATCAGTACATGAAGTTATACCAGATAGAATAGAAGCAGGAACATATATAATGATAGGTGCATGTGCATGTAAGAGCCTCGTAGTAGAAAATGTAATACCAGAACACTTAGAAGCGTTGACACAAAAATTATTAGAAATGGGCGTAGATTTAAAAATAGAGGATGAATCAATATATGTATCAAATAAAAATAAGCTAAAAGCTGTAAAAATAAAAACACAAGTATATCCAGGTTTTCCGACAGATATGCAGCAGATAATGTCTTCACTTATGACTACAGCAGAAGGTAGAAGTGTAATAGAAGAAACTATATATGAAAATAGATTTCAAAATTTATATGAAATAAAAAAGATGGGTGCAAATGTTGAGATAAATAGTAATAAAGGATATATATTTGGACCTACAAAATTAAGAGGAAAAACAGTAAATGCAACAGATTTAAGAGCGGGTGCATCACTTGTACTCGCAGCCCTTATCGCAGAAGGAACAACAACAATAAATAATGCAGATTATATATTAAGAGGATATGAACATATAACAGAAAAACTTACATCTTTAGGTGCTAAAATAGAATTAACTCAAATATAATTTACTAGTAGTAATACTAGGGAGTGGGTATATGAAGATGAAAATATTAATAATATTTCTATTTTTTACAGGCATTATATTTATTTCTTATGTAAAGAGTAATAAAGAAGAAATAAATTATACAATAATAGGAGAAAAAGAACTATTTTCAAATAATATTATATCCAAAAATTTTTCTGATTTAATATATGATGAATTGTCAAAAAAGAATAATTTTGGTTTTTATTCAAAAGAATTTACATATAAAAATATAAGAACAATTGATATGATAAATAACATTAATAATAATGTAAATATAGATAATATATATATACAAAATATATTAAAAAGGACAAATGTTCTTATAATAAATACAGGAAACAATGAAATAAATTATAAACTATCAAAAGTTGATAGTAATGAAAATAATGATAATGAAATATATAATTATTTAGATGAAGTGTATAAAGATATTAAAGTATTAATAGAAAAAGTAAAAGATTTAAATGAAGGAAAAATAATATTCCTTGGAATATATAATGATACTGGAAACAAAGATAATGATAAATATTATAAATATATAAATGAAAAATTAGAATTATTAATGCATTCAAATGACATAGATTACTTAAATTTATTTTATGTATTAAATAAAAATGAAGATTATCTAACAAAAGGAAACAATATTTATATAACAAATGAGGGTAATATTGCAATTTTTAATAAATTATATCGTAAAATTGATCAATTATACTTGCATAAACAACGCTAAATTGTTATAATATTAAAGATTTTAGTAATTCTATGACTAAAAAAATAGTTATGGCGGAAGGAGAAATAAAAATGGCAAAACAAGGAAATATTGAATATATGGATACTACAGTTACTTGTGCTTGTGGTGAAACATTTACAACAAAGTCAACAAAACCAGAAATTCGTGTAGATGTTTGTTCTAAATGTCATCCTTTTTATACTGGAAAACAAACAAGAGCATCTAAAGCAGGTAATGTAGAAAAATTTAATGCTAAATATGGATTTAAATCAGAAGAAAAATAAGCTAAATACTAGTTTATTTTTTTTTAATGTTTTATAATAATAATGGGTGAATAAAATGAAAATAGGAATAGCGTCAGATCATAGAGGATATGAATTAAAACAAAAAATAATAAAAGATATGAAAGGCATTGAATTTGTAGATTTTGGAACAAATTCAGATAAGAGTGTGGATTATCCTGATTATGCATTTAAGTTATGCACAGGAATAATAAATAAAAAAGTAGATTTAGGAATTGCAATATGTGGATCAGGTATAGGAATAAGTATTGCATGTAATAAAGTAAAAGGAATAAGATGTGCAAGAGTTACAACAATTAAAGATGTAAAAGTAACAAAGAAAGATAATAATGCAAATGTAATAGCGTTTTCTGGTGATGTAAATTATGATAAAGTAAAAAGAATGATAGAAGAGTTTATAAATACACCATTTAGTAATGAAGAAAGACATATAAAAAGAATTAATAAAATTAGTGAATATGAAAGATTAAATTAACATATACTTTAACGGGTGAAGACTATGAAAAAAATAGCAGTAATCATAATCAGTGTTATATTTATACCTTTTATAATTACTAGTTTTTTTTATGAGTATAAACTTCAACATATACAATCTGGGTTTAATTCGAATAAAGATGAAACAGTAGTTAGAGTTCTAACAAAAAATAATACTGTGGAAAAAATTAATTTAGAAGATTATTTAATTGGAGTAGTATCAGGAGAAGTACCTGTTTCATTTGAAAAAGAAGCAATAAAAGCACAAGCAGTAGCGGCAAGAACATACGCATTAAAACAAATAGAAAACCATAAAAATTATGAATATGATGTAAAAGATGATACATCATCACAGGTATATCAAACGGATGAAGAATTAAGAAATAAATGGGGTAATAACTATGATGAATATGTTAAAAAAATAAAGGAATGCGTAAATGAAACAGAAGGAGAATATGTTTCATATAATAATGAAGTAATATATGCATTTTTCTTTTCCACAAGTAATGGAAAAACAGAAGATAATAAAAATGTATTTGGAAAAGATTTACCATACTTAAAAGTTGTAGATAGTAGTTTTGATGAATCCGAAACAAAGAACTTTACCACAGTAAAAATAGTATCATTAGATGATTTTTATAAACAATTAGATTTAGAAAAAAGTGATGAATTAAACATAACTGATATAGTAAGAACAGAATCAGGTAGAATATCAAGTATTATGGTAAATGGGAAAGCTTTTACAGGAAGAGATTTTCAAAAAAGATTATCACTTAGATCAAATGATTTTACTATACAAAAAAATAACGAAAATATAACAATAACAACAAAAGGATTTGGTCACGGTGTTGGAATGAGTCAATATGGCGCAAATGCACTTGCAAAAAGACATAAAACATATGATGAAATACTTAAATATTATTATCAAGGTACAAATTTACAAAAATTATAAAAAAATTGTATAAAATAAGAAAAATCTACCAAACTTAAAATGAGGTGGATAAAATGAAAGAAAGAAAAAGAAAATTAAAACCATTTGTAATGCCAATGGTATATGCATTAGCGTTTACAGCATTAGTATTATCTTTATCAGTAGTAGATACTATTCAAAATAAAAAGGTGTCAAAAGCAGATGATAATTATACATATGTTAATAATAGTATAATATCAAGTAATGTACCTGTTGTAAAAGAAGAAACAACAGAAGTAACAATAAAACCATTTAAAAGTGATAATGTAGAAATAGCAAAAAAATTCTATGATACAAATGCAAGTGATGAAGAAAAACAAAATGCACTTATATATTATAATGATACATATATGCAAAATTCAGGTGTATTATATAAATCAAAAGAAGCATTTGATGTAGTTACTATATTAGATGGAACAGTTGTAGATGTAAAAAAAGATGAAGTATTAGGTAATATAGTTGAGATAAAACATTCAAATAATTTAATCACAACTTATGAAGGATTATCCACAGTAAATGTAAAAAAAGATCAACTTTTAAAACAAGGTGATGTAATTGGTAAAAGTGGTAAACTAAATTTAGGTGAAGAAATAGAAAATGGATTACTATTTGAAGTAATAAGTGACGGAAAATATATTAATCCTTTAACATATTTAGAACAAAAAAATAATGGACAATAAAATAATCATAAAAAAATAATATTTATATATATTTTACTATAGGGGTGTTTAACTTGAATAGTAAAATATATAAAAGAATAAGATTAGAAACAGAATATATTTTAAAGGAGAATTTAACAGTAAGAGAAATAGCAAAAAAAATAAATGTAAGCAAAAGCACAGTACATAAAGATTTACATGAAAGACTTTTTGATATTGATAAAAATTTATTTAAAAAAGTAGATAAAATTATGCAAGAACATTTAGAAATAAGACATATAAATGGCGGTAATGCTACTAAAATGAAATATGAAAAATTAAGAAAGGGATGATATCTTGCTAAGCAAAGATATAGGAATAGATTTAGGAACTGCAAATGTTTTAATATACGTAAAAGGACAAGGTATTGTCATAAATGAACCAAGCGTAGTTGCAATAGAAACAGAAAGTAAAAAAGTATTAAGTGTTGGTGAAGAAGCCCATCAAATGTTAGGCAGAACTCCCGGAAAAGTTCGCTCAATTAGGCCATTAAAAGATGGAGTAATTGCAGATTTTGAATTAACAGAGGCAATGCTTAATAATTTTATAAAAAAAATAAAAGTAAAAGGAGTTTTTACAAGACCTAGAATACTTATTTGTTGTCCATCTAATATTACGCAGGTTGAAAGAAATGCAATAAGAGAAGTAGCGGAAAGTGCAGGAGCAAAAAAGGTATATGTAGAAGAAGAACCAAAAGTTGCAGCAGTAGGAGCAGGCCTTGATATAAGTGCTCCATCTGCAAGTATGGTAATAGATATAGGTGGAGGAACAACAGATATAGCAATACTTTCATTAGGAGATATAGTAAATAGTAAATCAATTAGAGTTGCAGGAGATTTATTTGATACAGAAATAATTAAATACGTAAAAAATAAATATAAATTATTAATTGGTGAAAGAACAAGTGAAGATGTAAAAATAAAAATAGGTACAGTATATCCTGATGCTAAAAAGGAAAAAATGCTTATTAGAGGTAGAGATATGATAACAGGTTTACCAAACTCTATTACAATAAGTTCAAAAGAAGTAGAAGAAGCATTACATGAATCTATACATAAAATAGTACTTGCTACAAAGTCAGTATTAGAAGAAACAATGCCAGAATTATCTGCAGATATTGTTACAAATGGAATAGTAGTAACTGGTGGAGGAGCATTATTAAATGGACTTAAAAAACTACTAGAAGAAGAATTAAAAGTACCAATTAAAATAGCAGATTCTCCACTTACATGTGTAGTAGATGGAACTAAGGTTATGTTAGATAATATAAAATTACTTGAAAAATAAGTAAAATACTTATTTTTTTTCATTTACATATATGTTATAATTCTATTAGTGGGTGATAAAATGAGTAGTAATTTATTAGATAACCTAAGAATAATTGCAATAGTTTTTTTGTTTGTTGCGTGTTTAGTACCATTTATAAAAAAACTTGCTTTATATATAGGTGCCGTTGATATTCCAGGTGGAAGACATATCCACAGTAAAATAATGCCAAAACTGGGTGGACTTGCTATATTCACAGGATTCCTATTAGGATATATGCTTTTCTGTAATCAGACACCACAAATGATTTCAATATTAATAGGTGGATTTATAATATTAGTATTTGGATTATTTGATGATATAAAAAGACTTCCAGCATCAGTTCAATTTATTGGTCAAATAGCAAGTGCTGTAGTAGTAGTTTTTTATGGTAATATAGTAATGCAGGATGTATCTGCATATGGAATATACTTAAATTTCGGTGCATTTGCGCCATATTTAACTATTATTTTTATAGTAGCACTTATGAATTGCTTAAACTTTATAGATGGATTAGATGGCCTTGCAGGCGGAATTGCGACAATATTTTTTGTAACTATTTCAATAATTATAAATTATACAGGAATATATAATGGATTAGATGCATCATTATCATTAATAATGGTAGGTGCAACATTAGGTTTCTTAGTACATAACTTTCATCCAGCTAAAATATTCTTAGGAAATAGTGGATCAATGTTCTTAGGATATATGATCGCAGTAATATCATTACTTGGATTTAAAAATGTAACAATAACATCAGTAATAGTACCATTACTTATATTAGCGGTACCAATACTTGATACATTCTTTGCAATAGTAAGAAGAATAATAAAAGGTCAATCACCAACTCAAGGTGATAAGAAACATATACATCATCAATTGCTTCAAATGACGTCTAGTCAAGTAAAAACAGTACTTATAATATATTTAGTAGATATATTATTCTCATGTGCATCAATAATATATGTAATAAAAAATGCAAAACTAGGTCAAATAATATATGCTATTCTAGTTGTTATTGTACTATGGTTTGTACTTACAACAGATATAGTCTTTGATAGAAAGACGATAAAAGATGATATAATTCATAAAGTTAATAAAAAAAATAAAGAAGAAAAAGAAAAAATAGAAAAAAATGGGGAAAAAGAGTGATTTTTTCCTATTTTTTTATGTTTTTATAAAAATTGGTAAAATATGGTATAATTATATAGTGGTGGAGGAAAAATGATAAATTTTGTAGTATGTGAAGATAATAAAATAATTTTACAAAGAAATATTGATATTATTAATAGGGTAATGTTTAAGAATAATATCAATTATAGGGTTTATTCTTTTAGTAATTATTGTGATGATTTAAAAAAGTTAATTAAATCAGATATAGGTAAAAAAATATATATTCTGGATATAGAACTTGAGGATGTATCAGGTATAGATATTGCAACTAACATAAGAGAAAAAGACTTAAATAGTTTTATAATTATTTCAACATCCTATGTTGACTATTTACCATATACGTTAAAATCAAAATTGATGCTATTTGATTTTGTATCAAAATTTGAAGATTATGAAAGAAATCTTACCTCCGTATTAAATAGAGCACTAAATTCATATAATAGCGACATCAATGGTGATGTAACTAAAAAAGAAGGAGTGATGTAATATGAATTTATTGAATGTTATTTTGAGTGTATGCATTACAAGTATAATGTCATATTTTTCAATATTAAATATTTCTAATCAAAAGAAAAATAAATTGGATTTTATTATTTATAATATAATTTTTATTCTATTATTTACTTTCTCTTGTTTATATTTAGAAGGATTGACAAAGTTAGTATTTAGTATTATTTCTATAATAGTTTCTTTATATTTGTCATTATTTAAAAAAGATATTTCTAATTCTGTTTATTATGCTTTTGCATATGAAATTTTAGCATCAATTTCTGAAATTTTAATTAGTTTATTTATATTGTTAATTTTTAAATTAGATGGTTCAGGATATTCTAATATTCCTTATTCGTTATTAATTTCATCTGTTTTAAATAATATATTAGTAATTTTCTTTTCTAAAATCAGATTTATTTCAAAAAATATAAAAAAGATAAATTTGAGTATAAAGAAAAATAATAAAGATTGGATTTATATAATATTAATAATGATTCTAATGGTTTTATTTATAACCTTTAATAAATACAATATGCAATCGTCATTAGAATATTATATAAGTATTGTTTTTGTTGTTTTTGTAGTTGTATCATTTGTTTATGTAATATATAATAAATTTCAAAAACAAGCTATTGAAGAAAAATATAATGAATCAATGGAATATGTATTAAGATATGAAAAGATTATAAATGAGCAAGGTAAGAAAAATCACGAGTATAATAACCAATTAATGGTTATAAAAGGTTACATAAATAAACCAGAAAGATTATCAGAATATTTAGATGAAGTTATTGGTGAGCATAAAACTGGTCAAAATTATACTGTTAAACAATTAGGTTTCTTACCTGATGGTGGAGTTAAAGGTTTACTTTATCATAAATTAAGTAAAATGGAGGATAATAATATAAAATATTATTTATATGTAGATCAAAATTTAAAAGATAAAGATATAGAAAGTTTTGATTTGAAAACATATCGTGACTTAACAAAATTATTAGGTGTATTTTTAGATAATGCTATTGATGCAGCTTTAAAGTCAAAAGAAAAAGAGATAGAGGTTGAATTAAAGGATAAAGATGATTGTCTTTTATTAACTATTTCAAACACATATGATAAAAATACAGATATAAATAAAGTTGGTAAGTCAGGATTTACAACAAAAGGTGTTGGCCATGGCTTTGGACTATCAATAGTTAAAGATATTGCTAAAACAAATTCTGAAATAGAAACATTTAGTTCTAAAGAAAGTGATAAATTTATTCAAACTGCGATGATATATTTTAAAAAATAAAAGCTCTCACATTTTTGAGAACTTTTTTAAATAATTAATCAATAAGAGATCTTGGCATTTCTGGTTCATCAAATAACAATACAACGCATCCAGTGGTGGCAACTGTACCAAGAACTGCGCCAATTGCTGATAAAGCAATAGCTAAAGCTTTTTTCATAAATTTCCCTCCTTAATTTATGGTCAACTATTTAACCTCATAAGTTTTGTAATTATTATAACTAACTCCAAATATCTTATATGTTATAGGAAGCATTATAATAATTTGTATAACTATTGCAAATATGAAACAATTACTAAGTGTATTATCTTTAATTACAATGGCTATAGTCATATATATTATTGAAATCATTATTGATAACATTTTATAAATTTTTCTTTTCTTTTTATTTATTAGCGGTCTTTTTTCTGTATCCGCAGGAGCAAATATTCCAATTAATACAGTAAGTGGTATAAATAGAATTACTTTTACAATTAATGGTATTGTAAGTTTAATGCATATTATTGGAAATAATATAAAGAATAGTGTTGATGATATAAGACAATCAATACTTCTTTTTGCATGTACTCCAAATGCTGTAAGTCTAATACCATTAAATATAATTATTAATAATAAAGTTTCTTTCCATATACTCAATATTATTGAAATAATTATAATAAAAATTAATTTTGTTATTGTAAGATATAAACCTTCTAATCCATATTTGATTTTATCAATATCTCTTTGCGATAAATCTTTGTTATATGTTGTTACAAGTTCCACACATTTATTTATAATTAATTTCTTCATAACTACTCCTTGTCAACATATTACCATCAATATTATGATGTAAATGAAATTTTAAAATAATAAATAAACATTAAACATTTTTTCTAAAAATTATAAAAAAATATAAAAAAAATGCAAAAAAACTCGAAAAAAATCAAATTTTGTCGAGTTTTATTTTTAGCAAATATATTAGTGATAAAATTAAAATGTTGACCGCAATTTTTGTCGAATTTTTGGGTACGCTTTTCCTTGAATGTCACGTATATATAGCGGTATCATAAATATAGACATAAGAAGGAGGAATATATGATGTCAAAAGGAATAATTAAATGGTTTAATAATGAGAAAGGATATGGATTTATAAATGGTTCAGCAGACGAAGATATATTTGTTCACTATACATCTATAAAACAAGATGGATACAAAACTTTGTCTGAAGGTCAAGTTGTTGAATTTAATTTAATAAAAACTGATAAAGGTTTACAGGCTACAGACGTAAAAACTGTAAACGAAAAAGAATTAACTGCTATATTATAGTGGTTTTTTTAAAATTTATGTTATAATTTTTAAAAGGAGATGATATGAATGAAATATATTATTAGAAGTGCAAAAATGGAAAATACAGATGCAATCAAAGAATATATTGAAAACAAATTAGCAAGACTTGATAAATATTTTCAAGACTCAGATGAAATTGAAGCCAATGTTTTAACAAAGGTAAATGGAAAAAATCAAACAATTGAGGTCACAATTCCTACAAAGCATTTTACTCTTAGAAATGAAGAAACAAATGAGGATTTATATGCTGCAATTGATAAAATTGTTGATAAATTAGAAAGACAAATAAGAAAAAATAAAGAGAAAATAAATAAAAAAGTAAATAAAACTTTAATAAATGATTTTGAATATGATTTAGTTGATGAACTATCAGAAGATGAAAAAATCGTTAAAAGGAAAAATGTTGAATTAAAACCAATAGATGAAGATGAAGCAATAATTCAAATGGAAATGTTAGGTCATTCGTTCTTTGTATATAAAGATGTTAACACAAATGAAGTTTGCGTACTTTATAAAAGAAAAAATGGAAATTATGGAATAATTGAAACTAAGTAGGAATATGTATTTCTACTTTTTTTCTTGTAAAAATCTACTCATTATTATATAATTATTTTAGATAAGGATGATATTAATGAATAGAAAGTATATACGATATCTTTTTGTTATAATAAGTTTGTTTTTTATTGGAATTATTCCGGTTTCAGCAAAAGAAAATTGTACATCTGTTAAATCAGAAATAGACAAATATGATTCATATGTTAAATTATTAAATTCAATTGATTGTACAGATAATAGTGATGAAACAAATGTAGCAACTTGTAATGAATTTAATGTAAGAAAAAATTTAATTGTTACAGATTTAATGAAAAGAGATGAAGAAAAAAGTATTTGTTCAAATGAAAAAAAACAAGTAAACCAAATAATAAAGGAAAATAAGGATAATTGTGGTCAAATATTTGATGATTCATTTAATAATTTTGTAAATAAAGTAATGTTAATTTTTTATATTGCTGGACCTATATTATTGATTCTTTTTGGATCATTAGATTTTGCAAAGGCAACAGTATCATCAGAAGCAGATGCTTTAAAAAAAGCAACTACAAGATTTGCGAAAAGATTAGCGGCAACCATATTATTATTTTTAGCTCCTGTTTTGGTAAATATAGTAATTAGTTTTAATGTATCAGACAAATATTTATCAGGAAATGCTTATGCTTGTAATTATAAGTATTTAGTTTATAATAAAACATATAATATAAAATATGTCCCAAGAAGTAATAGTTCAACAAGTTCAAGTCAAATTACTGCAAATGGTAACATACTTGAAACTGCTGAATTGGTTCATGAAAAACATCATAATGAAAAATGGGTATGGAGTATTTCAAACAATCTTATAAATTATGATATAGTAGCACAATCAAATAATCCAAATAAGACAACTTGTTGTGCAGGATACGTTGCGGAAGTTTTATATAAAGCTGGCATTTTTCCTGAATCAACTATTAATAAATATAGTTACCATTCATCTAATACGGGTATTGCTGTTTTATTATCGTCAAATGGATGGAAAGAAATAACAAATTATGATAGTATGCAACCAGGTGATATAGCAATTTATGCAGCTCATGTTCAAATATATGCCGGAACTGATAAAAACGGCAATAAAGTATTTTTTAGTGAAGGATCAACAGCAGCAATTCAAAATAAAGAACAGCCTTATGGTGCCGTTGATAGATCAAGCTTTAAACATGCATATAGAATGCCTTAATATGAAAGAAAGGATAAATTTATGAAGAAAAAAGTTAAATATATATTAGTTTTTTTACTAGTCATTATTTATGCATTTGTTATAGTTTATCATTATAGTAATAATGAGAATTATATAATATTTGGTAAAGATACAACTATTTATTATAAAGATAATAAAATAAAAAATATAAAATATAATACAAATAAAAACATCTCAAGTAGTTATGAAAAATTTCAAACATATGTTGATGGAAAGTTTATTGATACTTTTATTGAATTTAAAAAAGATAGTGATGGATGGTATCAAGTTTATGATACAGAGTACAATAAAATATATCCATATCCTTTAATAGCTTATAATGGTGATATGAATTTGAATTTGTATGATAAAACATTAACAGAACAATCTGATTCTGATAAAAAAATTATCTTAAGTTATTTAAAAGATAATAACTTATCAGAAGAGTATAATACATTTAAGAAAATATCTTACGATATAGATAATGATGGTAGCGTAGAAAATATATATTATATTAATTATTATGGTACAAATGTTAATTCTTATTGTGCAATATTTTTACAAAAAAATTCTACAATTGTGCCTATAATATTAAATGAATTTTCATCTGATGAAATGTTAAATGTAGAACAAGTTGATTTAATTAATTTAATTGATATAGATTTTGATAATAAATATGAAATTGTTATTTCTGGAAATAAAGGTGATGATTCTCCAATATATTATTATTTTTATAAATACGATGATTTAAATAATACTGTCACAAAGTTTAAATAAAAGAAGGGAGTAATAAATATGTGCAATAATATTATAATTTTATGGTTATTTATAATTCTAAAAGTAATTGTTATATTATTTCTTCCCATATTTATAATTGTAAAGAGAAAAAAGAAATATATTAATATATTAATAGTAATAAATATTCTTTTACTTTTATTTTTCATAATATGTGAGGTATTTTCAATAAATAAATGTGTATATAATTCAAATTTAAATGGTATAAAAAGAACAAAGACCGAGAATCAAATTACTTTATATAATGAATTACATCCTGAAGAAATTTATGGCAATCTTTCAGATGGAATAAATGCTGAAAAAAAATATAAAACATCTTTAGGCAAGGATTTATATTACTTTAATCAAAATAAACAATATATGAAAAATGCATATTATACATGTAATGGACAAAATATATATATGAATTCATTTGGTAGTAGTATTACATCTGTTTCTATTGCAATTTCAACATTGTATGATAATAATATAAATCCAGTTCAAATATTTAATTATTATAAAGAAGATAATGCCAATTTGTGTAATATAAAATTTGATATTGGAAGCATATTTTCATCTGTTATGAAAAGATATGGTGCATTATCATTAACTAATATTGATAGTTCTATGATAAAAAATGAACTTAAAAATGGCGGAATAATAATTGTAGAAGTATCTGCAAATGAAAATTCTAAATTAACTTGTGATCATGATTACATTATTGTTTATAATTCTACTAATGATGGAAAAGTCATGATTGTAAGTCCTTCAAGTTTAGATAACCCTTATGTTTGTTCATATTCTTCAAGAGCATATGGAAATACTATAGATTATTCAAAAAATTCTACTATATCTATTGATGAATTAAATAAAGAAGCGGTAAATTATTACTTGATAAAGAAGGTGTCATAGATGAATAAAAAATTAAAAATATTTATAATTGGTATTTTATTAATTTTAGTAACTGGATGTTCAGGTAATTATAATTTAAAAATAAATGATGATATGTCAATAGATGAAGAACTTTATTTAACAATAGATAATACTAATAATACGTATACAAAGACACTAAAGATATTTAAGGAAAATAATATTCCGGAAAAAGATTATGAGGTAGTTTTAAGTGATAATAATGTAAGAATTACATATAATAAAAAATATGATTCTATGGAAGAATATATACTTGATAGTAAAATATATCATGAGCTTATTGATGAAATACAATTTAATAAATCAAATGATTATATTGATTTATATGTGAATCAAAAACTGAAACTATCAAATGATAATATTAAGTCAAACGGTACAAATTTGGTAGATTTAGATGTTTTACAAATTAATATAGAAAATCCATTTTCGGTTAATTATACAAATGCTGAAATAGTTAACGATAATGTTTATACATGGACAATTAAAAAAGGTGATATAGAAAAGAAAATTCAAATGCAGTTTAAGCCTTCATTAAATGTTTTTCCATATAAACAGGTAGCAGTTTTATCCACAGTAATTATATGTAGTTTGATTATCATATTTACTATATATAGAAGATATAAGAAAAGACAAAAAATTTAGCACTATTATTAGTGCTTTTATTGTGAAATAATATAATTTTTGTTATAATTACTAAAGGAGATGATTAAATGAACATATTAAGAAGTCTATTTGATTTTGAATATAAAGAATTAAGAAGATTCATGAAAATAGCGGATCAAATAGAAGCAAAAAGTGATGAATATGAAAAATTAACTGATAAACAGTTACAACATAAAACAGAAGAATTTAAAAAAGAATTAGAAAAAGGAAAAACTTTAGATGATATACTTGTTGATGCTTTTGCAACTGTTAGAGAAGCTGCAAAAAGAGTAATCAACGAAAAACCATTTTATACACAGGTATTAGGTGCACTAGCAATTCATTATGGTAATATTGCTGAAATGAAAACAGGTGAAGGTAAAACATTAACATCTGTTATGCCAGCATATTTAAATGCATTAACAGGTGAAGGTGTACATATTATAACAGTTAATGAATACTTAGCAAGCAGAGATGCTGCTTGGATGGGTCAAATATTTGAATTCTTAGGATTAACAGTAGGAACTAATCTTAGAGATTTATCTCCAGCTGAAAAGAGAGAAAGATATAACTGTGATATTTTATATTCTACAAATAATGAAATTGGATTTGATTATTTAAGAGATAACATGGTTGTTAGAAAAGAAGATAGAGTACAAAGACCACTTAATTTCGCTATTGTCGATGAAGTTGACTCTGTATTAATAGATGAAGCAAGAACTCCACTTATAATATCAGGTGGTGCGATGCATTCAAATAATCAATATACTGATGCACAAAGATTTGTTAGGGATTTAAAAGAAAATGAAGATTTCATAATAGATGAAAAAACAAAAAGCATTAATTTAACAGATGAAGGAAGCAAAAAATGTGAAAAATTCTATGGAATAGATAATATGTATGATATTAAATATTCAGCTTTAGTTCATCATATAAATCAAGCGTTAAGAGCAAACTTTACTATGAAAAATGAAGTTGATTATGTTGTTCAAGATGGTAAAGTAGTTATAGTTGACCAATTTACAGGAAGACTTATGCAAGGAAGAGCGTTCTCTGAAGGATTACACCAAGCAATTGAAGCTAAAGAAGGCGTAAAAATTAATGAAGAAACTAAGACACTTGCAACTATAACATTCCAAAATTTATTTAGAATGTATAAAAAACTATCTGGTATGACAGGTACTGCTAAAACAGAAGAAGAAGAATTTAGAAATATATATAACATGTATGTAATTCAAATTCCAACAAATAAACCTGTTATAAGAAAAGATATGGCAGATTTAATATTTGCAACTAAAAAAGATAAATATAACGCTATTATAAAAGAAATAAAAGAAAGACATGCAACAGGACAACCGGTTCTAGTTGGTACAATAGCAATTGAAACAAGTGAACTTATTAGTAATATGCTTAAAAAAGAAAGAATTAAGCATGAAGTATTAAATGCTAAGAACCATGCAAGAGAAGCAGAAATCATTGCTAAAGCAGGTGAAATAGGTTCAGTTACAATCGCTACTAATATGGCAGGTCGTGGTACCGATATTAAACTTGGTGAAGGTGTAAAAGAATTAGGCGGTTTATGTGTAATTGGTACAGAAAGACATGAATCAAGACGTATAGATAATCAGCTTAGAGGTCGTGCAGGTAGACAAGGTGACCCTGGTTATACACAATTCTTTGTAAGTTTTGAAGATGACTTAATGGTTAGATTTGGAACAGATAGATTTAAAGATTTACTTCAAGCAGCTGGTCTTGGAACAACAATTAATTTAAGAAGTAAAACAATGACTAGAAATGTTGAATCAGCTCAAAAGAAAGTTGAAGGAAATAACTTCGATATAAGAAAAAGTTTACTTCAATATGATGATGTAATGGGTAGACAAAGAGAAATAATGTACGAAAGAAGAAATGAAATACTTGATAGTGACTCAATTCATGAATCTATAATAAATTTAATTAAAGATCATATTTATAATTTAGTTATGTCTCATTTAGTAGAGCAACCTGAATTACTTGAATTTGATTGCTCTGAAATATGTGAATATGTAAATGAAAATTTACTTAGAAATTCAAATATGAAATTATCTGAAATTATAAATAAATCAAAAGATGAAGTAATTCAAATATTAGAAGATAAAATTATAGGAGAATATGAAAATAAAATAAAAGACTTACCAGAAGAAATAGTAAATGATTTTGAAAAGGTCATTGCATTAAGAGTAATTGATACACACTGGATGGAACATATTAACACTATGGATCATTTAAAAGAAGGTATTGGTCTTAGAAGTTATGCACAAAATAATCCTTTAGTTGAATATACTAATGAAGGATTCCAATTATTTGATGAAATGCTTGATACAATAAATAGAGAAATAACAAAATATTTATTAAAAGCAGAAATTAAACAAAATCTAGAAAGAAAAGAAGTTGTTAAACCAACAGGAACAAATGATAGTAAAGATAAAGTAAAAACAACAAGAAAAGTAGAAAAAATAGGTAGAAATGAACCATGTCCATGTGGGTCTGGTAAGAAATATAAACAATGTTGTGGTAAATAGCCCATAAAATAAGGGTTTGAGCAATTTTGGAAAATTCAAAAAAGTGCTGAAAATGGCAAAATGTTTGCAATTTGTTTGCAAACAAAAAAATTTGAAAACAAAATGACTCAAAAGCCTTATAAAATAAGGAAATCTCTATGCAAACATTTTTGCAAACAATATAAAATTGGCATTCGTGCCAATTTTTTCATTTACTCAATTGTAAATGGAGAAGAAATTATTATGGCTGATATAACAGTTCAAAAAAGAGGAGAAGTATATCAATATAAATTTGAAAATGCTTCAATCAATGGAAAAAGAAAATTTAAAAATAAGTCAGGATTCGCAACAAAAAGCGAAGCAAAACATGCAGGTATTATTGCATACAATGAGTATTTGAATACTGGACATAGTTTTAAGCCTAAAACAATGTCATATTCTGATTATCTTGATTACTGGATGAAAGAACATTGTGAAATTAATTTAAAATATCACACAATAGAAGCATACAAAAATATAATAAAAAATCATATTAAACCAAGGTTAGGCTTTTATAGACTATGTCAAATAACAACAGCGACGATTCAAGAGTTTCAATTGAAGATCAAGCTATGAGGGTTTTAATTTACCAGAATAAAAAGAACGATTAGAAATTGCAAATAAAAAATCACTAGAACTAAATAATAATTCTAATGAAGTTAAAGATATAGTTAGTAATTTAAAAAACACTTTCACTAATAAATATGTTTTAACCAAAGATGATAAAGAGAAAGTTGATAAATTTATTTAGTAGGTAGATTCAGCTAATAAAGAATATAGGAAAATGAAAAAACTATTTATTACTTTAAATGATGTTGAAACAAAATTAAAAGAAAGTAGAGAAAAAGTTAAAATAATGATGCTTTAAATATTAAAGTTAAAGTACTTGAAAAAAGATAGATAAACAAGAAGATGAAATTGATGATCTTAAAGAAAAAAATTCTAAACTACAAAGTACCATTAATTTCTTCGAAAACTTATTTGATCGAGTAGTTAAATTTATAAAAGATAAAAAGTTTGGAAAAGAAAAAGAACGAGAAGATTATTGGAATTTTTCAAAAAATTTATATACTCATGGAATATTTAGTGATAAAACTATTGAATCAATTAAAGATGACTATATTTGGAATAAAAAAAATGATAAAAGTAAAGAAAAAGATGATTATGAAATTGAAATGTAATCATCTTTTTTTCGTTAATACATATGGTTTTTCATCATTAGTTGGACGTGTTAAATTTATAGAGGAATACTCACCAGCAAAAATTCTAAACATTGCACTACTAATTGTATCATCAAAAACTGTTTTTAGACTTCTAGCACCACTATTTAATGCGATAGCTTTTTCTGCAATGTAATCGATAAAATCTTCATCATATGAAAATTCTATATTCATAGATTCAAATAATAATCTATATGTATTTAATGGGCTAAAATCAGACTCTGTTAATATTTTTTTAATATCTTCTTTTGATAAAGGATTCATAGCAACTAACTTTGAGAACCTACCCATTAACTCTCGCATTATCCCATATTTTACAAAATCTTTTGATGATACATTTGAATAATCATCATTGTCTACTATTCCTGTAAATGCACCTAATGCAACTATAGAAAGTCTTGAAGTATCAAATTTTTTATCTTCAAAATAAAATGTTGAACCATCTAATAATTTTAACAATGATCTTTGAACTCCAATTCTTGAAACATGGTCTTTAGAACTCTTATCTTTTTCTGCTAATTTATCAAATTCATCTATAACTAAAATTCCTTTTTGAGCTTTTTCGATATCTTTACCAGCAGCCAAATATAAGTTTTCTAACATATCTGTAATATTTCTACCAACATAACCTATTTCAGAAAGAGATGTTGCATCTTCAATAACGATAGGGATTTTATATATATTAGCAATTCTCTTTAAAATTTCTGTTTTACCTGTTCCCGTAGAACCATATACAATAATGTTTTCTTTTAATTTTGCTATCATATCAAGACCAAGTGATGAATTTATAACTTTTTGGTTTTTAAAAAGCGATGTTAATATTTGCATAATTTGTTTATCTTGAGAAATAATTGTTTTCTTAATTGCAGAATACATTTGAGATATATCGGTATCGTTATTTAAAATTGTATCATCATAATCTTTAGTGGTACCTCGTATTTTTTGTAATAAATCTTGATTAGTTATACGTGTAAACATTCTTTCATGAGAATCATAAGTGAAATAGTCACCAATAAAATCTCGATATTTGTTCATACTCTTAAATTTGTTATAATCATATATATAATTATTTTCAGTACTTAATTCATTAAGAGTTCTTAATGAAGCATAATCATAAATAGAATTAGAACCTATTGTTTTTCCAGCAATTTTACCTGTTAAAACAGCAAAATTTTTCCTACTATTATTAAAGTTATACCTAAAACCATAGGCACAATCAATTTTTTCATAATATATTTGTTTTTTTCCATCAATGATACATTCTTTTTTTTCATATATATTGGCTAATCCAATATAATCCATAACATCATCCATGTATTTTCCCCCTTTGGTGTAAATTATTATAGCAAAAAATCTAAAAAAGTCAATTTTATGGGACGTTTTATAATTTTTATGGCAAAATGATGTTAAAGAGTGATATTTATAGTATTCGTACTTGTGAAAAATTGTAGATATCTACGACAATTGTCCCAGTAACGTTCCTGTTCGAAATTTTCGAACATTTACAATAGATATTTGAGATGATTTTTATTTGTTAAAAAGTCATCATTAAAAGAAAGGATTTTGTTTATAGCGATTAAGATTATTACACAAGAACTAGATGATAATTCTAATGAAGTTAAAAATATATTTAATAATTTAAAAATTACTTTTACTAATAAAGAATATAAGAAAATGCAAAAGTTATCTA
>OGUQ01001219.1_pt1 | contig 21728 bp, 22 predicted proteins | sample 1574701 | NCBI WGS metagenome assembly OGUQ01 (sample SAMEA2582087, study PRJEB24529) | metagenome | biome: Human gut stool | place: China | collected 2011 | reverse complement strand
AGCCGTGGTACCCGAAATTTATGAACAGTCTGCTTATGCTTTCGGCTCAAAAAAATCTTGCTCTTTCACGAAGAATTTTTTGCACTTCATCAAAAGCAGTGCGTACAAGAGTTCTTGCCTAGCTGTCGGAAGAATCGGTAAAAGCCGATTCTACAGACTTTGAAATACCGTTTGACCGTCAGCAGATGGCAGATTACTTAAATCTCGACCGCAGTGCTCTTTCTAAAGAACTTAGCAAAATGAAATCAGACGGTATTTTAGACTACAGAAAAAATAAAATAGATTTGCAGATAATTTTGTTTCCAAAAGAAATAGAAAAAATTTGCTTAGATATAGCGACAGGCTTAAATCTGAAACATAAATATCTAAATATGAATTTTGATATATTACAAAAATTGATAGATCGAGAAAAGATTAATTTAAAAAATAATGATTGTATGGTTATTGAAAATATGGATGATGTAATAATTTTAAATGTAGATCCCGGTTCATACGTGTCATTGATACAGCCGTTTCTCCACATTTGATTCAGAAGATCCTGTTTTTCTTCCGCTTTCACACTTTCATCAGATACCCCTGTCGTCTCTAAGGAAAAAGGATCATTCAAATTAAACTCAGGCACATTCACCATTGACAGGATTTCCCCATTTTGCGGATTCATAACCAGAACAGACACCCGGTCTGCCGCCTTTTCTTCCATCACTTTTTCCGCCGCCTGCTGTGCATATTTCTGAATATTATAATCCAGACTAATCTGCAATGTATTTCCCGGAATTGCCTCTTTTCGATCCTCCGCGATTCCCTCCAGCTCAATTCCTCTCGCATCGGTTGTTGTCAAAATCATGCCATTGATCCCCTTTAGATACTCCTCATATTTCACTTCAAGACCGATAATCCCCTGATTATCTCCTCCTGTAAATCCAAGCACCTTTGAGGCAAGTTCATCATATGGATAATAGCGTTTAAAATCTTCATCCACCTTCACTCCGTCCAGCTCATATTCCCGTATCCGATCACCTATCTCCTTGTCTACATTCGTCTTGACACGCTCCATAGAAGAAACCTTTTCCACACGCTTGCGGACGATTTCCGGTTCAAGTTCCAATTCCTCTGATAATACCCGAATTACCTTTTCTTTGTCTTTGATCTGACTGTGGATTACGGAAATGGTACACACCGTCTTATTGGTTGCAAGCACTGTCCCATTCCGATCAATAATTTCTCCCCTCGCCGCCTTGATTTCTCGTTCTCTTTCGTGCAGCGCTTCTGCTTTCTCCTGATAATATTCTGCGTCAAATATCATCAGATATACAAGTCTCCCAATCAGTCCAAGCAACACAAGCATCGCACATACAAAGACGACCATAATCTTTTTACGGTTATACGTCTTATTTTTCATATAAAAAACCTCATAAAAGTTATTGTTATAATTTATTAACGCTTTTATGAGGTTATTCTACCTTTATTCTTCTGTACTTTCTGTTGCTTTCGTAATGTTCAAATACGGAAATGCTTCCGTCATAATATTTCTCGCCAAATCTGTCACATAACTGCTGTTTGCCTGATTCTCCACATTTGGCTCATCAATGATGACATATACAAGCACTTCCGGATTATCTACCGGCGCAAATCCCATATAAGAAAGCAGATGCTTACCACTTGTTCGCGGAATTTTCTGTGCCGTTCCGGTTTTCGCACCGATGTCATATCCTTCCACCTGTGCATTTTTTCCGGTTCCTTCCGTCATTGTTTTTCTCATATATTCTCTCAGCGTCTTGCTGGTTTCTTCCGAGATGGTCTTTTTTAACAATATCGGATCTTTGTTTTCAATGATATTTCCATTCTCGTCCTGAATTTGTTTCACAATATGTGGCTCATAATAATTTCCACCATTGATCAGAGACGAAAATCCTGCTACCATCTGAGTTGCTGTCACGGTAAAACTCTGTCCGAATGAACTTGTCGCAAGATCAATCTGTTTCATATCTTCTGCAGAAAAAAGAAGTCCCTCTGCTTCTCCCGGAAGATCGATTCCGGTTGTCTCTCCAAAACCAAAAATACTCTGATATTTTACAAAGTCTTCTACACCAATTGTCTCTGCCATCTGCATAAGCGCAACGTTGCAGGAATTGGCTATCGCATCTTCTATTGTCTGAATGCCGTGTCCACTTAACTTATGACATTTTACAGGACTTGGATATCCCGGAATCATCAATGAACCTGTACAATTGTAGGTTTCATTTCCTGTAAGCTTTCCGGTCTCAAGCCCTGCTGCAACGGTAAACGGCTTCATCGTCGAGCCCGGCTCAAATGCATCACTTACACAGAAATTCTTCCAAAGTGAATTCATCGCATCGAGCTTTTCTTCATCTGTCATTGCATCCAATTCTTCCTGAGTATAGTACGCAGACAAATCTCTTGGATTATTCAAATCGTAATTTGGATAAGATGCCTCAGCCAAAATCTCTCCGGTATTCGGGTTTGCAATGATAACAGCTGTATTCAGACTGCCTTGTGCATTCTCATCTTCCCCACCTTTATGTTCATCGTTGAACGCTTTGATATGTTTCTCCACAATGCTTTGCAGTGTGACATCAATTGTAGACACAATTGTGTTGCCATTGATTGCAGATTTCACGGTGCGCTCCAGTGAAGAATCCGAATCCAGATATCCATATTCCCTTCCATCTGTCCCATTCAAAATACTGTTATAAGATGCTTCCAGCCCCCCGTTCCCAACATTTCCGGACACGGTAAAGCCGATTACATCCGATGCAAGCGTGTTGTACGGATACGTTCTCACATAATCCTCTTCCAGCCACACTCCCGAAATATATGCATACTCTTCTTTGTCATCTTCATTTTCTTCCATCGCTTCAAACGCCTGTGCCTGTGCATATGTGGCGCCTTTGAGCATAATGTTGTAACGCCCGTCCGGATTTTCCTCAATTACTTTGTCGACCGCTTCTTCCGTTATGCCAAAGCACTCTTCAAGCGCCTTCTTCGTCTGACTGATCGTTTTGTTCTTTTTCTTCTCATCCTCAGATGCCAGCATGACCTTTGCATCCAAAATCACATTGTAAACACGTTCACTCGTTGCGATTTTCGTTCCGTTTCGATCCAAAATATCCCCTCTTTTAAACGGAATCACTCTACTGTCATACTGTTGCTGTTCCAATACAATTTTTGTATATTTTTCGCCATTTGCTGCATTGATATACGTAATTCTTCCAATTAAGAAAACAAAAGCTAGTATGATTGCCCCAAACAACATTACTAGCTTTTTTTGCATCTTTTTGGGAAACTTCTGTCTCGTATATCGCACTCCTCGTTTTTTCTTTGACATCATTTCACCCTTATTTTTCTACTTTATCTGAACCTGCAAGAACACCGCTTTTCGGTATATCTTCATATTGTTTTACTGTGTTGCTTGTCGGACTTTTGTACTTGATGATCTGCTCTGGGCTGGCATACACCATTCCCAGTTCATTGATTGCTTTCTCCCTGATTTCTTCCAGATTGACCGAATTCAAAACAGCATTATATCTCGTTGTATTGTCTTCTTTTAAATCTGCAAGCTCTTCCTGAAGAGACGCAATATTTCTTGAGCGACTGGTAATTTCAGACTGCAGCTTTAAATATCCTGTACAGACAATCAATGCCGCAATTGCTGCAATCGCCAAAAACACAACATATCCGGCACTCATATGTAATGCCTTATTTCTATTCTTCCGCACCTGCCGGCTTGTCTGCCTGGGCTTGTCCGGAGAAATATGTTCTTTTGTCTTTGGAAGTGTTTCTTTTCGTATGGTATTTCCATATACATATGCCATATCACTCACCCCATTTCTGATTATTTATCTCCCTGTTACTTTCATTAAATTATAAGCCCTGCACTATGTGCGCTCAAAGATACGCAGCTTTGCGCTTTTTGATCGGCTGTTCTCCTCTAACTCTTCTGCACTTGGCAAAATTGGTTTTCTTGTAATAACTCTCCCCTTCGACTCATTCCCGCATACACATACCGGAAAATGAGGCGGACAGGTACATGGGTTCTCATTCTTCCTGAAAATCCCTTTTACAATCCTGTCTTCTAATGAATGGAAGGTAATGATACATATCCTTCCATCTTTATTCAATAACTCAATCATGTCATCCAGACTTTCTCTCAGCACTTCCAGCTCCCTGTTCAATTCAATACGAATTGCCTGAAAGGTTCTCTTTGCAGGATGTCCTGCTGTTTTTTGAAATTTCATCGGTATGGCACGTTTGATGATCTCTATCAATTGTCCGGTAGTTTCGATAGGACCTTTTTCTCTCTCCAGCACAATATGCTTTGCAATATTTTTCGCAAATTTATCTTCCCCATAATCACGAATAATCCGAAAAAGATCCATCTCACTATATTCATTGACGATGTCTTTGGCCGTCATCTTCTGACGCCTATCCATTCTCATGTCCAAAGGAGCATCTACCCGATAGGAAAATCCCCGTTCTGCCGTATCCAGTTGATAGGAGGATACGCCCAAATCAAGCACAATCCCATCTACCTTGTCAATGCCTAATTCTTGAAGCTTCGACTTCATATCACAATAGTTGCTTCTGACTATCGTAACTCTCTCCCCGAAGTCGATTAGTCGGCTGCCCGCTGCCTCTATCGCAGCTTCGTCCTGATCTATTCCTATAAATCTCCCCTTGTTGTTTAAATGCTTACACACTTCATAAGCGTGTCCGCCGCCACCAAGCGTTCCATCTACGTAAATGCCATCTGGCTTGATGTTCAGACCATTTACTGTCTCTTCTAACAATACTGATTTATGCTCAAATACCATAATTACCTCCAAATGTAGTCAAAGCCTTAGATTCCAAGTCCTAACTCCTCCATCTGACTTGCGATCTCGTCCATATCTTCTTCTACAACAGCATTATTTTCATCCCATTTTGCTTTATCCCAAATTTCCACTCGATCTAGCACTCCTACTAAAACGACTTCCTTTTCCAATCCCGCAAAAGTTCTGAGGGCAGAAGAGATTAATACCCTGCCTTGTTTATCAAGGCCGCCATCCACTGCACTTCCCAAAAAGAAACGTGTGAAAGTTCTGGCGTTTTTATTTGTCAGCGGTAAGGTTCTTAGCTTTTCTTCAAAGATTTTCCATTCATTATTTGGGTACAGGAACAGGCAACCATCCAATCCTTTTGTGATGACAAAGTCTTCACCCAGGATATCACGAAATTTAGAAGGGATAATTAATCTGCCCTTCGCATCGATACTGTGATTAAATTCTCCTGTCAACAATGAAAACACCTTCTTTCGAAATGGTACTGCCACTTGTCTACCATTTCACACCACTATTCACCACTTTCTACCACCTAAAACCATTGTAAACTACTTTTCCTGCCATTTCAAGCATTTTTTATAAGTTTGTGTAAACCTTTCACAAACTTTTCACAAACTTTTCTTCCATAATAAAAAAGAACTGACACGCAGTTCTTTTTTCATTCTCTATTCTGTCTCTGTTCCGTTCAAACTATCTATATAAGAGTCAATCGCACTGTAATCTACTTCTGCTGTCTGGCGCGGTCTGCTGCTTTCATACATGCTATATGCAGAATATCCAATCCATCCAACCAAGCCGAGTGCTACTATTCCTACTACACATTTTCTAAAAAAATGCTTTCTCTTTTCTTTCTTCATCATCGCTTTTCGGTTTGCTTTTTCTTCCTTGTAACGTGACACTTTTTCCTGACTCATCTTTCATCCTCCGTCCGCTTTCTTATATTGAGACAATAATTCCTCCGTCGCTTGCATACATGGAACTGATTCCCTTTGTGTCAAGTATGATAACATCTCTCACATGAATCTTTTCCTCAATCATCTTTCTCACATCATTGGCACGTTCTTTGCAATTGCAATGGGCAATCGCAAGTATCTTATCCTCCGGATCTTCAACCTTTTCAACAAGAGTATCCACAAGCTTTACAAGCGCTTTCTTCATTCCTCTCGCCTGACCAATCTGATAAATAGTTCCCTCTTCTGAACCGCCCATAACTGGCTTAATATTCAACGCTGATGCCACAAGCGCTTTCACACCGCTTAGCCGTCCATTCTTGCGAAGCGTCTCTAATGATTCTAACACAAAATATGTATTTTGTCTCGCTATAAATTTTTCTACAGCTGCGATAACCTGTTCAAATTCCATTCCCTGCTCTTCGCATTCTGCAATCTTCTGTGCGATTAATGTCTCCCCGATTGAAGCGGAACGGGAATTAAATACATAAATCTGCTTTTCGCCATGTTCTTCTGTGTATAAATTCTTCCCTAAAACCGCACTGTTATAGGAACCGCTCAGTTCTGCCGACAATGTCACTGCATATACACGCTGTGCATCACACTGATAACTTTCCATATATCGTTCCGGGGATGGGCAGGATGATTTTGGGCATTCCGGACTTTCTGACACTCTTTTTAAAAAATCTGCCTGATCAAATGTCTCATCATCTACAATATGATGTCCTCCCACTTCTATACCTAGGGCAACACTTTCAAAAATCCCGCTCTCTTTCATCTCTTTTGTCAATTCGCCGCAGCTGTCTACAATAATTTTATAACTCATCAATCTTTTCCTCCAAAGCACCGTACGATATAGTTTTTAATACTACATATTATTATATCATATTTATGTATATTTGAAAAGACCTTTCTTTATTCTTCAAACCGAATACGACTTGACACACCAAGAGCGATTCCCATCTCTATCATCAAAAACAAAATCGAAGTCCCCCCATAGCTGATGAACGGGAGTGTAATTCCTGTTGTCGGAATCAGATTCAGCACAACACACACATTAAAAATAACCTGTAATGCAATGTGTGCAAAAATTCCAATCACGATCAAAGATCCATATAGATCCGGAGCATTCTGTGCAATAAACAACAACCGGTACAACAGTATTGCAAACAATACCAATACGATAATCGCTCCAAATACACCTAGCTCCTCGCAGATAATAGCCAGAATCATATCATTTTGTACTTCCGGAATAATCATCTTCTGCGCACTGTTTCCCAGCCCTTTCCCAAAAAATCCGCCGGAACCAATCGCATAAAGCCCCTGCACAACCTGAAGTCCGCCATCTGAGGCATATTTCTCCGGATCCAGCCACACAAGAATCCTCTCCATACGAAAACTCCCACTTGATTCCAGATACTCGCCTAAAAGGTGAAGTCCCGCATATCCAACAATACAGGCAGCAATTCCAAGTACAACAATAGGAGCTGATTTCGGATAGACAATGATCAGCATAATGCTCACAATTCCAAGCACGATGATTCCCGTACTCATGTTATCTGTCAGCTTATACACTCCGAGCGCAGCTGCCACTCCCCACGCAAATATCTTAAGCGCCTCCTTTGGTTGTTTCACCTTGCTTCCCGCCTGACAAATCAGGTATGGGATAAATAGGATAATTGCGATCTTCATCACTTCTGAAGGCTGCATCTGCTGCCCAAGCGGCAGTCTGATCCACCTTCTTGCACCGTACACCTCAATTCCAAGAGGCGTGAGCACCAGCGCCATCAGGACAAACGCCACAATATACAAAATCTTTGAACGCTTTGCATACCAGTGATAGTTAATCTTCGCAACTACGAGCATCACGAACACACTCGCCAGACTGATCAGCGCCTGACGTTTAAAAAAATACATGCTGTCCCCATATTTAATCTGCGCACGATAAGAGCTTGTACTATAAAGCATGACAAGCCCAAAGCACATGAGAAAAATGACAATTGCCAGCAGACTGTAATCGAAATACTGAACAACACCTTCTTCTACCTGCTTTTTTTCTTTTCGTTTTTCCCTTTGTTTTTTACGAGTAGTCACATTTACACTCCCCATCGAATTCTTACTGCCCGTTATTCATAGATGGATGTATCGGTTTCCCATTTGCAAAATATCTGTCATACCACAATAAGAAAATATATACCGTCCATATCTTACGGCTGTTATCCTGCTTTCCTGCTTTATGTTCTTCCAAAAGTTTCAGAAGATACGATACATTAAAGAACTGTTGTGCTTCTTTTGATGAAAATTGCGTTTTTACCCTATTATAATATTTCTCTTCCTTGAGCCATACACGAATCGGAATCGGGAAACCAAGTTTTTTCTTTTCTGCAGTCTTGCTGCGAATGACTCTCTCCGCTGCCGCACGAAGCGCAATCTTCGTCTTTGGCGCGTCCACCTTATACTGAAGCGGAAGCGTCTGCGCCAATTCCAGCACTTGTTTATCCAAAAATGGGACACGCACTTCCAAAGAGTTTGCCATTCCCATCTTGTCCCCTTTCATCAGGATATCATGCACAAGCCAGAGATGAATGTCCAGGTACTGCATCTTTGTGACCGGATCTTTTCCTTTTACTCTCTCATAGATCGGAGCAGTCACTTTCATGCAACCCGGTTCAAATCCTTTTTTAATCGCTTTCTTCGCCTCTTTTTCTGTAAATATCTTCGCATTTCCAATATAACGCTCTTCTAGCGTTTTTCCGTGACGCATCAAAAATCCGCGTCCCTTCATCGACCTTGGCATGCAGTTTTCCGCAAATGCCCCTAACATCCTGCGGATAAATAACGGCACTTTGTTAAATCCGGTGTACTCAAGAGGCTCACAATAAATATTATATCCACCGAACAACTCATCTGAACCTTCTCCTGACAGAACTACTTTTACCTTTTTGGCGGCCTCCTTACTCAAAAAGTAAAGCGCAATCGCTGCCGGATCCGCCACAGGCTCCTCCCTATAATAAATAATATCAGAAAGCGCATCCCAATACTCATCCGGTTCAATAATCTTGCTGTCGTTCTTCATATGAATACTCTTTGCAAATTCTTTTGCATCATGAATCTCACTGTATTTCTCTTCCCCAAATCCGACTGTGAACGTGCGGTCAACCTGTCCTAAATAAGCCATGTAGCTGGAGTCCACACCGCTTGAAAGATAAGATCCAACCTCCACATCACTGATCTTATGCATCTCTACAGACTCTTTCATCACTTTCTCGATTTCATCCACAACCTCATCAAATGACTTGTCCGTATCTCCTGTAAAATTCGGTTCAAAGTATCTTGTAACCTCAAGCTTTCCATCCTCGTAAGTAAAATAATGTCCCGGCTGGAGACAATATACCCCTTTAAAAAAGGTCTCATTTGTAGGCACAAACTGGAATGATAAATAATTTCCCAGTGCCTCCTCATTAAATACTTTATCGAATTTCGGGTGTTCCACAAACGATTTGATCTCGGAACCAAATAAAAAACTTCCGTTCATCTGTGCATAGTAAAATGGTTTGATACCGAAAATATCTCTCGCGCCAAACATTTTTTTCTTTTCTCTGTCCCAAATTACAAACCCATACATTCCACGAAGACGGTCAACCAACGCTTCTCCCCACTCCTCATATCCATGAAGAAGTGTCTCTGAATCGGTATGTGTCTTAAACTCATGTCCCGCCTCAATTAATTTTTCTCTCAATTCCTGATAATTATAAATTTCTCCATTAAATACCAGTACTTTTGTTCTATCTTCATTATACAGCGGCTGGTCACCTGTCGAAGAGATATCGATGATACTCAAGCGTCGAAATCCAAGCGCTGCATCGTCATCTAAAAACGTCCCTGCACTGTCTGGTCCACGATGTACAATGGTATTCATCATATTTTCAAGCACCTGTTCTTTATTCTCGATTGCTCCTACAAATCCTGTAAATCCGCACATGTATTGTTCTCCTTCTATTTTCCTTCTGTTTCATTCTTGCTGTCTTTTGTTCACGCAGCGCCGGTGCCGCAACTGCCACACCGACGTTACTTTAACATTATACCCACATCTTTTCATAAAAACAACTTGTTTTTTCCTGTTAAACTTTCCTTGTACACTCTGTCTACTTACAATTACAGTTCCCTCTCATATCAAATTCCGGATTGATCGCATAGAAATTCTTACTGTCCAAATCATCCTGCACGATTCTAAGACTTTCACCAAATCTTTGGTAATGCACGATTTCACGCTCTCGCAGGAAACGAATCGGATCACACACTTCCGGATCTTTTACGAGACGTAAAATATTGTCATACGTCGTTCTCGCCTTCTGCTCTGCTGCCATATCCTCATGTAGATCCGTAATTGGATCTCCTTTTGACTGAAAATATGTCGCCGTCCACGGTGCTCCGCTTGCCGCCTGTGGCCAAAGCGCAAGGGTGTGGTCTACATAATATTTGTCAAAGCCATATTTTTCAACCTCTTCTACTGAAAGATTTCTGGTGAGCTGGTGGACAATGGCACAAATCATCTCCATGTGGGCCAGCTCTTCCGTGCCGATGTCCGTTAAAATTCCGGTCACTTCTTTATACGGCATCGTATAACGCTGCGACAAATATCTCATAGAAGCAGCCAGTTCGCCGTCAGGTCCTCCGAATTGTTAAAACATATAATATAGAAGAAACCGCTCCTCATCTCTCCGGGTTACGTTGAATAAGGAACGGTCTCTTTTGTTTATTTCTACTTATAATATAGCATCGTCTATTTGATGTGTCAATATTTTCGCCCCACCTCTTCGGAGATGGGGCTGTGTTATTTAGATTTTCTCGACTGATTTTGAATTGATAATAAAGTTGCCGTTTACGATATTACCCATGTAACCGCCGTCCTGAGATACTAATTGAGTCCCCTTTTTGATTGTGACCGTTATGTCCTCAACCGCACGTAACTTGTCGCCTTTTTTGATGTCCGGCATGACATATTTGCAATGCATGTATCCCACTGTGCTGTTGTGTCTTACTTTTACACCTTCTGTACCCGAATCAAGTACGGTAATGTGATCTCCTTGCTTGGCATTGATAATGACATTTTTCCATGTTGCATCATAAATAGGGCAGTCACTGTTAAGATGTGCTGACCCTGGTCCAATTCTTCTTACTGTACTCACTGTACTACCTCCTGTTGTTCCACTAATTTCTTTATTTAAAATACCCCTTACGATTGCTTTTGCGCAGCGCTTTGCATCCCACGCTTTAGCATCGTCTGCATCATCGACAAAGCAACATTCAATCAATGCTGCTGGCGATTTCGTCTTTTTTAGCACGAACAGTCCCTTGTCATACTTCACGCCTCTGTTGCGGATACCGAGTTCCGATGCAATATTCGCACAAATTCTTTCAGCCACTTTTTTCATTGCGTCATCGTATATAATCACTTCAACTCCGCCAGTGCTATTGTCTCCGTGATAATCGTTTCTTCCGGAATTAAGATGTATCGAATAATCTCCGTCAACTCCATGCTGATTGCATTTTGCTACAATTTTATTTAAGCACCCTTGTTTTGTCGTGTTCTCGTCACAAGTGCAGTCGTAAACTGTGTGTCCCTCTGCTCTCAGCAAGCGGATAACTTCGTCTTTCACGATTCTATCTTCTACAGATTCCTGTAAGATGCCGACCGCTCCGGATGCTCCTTGCCCCTGTGGGCAATGTCCTGCGTGTACGTTATATGTTGCCATAATAAAATCTCCTTTTCTTTTAATTTATGTGTTTGGGCGGATAACCGCCCTCTGCACTATTTCTTGTTGTATTTACTTCTGTTCCACATCTCCGATACTTTTTCCCAGCCACCTGTGCTTACTAAATAAACTACAAATGCAGCTAAAATTGATGCAAATATGTAATACCATGTAATTACGATATTAAAGTACATGCACAGAACAACAACTGCAATCGGTGTAATAATAAGAGATACTGCTAATGCCACCACGTTTGTTTGTATCTTTTTCAGCCACGGCATTTCCTTAATCACTTGTACTACGACACTTACAAAAAATGCAAGTATACCAATTCCAGCCAACATATAAGTTACATACTGTAATAAAACTTCCATACTCATATTTATCTCTCCTTTACTTGTCAATGATGCTTTCTAAAAGCTCATCTCTGATTTTTTTCATGTTTTCGATACCATTTCCAGTAATCTGATGATTAAGCATAGCAGCGAGTGATTTTGATTGCTGTTTCTGCATTTCTTCTAATGCTTTTAGTCTCTGATAATCTGCCTGATTGTACTGTTCGAGCTGCGTTACTCTCTTCGATAACTTAAAAGCTGGTTTGATTACTTTTACAATAATCGCCCCAGCTCCACCAACAATGCTGACTGCACCGCATATGCTTAATAGTGTCTGCATAAAATCCAATTCTTTTTCCTCGCTTTTCTTTAATTTACAAAATAAAAAGACCCTTACGGTCTCGCTCTGATTTCCATGTTTGTCACCTCTATTCCTCTTTGTTAACTTGCACTAAACACATTACTACCACGCCAAATACCGCCCCTGCTACAAATACAAATGCATATCCCATTATGCTACCTCATCTTTCTGTTCTGCGTAGGTTTCTTCTGCCAGCAATGTAAGTGTGGCGTACTCCTCTTCGCTGATGCGATTCATTGCGAAATAGACATCTAACTTTGCTACCGCTTCATCTTTTGTTTTGTAAAATTTCTTCTCAATCAAGTTTGTCATAAGTTTTACGATTACTGTGTTATTCATGCTTCATTTCCTCCACGTTTTCTAAAATATTGTTTGTGTCATTTTCTACCATTCCAGCCTGTACGGATAATGGCATCAAAGATAGCAAGTTTGCCACGTTTGTCTGATACTGACTTATAATGCTTGCTACATTCGCAGATATCTTGTTATCAATATAGTTTTTTGTATCCGCCACATACTCTACTTCCATCTCACAATCCTCGCTATTACTCATAACTGTTGTCGGATAGTAGGTGTGTAGTGCATTTAATACTGTCTGCGTCTCCTCCGGTAATGGGACAAATTCTTCGGAATCCGTTTCATAAATCACTTTGTAGTGCATGTGTTCTTTTGCTGTTTCGATTGTGTCTGTATCGTTTACATAGACAATAAAATTAGACGCCATTACTTTTGGTACATATAATCTCTGTACATCTTTCTTATATACCCCAACCTCACTGTATACTTTACTGTAGTCATAATTTAGCGTTGCACCATCCGCTTTAACACTAAAATATTTTTCTCCAGGATTCCCATAAATCGGTTCACTGTCTTTTACAAGTGTTGCGAAATCCTCTACTACTTTATGTTTATATGTAATCCCGTACACACCATCTCGCTTTTCGATTCTATCCCACTTTGTTAGCGAGCGGTCAAGTAGGATTGTAAGTGTCTGTAATTTAAACGGCTCATATTCTGTCCGTTTAGTGCCTTTTTCGATTTGTATTCTATTTACTTCTGTTCCAACTGACCAGGGATTTCGGATATGCACATATCCAATTGTTTTATTTGCATTTGTTTTAAATCCACTCTTATTAAGGTGCATGTAAAAATCTTCATTTGTTCCATCTGTATACTTAACTCCAAAAATCGGACTCCAATCACTATTCGGTTTTGTGATTGTATAAGATTCCCACGATAGGCTATACGCTGTTTTTTCTTCAAATGTAATCCCATTTGTGATATTGATTTCTCCCAAAGGCTTTGATGGTATACAGATTTTTTCTTCGTCACATTTATATTTATTTTTGGAGATATCAAACAGATTCTTACTGGTTACTTTAACATCAATCTGTCCATCATCACCCGCACTCACAATCTCTTGTGGATATTCCACGCTCGGAGATGGTTTTCCACCTGTGTAGGGTTCATAGGGTAATGCGGTAGATCCCTCAGCTAACATTACATACTTTTCTTTATTTACGATCGGAATAGCATTTTTTCTGTCTATCAACACTATCTTTAATTTGCCAGTTTCATCAGACGTTTTCGTAATATTATGCCCCTTAAATACGCCGGTTGTATTACCATCGAGCATCATATCATCGACACTTGTAAAATATAAACTTCTACTTACATCAACTTCGCCTGTTAACGATCCTGTATTATCAGTATGCATTGTGTAAGCTGTGTTAGGTTTAAGAGTTATTATTAACACTCTTGCGTTTCCATAATTAGAGAACTGTTCGAGAGGAAGTTTCAAAAACTCGTCAATATCAAACAAATTCTTCCCCTCCGTCGTAAGTTGTTCAGTCTTACCTTGCATACCAAAATCCAATAGCTTTTCTTCGGCACCGTCTGTTAGTACGATACTTTCACCACTTGCCGTATTTTTTATAGTAAATTGCAAAATCTTATCTCCAGTAGCTTTTGCATCCGCTGCTTGCCCCTCTTGTGCGAGCGTTTTATCCACCTCGATTTGTACAGCAGGCTCTCCTACGATAACAGTTCCGTCTTCTCCAATTATCAAAGATTTCCCAGCGTTTTCAGTACCCTGTTGCTTGTCCAACTTTGTTGCCATCTGCGTGGTAAAATCGCTCGGAATGGAGTTTATTACCTCTTGCCCTTTTACCTGTACCGCTTCAGTTTGCTTTGTACCCTCCGTTTGCACAGCTTTAACCGCATCGGTCTTGGTAGCATTTACCGTCTCAACAGCCTGTGTCTTTGCGGTATTTACATCTGCAATCGCATCTTGTCCGACTTGCTGGACACGTTCGCTTTGTGTCTGTCCAGCATTGTTTACGTCTGCAAGCGCTTGCTGTGCCGTAAGTGTAAAGTCTTGTGCTGTTTTATCCACCGCTGTCTTTGTCTGCTCCACAGATTCCTTGTCTTGTCTAACTTGTTCGGCTAACCTTGTAAATTCTTCTGAGTGTTCATAGTTTTTACCATCCTTACCGTTTTTGACTTTTGCAGACTGTTGCCCGTCTTTATTCTGCACAGTAACGGTTACGCCGTCTAATTCCTCCGTGAGCGATACTTTCGGACTGTATCCCTCTTCGCCGTCAAATTCTCCCGCATCAGCATCTTCTCTGACGGACTGTGCAATTTCTTTCGTATCCTCTGCCAGTTCCACCAACTGCTGATATACGTCCGGAGACGGCGGTACCGATGCGTCCGACTCTTGGTAGCCCGATTTCGTAATTTTAACCGTTGCACAGTTTGTAGTAACCAAATCTCCACAAGACACTGATACTTTCCCAATTGTCATATTTTCGTCTGTGTCGAAAAATTCCCACGGAATAACGCACTCGTCTTTGTCGTCTAGTACTGCGGACTTCGAACATTCGCCTTGTGCAAACAACGCCGTCTTTGTTCCTGTCCATTCGTCTCCAATAAAGTTAAACTTTGCTTTAAACAGATTTTTACATTTCGCAACAGGTAGGTTATTATCTGTACGCTTTACAAACTGTCCGTCTACATCAAATTGCAAATTGTACCGATGTGAATCTTTTAAATCTAAAATTTTCATCCTTGTTCCGCCTCCAAAATTTCTCTTACCTGTTCTCGGATTTTCTCAGGTACATCTTCGATATTCTTTTCTTCTTTCCGAATCAAATCCGCATACACTTTCGCAATGTAGATCATGCTTGCACCCCCATTTCATACAACTCACAAATAGCGCCTTGCAAGTCTGTAATCTGCGTATTTGCATTTACTAACGCTTCTTTTAATGCTGCGTTTTCCGTTTCAAGCTGTTTTATCCGTTCTTCCGAACTCTTTCCAACTTGATTAATAACTACACCATAAATTCCACCTGTGTACTCTTCCGTGCGGTAAAACTCCGTATAGCCCTCGTATTCGGCAATATTTTGTTCGCGTTCTGTGATGCGCATGATTTTTGTCTTTACCGGGTCTGTAAAGAGTTCCCGCAATTGCGCTGGCGCAACTTGTATAACCTTAATTTCTAATTTTTTGCCTGTCTCCTGTGCTGACTGAATTTGTATTTTTGTTGCATCTGCAAAAATTAATTCCATACTGTTCTCCTTTCTACTTCCATCGCCCAATTGCGTACCAGTCAAAATTATGTGTATCTGGTTTGCTGTTATCTGTATATCGTGAGTACGCATACCCTTGACTAGTTGTGTTTTTTGATGTAACCATGATTTCGACGACTTTCCCTGACATATATTGTCCTTGCACAAACAGCATGTAATTATCTGTACTTCCGGAAAAAGGTATTGGATAAGTTATCCTGCCAAAACCATCCGTATACGAGTAGTTTGCTACTCCCCACTGCACTAGCTTTCCACTTGCGTACTTTTCGTAGTAGTTATACCTGCTCGTTGATGCGATTTGGGCTTTGCCGCTTTCGATCACATAATCTTTTAACTCGGACAATCTTTTATTTAGTGTAGACATATCAGATTTTAGTTTAAACATTTGCTCTACAGCAACGATACTTAATCCTTCGATTTTTACCCTGTAAAGAGGTAACTCTCTGATTTTTCCGTTGTTGTAAATATCGTCCTGCTTAAGCTCCGGATCCACCGCTGTAGCCCCTGCAACTCCTTTTTTTACAGTGCAGTGCATCTCGTCAATTCCACCTGTTCCGGTTGTTTCAAACACTGCTACAATAAAGTCATTTCTTTTCTTTCCTGTTTCTCCATTTGCAATTTCGCAGTCCTCGTATTCTCCATACGGTATTCTCGCAAAATGTCCACCTACAATCAGAACACCATCTGCAATTCTCACTTTGTTGTTGCTGAGTGTAGTTGCCTTACACTGCTGGCCGAGCGTGAATACTCCATCTCCCCCCACAATAGACTGGAAGATAGCAGCATCGTCTTCTGCGTAAATATGTGCTGTCTCTTCCGGCGGTGTATTTAACGTAAGTCCTTTAAATCCCATCTAATCATCTCCTTTTACTCTATATTCGATTTTCACAGTGTTTCCTTGTATATTCAGTATCTTTCCGATAATCGGCTTTTGTACGTATGTTTCTGTCACGGTGTCGTAACCAGCGATAATGTCTCCAATTTCGTAGTCTCCATCGTCTACTGCAAGATTGCATTTTTTGTAGTTCTGCAGTTCTTTTAATCGGCTTGTTCCATCTTTTTCCAGTTGTGCTAGATCTGCACTTGAAAAATCATAAACCGCTGCACGCTCCGCCAAGCCTTTATAAAACTGCGTCTTGCCAATACTACCATCTTCTTGCACGTAAAGATGTAATACCACACGTTCTTCGTTTTGTCCCTCGCCGGCACAAACCAAATGATTTATTCCGCCCCTGTAATCTTCTATTGTAAGAGATATCTGTTCGGATTCCTGCGAATACTCTAGTTCTTCTGAAAAGTCCGTAATCGGAACAGCTTGAAGGCTTACATATCCGTAATCAAGTCCATCAGGCTCTATATAAGATATCTGTAAACGATGCTTATAAGCTGTCAGTAGCTTTGTAATTGCATCATATAACGTCACATACCTATCCACTTGCCAATCCTTAACCGCTACATCAGTAGAGATTTCCGGAACAAAAAAAAGACCATCGAATCGATCCTTTATCAATTCTCTCAATATACTATTTAATTCTCCATTCAGCACAAGGTGGTCTTTCCCAGTCGGTGGCTCTACGACTTTTCGCATCAACAATCCTCGCCATGTCAATCCACTAAAAGTCAGCTCGTATCCATCGGACTGTATATCATCGATGATTCCGCCATACTCCGTGTCGGGTATAAAAATACGATTTTCATACCAATACTTTCTCTTTGTCCATTCGGAAACTGGCAACTGGAATTGGAAGTCATTCGTATCACCTAAATCAACATCAATCTCACGCACCTCGCTCATGTAGTCAATTTCCTCTCCAAAGGGAGTAGCTGCAATAAATTTTAATTCTGACACTTTGGTTCGCTCCTCTCTTCGTAGATCAGCAAGTCAAAATCAAACGTTCCTGACCATACAATTTCCTGTCTTCCTGGAGGGACTTTCTTAAAAATACTCTTCTTTTTTGCACGGTTATTAAAAACACTTTCACGCTCTCCATTTACAGCTACTTTCTCTACTGTTTCTTTCATGCTGTTGATTTCGAGATATTCTCCTTCTTCCAGTACGATATTTACGAGATACGGATATCCGCCGATGCCGACCTGTGGATTAACAACCGGTCCATATATTCTCAGTTTAAAGTTTGCTTCTGTAAAATGCGGATTGATAATATATGTGTTGTTCATTCCGTTTGCGTACCTGTATGGATATTTATAAGGATATCGCTTGTTATCCGTAGATGTAATATCCGATATTTTGAAGGAGAACTCGGTTTCGGTAATCCAAAATGGGAAATCGGTTATAATTCCATACTCACACTGTATAATCTGATCTGCACCCCAATTATCTTTTTCCGATGACTTAATATAGCAAGTCATGTACTGATCGTTGATATATAACCGTCCGGGGATTCCCGACAGAATATCTGTTTCAAAGATTTCTGTCAAAGCATTCATATTTTCTCGCGCTCCAGCTGATTTACTGCGATGCACATCAATATTTAATGCTTTTTCCCTTACCGTGTATCCAAATCCGACAATTCTATTAGATGTTGTAGACACTTCCCATTCATAATCTAAAAGGTCAGATACCAGCATCTTATATGGTTCTTTATTAAGATTCACTTCTGTGCCATTATGATTTACATATCTAACTATCATGCCAGTACATAACCTCCATCCTTTAATGCTCTGTTAACTTGTCTACCATTTAAAATAACAGGTCGTTCGTTTGACTCATTATTAGCCTCTAGCTGAGCTTTCTTTATCTTTTTGTAGTCTATCTGCGTATCCGTGTAGTTGTTTGTCACTGCTTTCGTTGCAACTTTCGCGGTCATTGGCATCGTAGACGTTACTCCTATAGCTGCAGTCTGTATCTTGCCAATTGCTTTTTTCATGCCTGCAGTCATTTGCTTTATAGGTATATTTTTTTCAAACCCAACACCAACACCTTGAGCCATATATTTTCCAACTTCATCTCGCATAACTCTTGACGGAGAATGAATTCCAAAGAAGTCTTTAATTCCACCAAGCACAGATTCTCCGAAACCTTGGATTTTATCAATTACCCATCCTGTCATATCAGAAATACCATTCCACAAGCCTTTTACAATATCTTTACCTATAGAAAGCATTCCCCCTGGTATTGATTTGATTGTATTAACAATCGCTGAAACAATATTTCCTGCTGCATTCTTCACCCAGCTAATTCCTGCCGAGATTGCATTTCCAAGACCTGAAACAGCAGTTCTTCCGATATTTGCAAGTGTAGACGGCAAATTCATCAGTGTATTTTTTAGACCGATTAAAATTTCAAATCCTTTTTTGACGACAAAATCTTTCATTGCACCAATTCCATCGCCTAAAAATTTAATAATGCCACGTCCAAGATTAAGCCACTGAAATGCCATCAACGTGTCCACAATGGCGCTTATAATCTTCGGGATATTCGCAATCAGCGTCGGAATCGATTGAATTAATCCAAGTACCAATTGACCTAAAAGTTGAGCGCCTTTCATCAATATAGTCGGGAAATTATCGTTGATGATATTTGCGAATGTAGAAATAATCTCCGGAACGCGCGAAATTAAAATTGGTACCGCTGTTATGATCCCTTCAACCAGTTTTTGTAGTAGTTCAAATCCTTTTTGAATTAATATCGGCGCAGCTTCTGCTAACTTATCTCCTATTCCCTGGACAAAATCAAGAATCTTTGGCAATGCTTCAGGAATTGCTTTCACAAATCCATCAACCAAATTACTAAGTAATTCATAACCTTTTTGAATTAATGTGGGAACGTTTGTTATAACAGTATCCGCAATAAGCTTTACAAAATTCAAAGCAACTGGAATGATAGTTGGAACAGAAGCAAGCATCCCGTCTATTAAAGACATGACAGCGTTTTTTCCTGCTTCCACTATCTTCTGCATACTATCTCCGGACAATGAATTAACCAGGTTTTCTTGGATTAACTTTCCCACTTCCGGCAACGTCTGCAAGAGCCGCGGGACAATTTCGCCCAACCCCTTCAGCACATTTTTCCCAGCTGTCACCATAGATTCTGCAAGAGCCTCTGGCGATCCAGTTCCATTTAGAAAATTATCAAAAGCTCCTTTCGCAGATGCGATAGAACCGGATATTGTCTCTGAGGCTTCTTTTGCTGTTGTCCCGGTAATCCCCATTTCTGTTTGGACGATGTGAATCGCTTCTGTAATATCTGCAAAATTAGCTTCTAAATGTCCCTTTGAATCCATTGAAAATTTTGCAGTGCTTGCAAATTCTTCGTTCAAGTTTGCTGCATCTTGTAAAAGTCTATACATTTCAGATGCAGTTCCACCATAGCCAAGTTTTAGATTATCCAACATGGTGTAATTCTGCTTTGCAAATCCCTGATAGGCGTTCTGGATCATCTCCATGCTTGTGCCCATCTTGTTGGCATTATCGGACATATCTATGATTGCTCTGTCTGCATAATCCGCCGCTTTTTCGGTATCTTTTCCCAACGACTGCAATAGCGACGCCGAAAAACTTGTTACCGTTTCCATGTAAGCATTAGCAGAAAGTCCTGCAGTTTTATAAGCATTCTCAGCACTATCTATTACTTTTTGCGCACTGTCTTTAAATAGGGTTTCAACTCCACCGATATTCTGCTCTAAGCTCGCAAACGAATCCAGTGCAGATTTTGTCATTACTCCAAATCCTGCAGCAATTCCCGCAACAGATCCAGCTAATACCTTTAAACCACCTTGTGCGATATTTCCTAAATTCTTTATTCCTTTGTTAAAACCTTTTTCACTAATTTCTGTATCAAATTTCAATGAGCCATCATAGCCCATACTATTCACTCCCTTTCTGCGAATAGCACAGGCTCAATGGCTCAATTTAAAGTGCTTTATTTCTTTATCTCAATCTCTCTTTTACATACCCTGCATTTAATATAAATACCTTCACATCTCGCGGTATTGTCTGCGATCGCGAGTTTACATCCACAATATGGGCACTTCACCCAATCTCTCCTTAAAATTGGAGTTTTTATTCTCAAAATATCACCCCTTACGCAAACGCATTTCCAATATCATAATCTGTTAAAATCTCTTCCGGAAGGCGAATTGCATTTTGAATCTTCCTTATTCTCTTTTTCTCGTCTTTATCCTTTATTTCCTCCAAATTTATCCCTCTGTACATAATGCGCTGTTTAATCTCAGTATCCTCGGATAACCCCTCAAACAGCATCCTAAATTTCCACCAGTGCAGATATTCTATTTCGCTTAAATCAATCCCGTAATCGCGTAAAAATCCCGCCATAATGTATGGATAGTCTGCACGGAATGAGAAAAGCGGTTTAGCATTTCCTTTACTATTTCCGCCTTCGTTCACTTCACACATAGCCACGAAATTGCTCAATTTTAATATCGCTTCTTCAAAATCACCAACTTCCAACAAGAAGTATTCTGACAAAAGGAATGCTTTTTCTTCGTCACTTACCTCTTCGTCCTTGATCATGTCGAGCAGCTTTATATACTCTCTAAAATCAGTAACAATCGGGATTGGTTCTCCACATATCTCTAGTGTCTTCGGATATTCTTCATAGAATAAATTCACAGAGATCACTTCCTTGTAGTATTAACATTGTACTTAGACAACCTTTGCGCACGTTTCTTTCCAACTTGAACTACTTGTGCTTTGCAGAAAGAAAGAAAAGAATCGTAGCACTCGTCACAGAGTCTGGAATTAACCTTTCCTTCAAATAATTTGTCGGCTGTTCCTGATCCAAAGATATTATCAAATAAATTCCAAAAGAGGTTACAATACACTTTCGTTATTTCTGAGACTTTACCGTCTTTTTTAATCTTCTTCTCTTCCTCTTCCATTATGTTAAATGCATTTTCATATCTTTCTTGGAAC
>OGUQ01001198.1_pt1 | contig 22128 bp, 18 predicted proteins | sample 1574701 | NCBI WGS metagenome assembly OGUQ01 (sample SAMEA2582087, study PRJEB24529) | metagenome | biome: Human gut stool | place: China | collected 2011 | reverse complement strand
GAATTCCTCTTAACTGACCTTCATACCCTGAACATCTGCACAGATTTCCTGAAAGAAACTCCTTTATCTCATCTTCATCAGGATAAGGATTCTCCCTAAAGAGTGCAATAGCATTCATAACAAAGCCCGGATTACAGAAGCCACACTGCTCTGCCCCCTGGTCAGCTATAAATGTAACGAATTCTGCGGCCTCCTCCTGTAAACCTTCAAGCGTTGTAACGCTGCATTTATCTGCTCTTACAGCAAGAACCGAACATGAAAGCACTGGTTTATCGTTAAGAAATACCGTACACAGTCCGCAGTTAGAAGTCTCACAGCCACATTTTACACTATAACAGCCATGCTCCCTCACGAAATCATAAAGAGTCATATCGCAGGTCACATCTGCCTTGACTGACTTTCCATTTAACTTAATATCTACTAACATATATTCTCCAATCCATACACTAATAATTTACAGCCCTTAATGCTCTCTTAGTAAGCTCTTCTGCCAGATGGCTTCTGTATTCAGCACTTCCACGCATATTACTCTCTGTAGAAACATTTTCCCTTACATATCTGGCGAAGCTCTCTATAGCCTCATCATTTACTCCGCCCTTAAGAATACCTTCCTTATCTTCTACAACAACAGCTCTTCCCGGTCTTGCACCTATACATATATTATATTTGCCTGAACCGCTAAAGCCCACGCCAGCACAGGTAAGAACCGGAAGGTCTGTTTCTGTTATTCTTACTGCCTCATAAAACATCTTAACTGGCTTTTTCTTAACTATAATACTTACAATAATATCCCTGTCATAGCTCTGGGCCGCATACTCCTTTAGGGAAACTATTCCACCCTTATATAACTCCACATATGAGTCAAGTCCTATTAATAATGTAAGAACATCAGAAAATCCATATCTTCCATATATGCTTCCTCCAACTGTTGCAAGATTTCTAAACTGCACCCCAACAATATGCCTTAGTGCTTCCTTAGCACAGCCATTGGTATACTCATTAAAGCCCTTATGGTTTTCTAACTGTCTTAGAGATGTCATGCATCCAATCTTAAATTCTTCATCTGTCTCTTCAAGCTTGTCAAGTCCCAGTCCTGACATGTCAATCACAGTATTTATTCTGTTATCGCCCATACGCATCCACATCATGCCGCCGATAATTCTGTTAGCCTTCTTCTGGTTAAGCTCGTAGGCCTCTTCAATACTTTCTACTCTCTTATAATTCTGTATATTAAGCATAAAAACTCCTCATTTAATCATACTTATGCCAGAAATAAAAGTCCTGCTGTGCAACTTAAACAACCTTTAAACTTTTTCCTGACCGTTTCTTAATTACATCATAATATAACTATACTGGCTTGTAAAAGCCTTGTCAATCTGATAAAATTCATTCGCACATATCTTTTAACTGTTGCTGTCAGATATATTCTGTTCAACATAAATGAGTGTGCTAAAATAAAGTAGAAATGAGGATAACTATGAAAAAGTTTAAAAGATTAACCGCTTTAGTTCTGGCAGTGCTTATGCTTATATCAACTGTAGCATGTGGCAGTTCTGCTTCAAACGACAGTACTACACAGGCTGCTTCAACATCAGCCTTTGATGTTATGTCCCAGTTTAGCGAGGTAAGCACAAGCTACCCTCTTACTGTTACCGACCAGGCTGGACGAACAGTAACTTTTGAAAAAGCACCTGAAAAGATTGCTTCATCTTACTATATCTCTACAAGTCTTCTCCTTGCACTTGGATTAAAGGATAAGCTTGTAGGCATCGAAGCTAAGGCTAATACAAGAAACATCTATAAGCTTGCAGCTCCATCCATCGTAAGTCTTCCTAATATGGGAACAGCCAAGGAATTCAACACAGAAGCCTGTGTTGCAGCAGCACCTGATGTTGTATTCCTTCCTATGAAGTTAAAAAAAGCTGCAGATACACTTGAAAGTCTTGGTATCAAGGCTGTTGTTGTTAATCCTGAGGATGCAACGCTCCTTAAGGAATGTATAACACTTGTTGGTAAAATAACTAACACAATTGGACGCTCTGATGCACTTAACAATTCCATTGATACATTTTTAGCTGATAATAAAGCCAAGCTTGCAGGTGAGAACACTCCTTTAGTATATCTTGCAGGTAACAGCTCTGTTCTTTCAACAGCCGGAAGCAAGATGTACCAGAACACATTACTTACCAATGCAGGCGGAAAGAATGCAGCCTCTGAGCTCACAGATACTTACTGGGCAAATGTTTCATATGAACAGCTTCTTGCCTGGAACCCTGATTACATTATAATAGCTGCCGATGCAACTTACTCAGTAGATGACGTTCTTAATGATGCTAACCTTGCAGACTGCAATGCTGTTAAGAATAAAAAGGTTGTAAAACTCCCTGGCGATATAGAAGCCTGGGATTCACCTGTACCAGCAAGCTTCTTAGGAAGCATATATATTGCCTCTGTTCTTCATCCAGAAAAGGTTACTAAGGATTTCTATGAAGAATGTGTAACTAAATTCTATGAAAGCTTTTATGGATTCACACCTGCTAAATAAGGATGATTTATGTTCAAAAATACTTATAATTACCGGAACAAAATTATACTTTTATCAGCCATACAGGTACTGCTTCTTCTGGCAGTACTTGTATGGTCTGTCATTACCGGACAGTATCCACTCACATTAAAGAGCTTACTGTCTGGTGATACTATGTCTATTATGGTCTTTAAAAGGCTCAGGCTTCCACGCGCCCTTATGGGTGTTATAGGTGGTTTTGGGCTTTCAATATCAGGTTATATATATCAGCTTATATTTAAAAACCCTCTGGCTTCTCCCGATATCGTTGGCGTTTCCTCCGGTGCAAGTGCCGGTGCTGCTCTTGCAATAGTTGCAGTTTCTGCTTCTGTTCCATTCATCTCCATATCTGCTTTTATCGGAGCTGTTACAGCCCTCATAATAACTCTGCTTACAGCTTATCTTGTCCCTGGCAGAAACAGTTATACTATCGTGCTTGCCGGTATAGCTATTCATTCTGTGGCACAGACTATACTTATGTTTCTAAAGCTTGCTGCCGATCCTGAAAAACAGCTTGCTTCAATCGAATACTGGATTATGGGAAGCCTTAATGGTATTTCAAGGGACAGCCTTGCTATTCCGTTCCTCACAACACTTGCCGGCTTTATTATAATGGCTATGTTATACAGACAGGTTCTCATTCTCTCTACAAGCGAAGAGGAAGCTGTATCACTAGGTGTAAATGTAACAAGTCTGCGTTTTATCATACTAATGCTTGCTACATTAGTAGTATCATCAATAATATGTGTTACAGGGCTTATAAGCTTTATCGGACTTATCGCACCTCATATTGCCAGACTGCTTACAAAGCGTAATGACATATTTACATATATAACAAGTGGCTTCACAGGAGCTATTTTACTGACACTTGCTGATATACTGGCAAGAAGTGTATCCTCATCAGAGCTGCCAGTCAGTATATTTACCTCACTTCTTGGAGCTCCACTGCTTATCATTCTGCTTATCAGAGCTAATAAAAAGGAGGCGTTATGATGTCCGATTTATTCAATACCACATTTTCTGCTGCCGGAATATCTGTATATTATGGCAGCACCTGTGCGGTTGATAACGTAAGCTTTGACCTTATGCCAGGACAGCTTAATGCTGTTATTGGCAATAACGGCTGTGGTAAAACCTCCCTTATTAAAGCTATTATGGGACTTATAAAGCACAACGGAAAATGTCAGCTTAATGAACACTTACTTGAAAACCTCTCTGTTAAAAAAAAGGCCCAGCTGATAAGCTACATTCCCCAAAGAAACAATCTTACCATAAGTATGACCGTCAGAGAGGTATGTCTGCTTGGCTTCAATCCTCATATGCACATACTTGGAGGCTACACCACAGATATGATAAAACGTGCCGATAAAGCTATTGATATGGTTGGACTTAATGGTTTATACGAATCAGACTTCTTAGCTTTAAGCGAGGGGCAGAAGCAGTTATGTATTCTGGCACGCACCATAATAGAGGCTTCCCCACTGCTTCTTCTTGATGAACCTGATAGTGCACTTGATTTTTCTAATCGTCATCTTCTTATGCAGCGCATAAGAAGCATTGTATCCGATGGCAGATGCGTACTTATGTGTATTCACAGTCCTGAGCTAGCTTTGGAATACTGCGATAATATATTTCTTATGAAAGCCGGAACAATACTTACCAGCATTAACACTCATACAGACTCCATTGATATTATTAACGAAAAGCTGTCTCTTATATATGATAATATTAATGTTATTGAATGTACCGATATCCACCATAAAACACACCGTGTAGTTGTGGCACTATAAACCTTTACTACAGATATATACCTATTCACGCAGGACACGCATACGATATAAAAGCATTTACTGAAATGAGGTGACTTATTCTATGGATAATTGTTATTTAGACGCTCTGGCTGTCATTACATTTTTTAAGATGTCAGATAAAAAGCATCTTTTTATTACCGGAGACCGGGGAAGTGGCAAATCATATCTGTTAAACAGCATTTTAAACCAGACTAAAGACGCTACGTATATGTCTGATTTTTTCAATTTCAATTATCTGCTAAGCCGCAGAACGGACACCCCAGAAGTTGTTATTAAATCCAATCTTATAGATGATGGAAAAGAATATGTGATTGGCAGACCACGTACACTCACTCCTGTTTCCCCTAAAAAAGGCAACAATATGACCATTGTAGAGGATGGCTTTATTAACTGCGCCTGTCCTGCTATTATGAAGCATCTTATGACCTCTGCTGATAGTGTATTTGTTATTGACGAGCTTGGTTATCTGGAAAGTTCCTGTGGTGAATTTCAGGAGCATATCAGGACTCTTCTTGATAACTCACGCGTATTAGCTGTCATCAGAAAACAATCCACGGAATTTCTTGACAGTATTAAAAACAGATCTGATGTACTTTTAATCGATATTGATAATACCTTCAGCTCTATTTCGTGCATTATTATGGCATCTGGTATGTCAAAAAGATTCGGTACCAACAAGCTTTTAGCATCCTTTAACAACAACACTCTCTTTGAAAATGCGATAAATATAAGCCGCTTTGTCAGCTTTGGTAAAACTCTTGCCGTAACACGGCATGATGAACTTGTACAGATATGTGAACGGGAACATATACATTGCATAAAACACAATATGCCTTACAGAAATGATATGGTACACCTTGGTGTTTCCCACATTATAAAGGAATCCTGCTGCCAGAAAAACAACTGCACTCAGGGAATATTATTTCTTCCATCAGACCAGCCGCTCATCACTAAGACAAGCCTGCAGCTGCTGTGTCTTTTATTTATTTACTACAACAGCAGTCATTTTGCTTGTAACAACGCAGATAAATCCAGCAATGCCAATAATAACTATTCTAATAATAATAACAATAATAGTAATAAGAAGATATGCCGGCTTGCCTTCAACGAAAACGCTGGCGCACCAGTAATATTTCCTGCGTGCTATTATAATGAGCTTCTTACACTTCCACAGGGCAAGGGTGGCGGCTTTATTGCAAAAAAACATCCTGCACAGGTTGTTTTAGTTCCTGCACAGGATGAATATGAATTATATGATATTGATACTCCAAACGACCTTATTCGTCTTTCCCAGTATCCTGACTAATTGCTGTATCTTATTTAGTTACAGCCTTTTCCTTTATTGTCACTGTTTCTTCTGTAACAACTTCTTTAACCGTTTCCTCAGCTTTATTCTTAGGAAGAATTACGTTAAGTAAGATTGCTACAAATGCTGCTGGAACAATACCAGATTCACCAAACATAAGCTGTACAGCCTGTGGTGTATGTGCAAGGATTGCAGGACTTACACCCATACCATAACCTACGCCAAGTGCAACCGATACAATAGAAAGTCTTCTTGCATCAAGCGGCTCCTTAGTAATAAGCTGTATTCCACTAACAATGATTGATGAGAACATCATAACTGCCGCACCACCAAGTACTGACTGTGGCATGATTGATATTAAGGCTCCAAGCTTAGGAATAAGACCACATAATATAAGGAATACCGCACCAGATGCAAGTGCAATTCTGTTAACAACCTTAGTCATTGCAACAAGACCAACATTCTGGCTGAATGATGTATTAGGAAGCACACCGAAAAGTGCTGCAAGCGATGAACCTAAACCATCACACATAACTCCGCCTGAAAGCTCTTTATCTGTCGCTTCTCTTCCTACTCCACCGACCATAACACCAGATATATCTCCAACAGTTTCTACTGCTGTTACCACAAACATAACAAGCACCGGAAGTATTGCTCTTAAATCAAACACAGGCTTAACTGGCATAAACTTAGGAATCGCAATCCACTTAGCTTCTGCAACCTTATTCCAGTTAAGTACCCATGACTTAGTATATTCAACTCCATCAGCAGTAACCGCTGTATGTGGAAGCACACAGCCCATAATAGCTGCTACAATATAACCAACAATAATTCCAATCAGTATAGATGATGAACTAAGATATCCCTTTGTCCAGTGCTTAACGAATAATATAACAACAAGCACAATAAATGCCAGAAACAGATTCTCTAGTGAGCCAAAGTCCTTAGCTCCATTTCCACCACCGAATGAATTGATACCAACTGAAATAAGTGACAATCCAATAGAAAGCACAACCGTTCCTGTTACAACTGATGGGAAAAATCTTCTTAACGGCTTAATAAATGCACCAAGCACAGTTTCAAAAAGACCACCTATAATGGAAGCACCCATAATAGCACCATAGGCTAATATTCCGCCACCCATAACCTTTGTTATACTGCTGAACACTCCGATAAATCCTGAGCTCGTACCCATAATAATAGGCACCTTTCCTCCAACAGGTCCTACTGAAAATAACTGTATAAGCGTTACAATACCTGCTATAATCATAGCATTCTGTAAAAGTGCAACCTGAATAGATGCATACTCACTTCCTGCTCCAATACCACAGGCTCCTGTAATAATAAGCAATGGTGTAAGATTTCCTACAAACATTGCCATAACGTGCTGAAGTCCAAGTGGTATCGCCTGTTTTAATGAAAGCTTTCCATTAAAATCATATGCCTCCGGCATAAGTTCTTTTATCTTTTTCATATATCCTCCGGTATATTAACCATAATCTATCTTTTATTAATCTCATATGAATAAGGTCTAGGGAAAATCATTATTCAAGTACTTGATTTTCCTTAGACCTTCCTTCTGTATGACTAATGACCCGCGTTCATTATCTCTGTACATCAAATGATGCATTATTCATAAGCCTCTTAATCTGGCCAACGCTTGTGATGTTAGTATCGCCGCGGATAGCGTGCTTCATTACTGAAGAAGCTACTGCGAAGTTGACGATATCTTCGTGCTTCCAGTCATTCTGCATAAGAGCATAGATAAGACCAGAAGAGAATGCATCTCCACCACCAACACGGTCAACAATCTCAAAGTTGAGTGTCTTGCTTTCATAAGTCTTTCCGTCAGCATAGTAGAAAGCCTTAAGAGAGTTATTACTTCCTGAATGAACATAACGTACTGTTCTTGCAATTGCCTTCATATGGTACTGCTCATCAATAGCCTTAAACACTCTGTCCATATCCTCAAATGATGGATCCATAGTAAGACCATCCTTAACATCTGTACCATCTGCATTGTATACATGGATAGGCTCAATACCTATAAGTACATCTACATATGGAAGATATTTGCTGAGTACATCCCTTGCAGTTTCAAAAGACCATAATGTACTTCTGAAATTAGGATCAAAGCTTACTGTAAGTCCAAGCTTCTTAGCTGCCTTGATAGCCTTATCTATAAGACGACGGCAGTTATATGAAAGAGCTGGTGTGATGCCGCTTAAATGTAACCAGTCATAATCCTTTAAAATATTCTCAAAATCTACATCCTTATAATCATATTCAGCAAACGCTGAGCTTCCTCTATCATATATTACCTGTGAAGGTCTTACTGAAACACCTTCTTCAAGGTAATAAAGTCCCATTCTCCCGTCAGACTTGATAATGTGCTTAGTATGTACATCATTAGCCTTAAGGTAGTTAATACAAGACTTACCAAGGTCTGTGTTAGGTAATACAGTAAAAAATGTTGAGTCAACACCAAGGTTAGCTAAGGAAACTGCTACATTCGCCTCTGCTCCACCATAATTAACGATGAAATTGTGGGTTGTAACTATCTTCTCATAGTTAGGTGGTGATAATCTTAACATCAATTCGCCAATTGCTATGAACTTCATATGTGCCTCCATCTATCATTAAACTTTAAACCTGATATTAAGTAATATTTTATAGCAATAACCTGTACTTTTATTGCTCTATATTGTCAAAATAATACTCCATTTAATGATACTACTTATCCTATAAAATTGCAAATTGTATTTAACGCATTAACTCACAAATACCGCAGTATTTTGTTGCATTAACACGCCATTTCATTGTATAATTAAAAATATTTTGAAGCGAGGAAAGTAATACCTATGGACATTTACGAATCATTGAACTCTATTTTAGTAACTTTATTCAATGATATAATGAACATTGAAGAAAAGGCTTTAATTACAGATGAATTTTCTGACATCACAGTTACTGATATGCACATAATTGAAGCTATCGGAATTAAAGAGCCACGCACTATGGGAACAATATCAAAGGCCTTAGGCGTGACTATGGGAACTCTTACAGTCGGCATTAACGGACTTGTTAAAAAGGGATATGTAATAAGGACAAGAAGTGAGGAAGACCGCCGTGTCGTATATGCTTCTCTCACACCAAAGGGTAATGCGGCATACAATCACCATATGAAATTTCATCAGGATATGATTAAACATATCACTGGCGATTTAAGCGAAGATGAAGCAGCTGTACTTATTAAGACATTTACAAGGCTTGAAGATTATTTTAAAAGCATATCATAGCATTTATAATGTCTATGTAATTATATTAACATATAGCTATGCTGTATAACCGCATAACATTTAACGCACTGACTGCATAGTAAAATCCCCACAGATATAAACTTCTGTGGGGATTTTTTGAAAGATTATTAATCTTTCCGCCGACCGGGCCGGCATAATTTATATATGAGAGTTTTGGAAAAGTAAGCTTATTTAGTTAATTCAGCTGTCTTATATATAAATGTTACTGAATTGTCCTTACCATCTGATTTACCAAGGAATGTATTGTAATTCTGACCAAGCCTGATTACTTCCTTGATTGTATCTACTGCTGTATCAGCATCATCACCAACAAGATTTGTAATAGCCTTAATACCTGTCTCATTGAATTCTGCCATACCGTCTTTAAGTGTTATAGCACCATCATTAAGCTGTGTTACGCCATCTGCTAAAGTTACAGAAGATGACTTAAGTGTTGATGTTCCATCAGCAAGCTGTGTAGAACCACTCCTTAATGCTTCATTGTTAGAATTAAGTGTGCCTAAACCACCTGCAATCTGTTCAATACCACCGTTAAGTGTATCATTGTTACCACTAAGCTGTGCAAGTCCTGCACTTATCTGGCCTGCACCACCATTAAGTGTATCATTGTTATCGCTAAGCTGTGCAAGTCCTGTGCTTATCTGTGCTATACCACCATTAAGTGTATCATTGTTACCACTAAGCTGTGCAAGTCCTGCATTAAGCTGTGATGCACCTACATTAAGTGTATTGTTATTCTTAACAAGTTCGCCAAGTCCGTCTGTTAATGACTGGCTTCCTTCTGTAAGCTGCTTTAATTCTGCATTAATAGTTTCATTATTGCTAAGATTGCTAACAACTGCATCTAATGCACTTGAAGCCCCTATATTACCAGCAGCCTTAATAAGAAGTCCTAACTGGTTAGCATATACATAATCCTTTGAACCAACCTGTGATACCTGTGGAGAATATGGCTTACCGCTTGATACAGCTTCTGTATATGTCTCTGTTATTATATTAGTTGTATAAGCTGTAAGATACTTTACAAAATAAGCTGATATATCTGTTGCTGCCTCACTACTGCTCTTCTTCCCCAGAGCACTAAGGTCTGTTGCTATAGTTACATCACTAAGACCTAATACTGTTCCTAATTTCTGTAAATCAGCTGCCTGCTCCATAACAGTCTTTCCTGTTGAGTCTGCTACAGAATTCATCTTATAAGCTGTTGAATTAGCTGCAAGTTCCTTAACAACATTTCCAATAAGTGCTGTCTTAATGCTCTTTATTCCTTCATTTAATTGTGAAGCTCCTGCCTCTGCACTAGCAACACCATCTGTATAAGCTTTTAAACCTGTCTGCAAAGAAGCTGCACCTGCTGCCGCACTGGCAACACCACTTGTATATGTTGAAAGACCACTCTGTAATGTGCCTGAACCTGCGTTAAGTGCTCCTACACCATCAGTATAAGTCTTTAAACCTGACTGTAACTGTCCTGCACCTGCACCAAGCTGATTAGCTCCTGCTGTGTATGCACTGATACCCTCCTTAAGCTGTCCTGCACCTGCTGCCAGAGCTGTAGCACCATCTGTATAAGCATAGATACCATCTTTAAGCTGACTTGCACCATCATTTAACTGGTTCACGCCATCTGTAAGTGCTGGAATACTGTCAGCAAGTGTCTGTGTACCATTCTGGAGAGTAACTGTTCCATCTGTAAGCTGGTCAGCTGCTGACTGAAGCTCATTCATCTTATCTTCAAGCTTAGCAAGTGAGAAATCATCTGTATCTATATCATTAAGTGTGCTTGTTGTAGCAACTGACATAGACATATCAAGCTCGAAATCTTCTACATCTGCTGATATTTCAAAGTATTCTGGAATATCCATATCAAGGCTTTCACCATCAAACTTAAGGTTTAAAGTATCCTTTAAGCCTGGCATAGCCATACCAAGTGCAATGATATTATCGCCAACCTTGCTTACCTTGCCGTTAGTAACTTCTACATTACTGAACTTATCTGTTGGAAGAAGTGTTCCTGTAATCATAGTAAATGGAACATAAGCTGTCTGTGACTTTCCATTAACTTTTATAGTCTTCTTCTCATTGTTAGTATAGTCATATCTGATAGTAACCTTACCACTCTTGCCAATCATATCTTCCGGTTTAGTTTCAACACCATTTAACTTGTAAGTAACCTTTATTGAAACAGGAGCAGTCTTATCAGATGTGCTCTGGTTAGTTGTTGTTTCGCCCTTAGAATCAGTAACCTTTTCTGTTACAAGAACGTGATCCTGAGTTCCGTCTGCCTTATCAAATACATATACCATCTCGTCTCTTGTATTTGTCTTTAATGTACTTGTATTTGATATTGAAAGCTCGTTCTTAATAGCATTTGTTATAATATTCTCTGTATTAGAAGCAGCCTCACTGCTTATTGCAACCTCACTGCCTGTCTGATTATATGCTGTGCCAGTTCCACAGCCTGTAAGTGTTGAAGCAATAAGAACAACACTTAATAATACTGAACTATATTTAAATAAAGTCTTCTTAACCATAACTATTCCTCCATTTTCTTACTTCCTGATATATTCTTATATCTGTTACGAAATATGCATCTTTGACCCATTCATATATATTCCTGATTACATATCCTGATTCTTCTTAGGCTTAAATCCTATACTTGTATTGATAATGAGCTTATCACATAATACAAACAATGATGGAAGTATGAAGATAACTACGAACATACTTATAATTGCACCACGTGCCATAAGTGTACAAAGCGAACCAATCATATCAACTGAAGCTATACATCCAACACCAAATGTTGCGGCAAAGAAACCAAGTGCACTAACAATAATTGATGGTATTGATGTTGAAAGAGCTATCTGAATTGCTTCCTTCTTAGCGTATCCCTGACTTCTTTCCTTCTTATATCTTGTTGTCATAAGAATAGCATAATCGACTGTTGCACCAAGCTGGATAGTACCGATAACTACTGATGCAATAAATGGTATCTGTGTATGCGTAAAATATGGAATACCCATATTAACAAAGATAGCAAATTCGATTGCTGAAACAAGTATAATTGGAAGCGATATTGATTTAAGTACGAACAGGATAATAACAAATATAGCTACTATTGATACCGCACTGACTGTCTTAAAGTCCTTATCTGTTATAGTGATAAGATCCTTGGTACAAGGAGCTTCACCAACTACCATTGCCTTAGAATCGTAAGACTTTACAATATCATTTACCTTACTAATCTGATTGTTAATTTCATCTGATGCTATTTTGTAATCGGTAGCAATCATCATTATCTGATAATCTTCACCCTTAAGTTCTGATACTGTCTTAGCCGGTAAGAATTCCTGCGGAATACCAGACTTAAGTGCTGTGTCAAGTCCAAGTGCGAACTGTACACCGTCTACATCACCTAACTTATCAAGCATTTCGTTAGCTGTATCTGTAGACATACCAGTGTCAGCAAGTATCATATAGATTGAATTCATATCAAAGTTTTCTTCCAGCTTCTTATTAGCCTGTGAGCAGGCAAGGTCATCTGGAAGTGTATCAGATAAATCATAATATACTGATGTATGATTCTGTCCATATATAGCAGGTCCTAATAGTACAACGAAGATAATTACAAATATCCATGAGTGATTTACTATAAATGTAGCAAGCTTATCGAAGTTTGGCATAATCTCACGATGCATTGTCTTCTCTAATGCCCTGTCAAATGTAAGTATCAGTGATGGAAGGATTGTTACACAACCGATAACACCAAATACAACACCCTTTGCCATAACGATACCAAGGTCAAGACCAAGTGTGAAGCTCATAAAGCAAAGTGCAATGAACCCTGCTACTGTTGTTATAGAAGAACCAACTACAGATGTAAGTGTATTACCAATGGCAACTGCCATCGCTTCCTTGTGGTCATCCGGATATATTTCCTTCATTTCCTTGTAGCTGTGCCATAAGAAGATTGAATAATCCAGTGTAACACCTAACTGAAGTACAGCCGCAAGAGCTTTAGTTATATATGAAACCTCACCTAATAAAATGTTAGAACCCAGGTTGTATACAATTGCCATTCCTATACTTATCATAAAGAATACTGGTACAAGAAATGAATCCATAAATATAGCAAGCACGATACATACAAGAACTACTGCTATAAGTACATAAAGTGGTGTCTCTTTCTCCGAAAGATTCTTAGTATCCGTAACTACTGCTGACATACCACTTATAAACGCCTGACCCTCTGTCTTCTCTCTTATCTGTGTGATAGCATTCATAGTATCATCACTTGAAGTTGTATTATCGAAGAATATTGCAAATAAAGTTGTATCTGTGCTGTCATTCTCGAAATACTTTCTGAATTTTGATGGAACAATCTCAGATGGAACATCTTCACCAACTATTCCTGTGTAAGAAATAACCTGTGCAACGTGGTCTACACTCTCTACCTTCTTAATAAGTCTGTCAGTAGACTTCGTATCCATATTCTGGACAACTACCATCGCGTATGCACCCTTATTGAAGTCATCCATAAGAATGTCCTGACCCTGCATAGTCTCTATCTCATTCGGAAGATAATACAGAATATCGTAATTAACTCTTGTATTAAAGTATCCGATTGCAGATGGAATAAGAAGCAGGAAACTCAGAATAAGAATTGGAATTCTGAGTTTAACAATTACTTTTCCAAACTTTTCCATAACTCGCCTCATTTCTACGTCAGCGACGTAATTTTACTTTGATTGGACTGATAACCTCTCAATAATTAATAACTCTCTTAATTAATTACATTTATTATCAATTCAATACATATGACCGTCATCTCTCAAATATGACTTATGGTCATTTTCTTTGCAAGTGTTATTCTAGCACAAAATGACCGATAGTCAATACTCAAAATGACTAAAAGTCATTTTTTTATAGATTTTTTATCTTCAATATGGTAGAATATTAATTGACAGAATAACTAATATTAAAATTGAATTTGTTGACAAAATATTTGCATCTGATAAATGAAGTACATAATACGGAATTTATAACCGCATAAATAATACTATTTATGCCTACATTAGATTGGAGATTTTATGGGAAAACTTGAGAACAACAAACAACAGAAAAGGACTTCCCTCTTAGATACAGCTTTTAAGCTCTTTACAACGCAGGGTGTTTCCAAGACATCAATTGCCGAGATTTCTCAGAAAGCTGGAATTGCCAAGGGAACTTTTTATCTGTATTTCAAAGATAAATATGATATAAGAAATAAACTCATTTCTCACGAGGCAAGCAAGCTCTTTAAAAATGCAGTGAATGCATTAGAGCTTCATATAAAAGAACAGCAGATTAGTGACCCTTCGTTTACAATTACATTTACCGAGGAGATTATATTTATTGCTGACAACATAATTAATGTGCTTAACACCAACCAGACACTTCTTACATTTATATCAAAGAACCTGTCGTGGGGAATATTTAAAGAGGCTCTTACAACCAATGTCGCTGATGACGACATTAATTTTAAAGATATATACTATGAAATGCTTGAAGACTCTGGTCTTAACCTCAACGAGCCTGAGATTATGCTGTTTATGATTGTCGAGCTTATAAGTTCAACCTGCTACAGCTCAATCCTTTACAAAGAACCAGCTGATATTGACAGGCTCAAGCCTTATCTTTATAAGACCATTAAGGCAATTATTAATGAACATACAATAGAAGATTAGAAGATAAGAAATCCCCTTCCTTACCAGAAATATTATCTGACAAAGAAGGGGATTTGTACCACTCCACCTATAATTTTAAAATTTACTCTTAAATTTATTTTAGCTAAGACTCTCTTTTTAATCACTCTTTTATATAAGTTTTTAACATTTGTGTAACATTTTTCTTTTAAGAACTAATTTCCAAGAAGCTTATTATATATATCCCTCTTAGATACCCCCCTGTCTCTGGCTGCTGCCTTCATAGCCTCTTTTTTATCAAGTCCCTGTGCTATATACATATCAACGTGTTCCTGCTCAGACATAGTAAGCCAATGTGCCTGTGCTTCCTCTTTAAGCTCATTTCTGTCTTTTCCAGCAATTACAAGAACATACTCGCCCCTTGGCTGGTTATTCTCATAATAACTGCATGCCTCTGCAAGCGTTGTAACCATACTATTCTCATAGCGTTTGGTAAGTTCCTTGCATATAGTAACGGCCCTGCTTCCTCCTAACACCTCAGAAAGCTCTCTAAGTGTCTTTAAAAGCCGGTGTGGTGCTTCATATATAATCATTGTTCTTGTTTCATCTTCAAGCTCTTTTAATATGTCTTTACGCTCATTCTTGTCCGCCGGAAGAAATGCTTCAAATGCAAAACGTCTTGTTGCCTGTCCCGACATTGTAAGTGCCGTTATACACGCTGCCGCACCAGGAACTGATGATACCTTAATTCCTACCGCAAGTGCCTGCCTTACAAGCTCCTCTCCCGGGTCAGATATTCCAGGTGTTCCAGCATCAGTTATTACAGCGACCGACATTCCTTTAAGCATCTTCTCAACAAGTACCTTTGCCTTATCATACTTGTTATATTCATGATAGCTTGTCATCGGCGTATTAATCTCAAAATGATTAAGCAGCTTTATGCTGTTTCTCGTATCCTCCGCCGCAATAATATCAACTTCCTTTAATATCCTTAACACCCTGAACGTAATATCCTCAAGATTACCAATCGGAGTTGCACACAAATATAACTGCCCAACTCCGCTATTATTATGAGAGCCATTAAATTCTTCAAGTGCCTGCACACTATCATAATCAATATCTGTAATATTATCTTCCATACTGCTCCTCTCTTAAATTCATACTAATTGTACATTTTTAAAAGTTCTTCCGTGTAACTTCCATCGCTATTGTATACAATAAGTGGTTCTTCCACTATAAGCTGTGAACGTCCGCCCTTTACCGCCTCTATAAGCACCATATTAGCTGGCTTATCTATATGCGGATACACAAGCCTTATACGCTTTGGCTCAAGGTGGTTATTCTTCATAGAAGTAAATATATCTACAAGTCTTGATGGTCTGTGAACCATATACATATGTCCCTTAACCTTAAGGCACTTTGAAGCTTCCCTTACAACGTCCTCAAGACTGCATAGAAGCTCGTGTCTTGCGATTGCCTTGGCACTCTCAGGATTAACAATTCCGTGATTTTCATTCATATATGGTGGATTGCTTGTAACCACATTAAAAGAAGCCCCACCTAAAATATGTGAAGCTTCTTTAATATCACCTTTTACAATATTAACCTTGTCTGACAGACTATTAAGTTCAACATTTCTGACAGCAAGGTCATAACTGATATCCTGAATTTCCAAGCCTGTATACATACTGCCTGGATTTTTCGCCTGCATAAGAATTGGTATTACACCATTTCCAGTACCCATATCAAGCACCTTCTGGTTCTTTCCGGCCTTCGCAAATGTAGACAACAACACAGCATCCATTCCAAAACAGAACACATCTGTATTCTGGATTAGTCTGAGATTATCCCTGCATAAGTCATCAATTCTCTCATTGGCATTAATACCTGCATTAATCTTAACATCAGTCATCATTAATATGGGCTTTTCCTTCCTTTTTCTCAAGCTCTTCGAGTTCTTTTAACTCTTTATCATCTATATTCATTCTGTCGTTTCTTCTCTTAGGCTTAAATCTAAGCTCAGCAACAGGATACTCTCTTATCTCTTTCTCATCTCCATCAAGTGTGACAATTACCTTAACAAGCTGTCTTAACACATTAACGCTTGATACCTCACCCTTTAACTTCTCAGGTGTAGTAACATAATCTCCCACATTAGGAAGGTGGCTGTTAAGCTCCTCGTAAGTTTCCTGCTCATTCTTAAGACAGCACATAAGTCTTCCACACACACCCGATATCTTTGATGGATTAAGCGATAAATTCTGTTCCTTTGCCATCTTAATTGACACTGGTATGAACTCTGGCATATATGTTGCACAGCACAATGGTCTTCCACAAGAACCAATTCCGCCTAATATCTTAGTTTCATCTCTTACACCAATCTGACGAAGTTCAATTCTTGTCTTAAATACTGCTGCCAGATCCTTTACAAGCTCTCTGAAATCAATTCTTCCATCCGCTGTAAAGTAGAACAATACTTTATTATTGTCAAATGTATACTCAACCTTTATAAGCTTCATTTCAAGATTATGCTTCTTAATCTTCTCAAGACATATCTTATACGCTTCTTTTTCCTTTTCCCTGTTCTTAGCTTCCCTTTCATCATCATCAGGTGTCGATATTCTGATAATAGCCTTAAGCGGCTGTACAACTGCTGAATCCTCAACCTCTCTTTCACCAAGAACAACGTGGCCATACTCAATTCCTCTTGCTGTTTCAACAATAACGTGCTGACCAACCTCAACATTATACTGTCCCGGTGCAAAGAAATATATTTTGCCCACCTGCCTGAATCTAACACCAACAACTTTAGTCATCTATTTTTAATCTCCAATCCTGCCAAATATTAATTCCTAACATCAGCCAATTATTCACTAACTGCCTACATATCCTCTTTCATAGCCATAATAAGAAGTTCTATGCATAAGTCAAAATTAACATTGGCCTTAAGTCTTACCTTTACTTTATCTATAGAATTAAGTATATCCTGAATTCCTTCGTATGACATAACCTCAGCCTGCGATTTGATAAGCGAAATCTCATCACTAAATATAAGGTAATTCGTATCATTGGTACTCTTAAACATAAGCACGTCCCTGAACCACATAGCCATAAGATCAAGATAATCGTCTATTGTAAGCTTGTAATTAGTCACATCTTTAACAACTGCCATTATGTCTGCCGCCGTCATATCCTTCACATTCTTGATAACGTGCATAACATCATTCTTTAAATGTGCGAATTCCGTACTTTCTATAATAGTCTTAGCACGTCCAATCTTACCCTGTGCAAAATCAGCCGCAAACTTACGTTCATATTCTGACACGTCATAGTTATCCTTAAGATAATCCATAACTACGCTTTCCTTTAATGGCTTTAAATCAAGAAGCACACATCTTGATATAATAGTCTGTAAGAAAATGTCTGCGTTAGTCGTAAGAAATATAACAATACCATACGCTGGTGGCTCTTCTATAGTCTTAAGAAGTGCATTCTGTGCCTGCACTGTAAGCTTCTCAGCCTCATCTATAATGTATATCTTATAACGGCTTGAGTATGGTTTAATAAGCATATCTGATATTATCTGATCTCTTACATCATCTACACCTATACTTGCAGGCTTCTCGTGTCGTACCCATATTATATCAGGCTGATTGCCTGACTCTGTCTGTATACAGGAATGACATTTATTACAAGGCTTATTATCACCTTCTGCCTCACACTGTAATGCTTTTGCAAATATCTTGGCAATCATCTTCTTTCCAGCACCAAGCCCTCCATTGATAATGTAAGCGTGTGATACCTTATCTAATTTAATTGCGTTCTGTAAATGCTCTTTAATTGTATCGTATCCATAAATATCTGAAAATGTGCTCATTATATACTCCAATCTTATGCTGATATATCAAGCAATAAACCCCTGATATCATCAATTCTTCCTACAATCTCAAGATGATTTTTCTCTTCTTTAACAAGTTCTCCTGCCAGCTCATCAAGATTCTTATCCACAAGTTTAACAATACCATATACTCTGTGTCTGCCTCGTCTATCAAGAAAGTTCTCTCTTGAGAACTTATGAGAACGGTTAACAACCTCGTTAAGAAATCCCTTAACAAGCTCCCTGTACTTTCGCATATCCTTAATATCCATATGCTTTGCAATCTTCTCACCCTGCTCAGTAATCTGTTCCATCATACTGCCAAGCTTTTCCTGAAGATCCTTTTCTTCTATATTACTAATAAGAGTAAACTTAAAACTACTGTCCGTACTCTCTGTATTCTTCACCTGCTGAACTGAAGATGATGTCTGTATATCATTAATCTTTATATCCATAACTTTACTCTCTTTCGTGTCCACCATCATATAATTGTATCATATAAATATCATTAAGACAATTCAAGCCAACTCACTCTTATTCTATTTATAGATATTAATCTTATTTAATTAATTATCCTGCATTTATAAATTTCCAGCTTCTTTTAATAAACTATGTTATACTTTTAAATCTTCAATTTATTCACAGTTAAATTTATCACTTTTATAAAAGCTGCTGTTTAATTGCCTCTTTGATGTCCCTGATACAATCCTCTATTGTTCCATCGTTGCTAAATCTCTGATTAATTCCGGCTTCCTTAATCTTTTCCTCCGAGAAATCTTTACTGTCTGCAAGAAAACGCCTGCACATTTCCTCATACTGTGGTACTTCCTGCTTCTGTTCCCTGTTGATAGCTCTCATAAGCCTTATTCCATCATCGACTTCTATATATATCGGTAATATTGCATCTTTTCCAAAGTATGCACAAAATTTATTGTAAGCCTCAATAGTACCTATAACAATGTACTTGTCACCGCTTCCAAGCTTGATCTGCCCATCATCAACTGTAAAATATTTCCATTCACCATATACCGTGTTATATGTCCTCATTTCTATTACTTTATCAGCCGCTTCAAGCTCCAATGCCTTCTCATTATCTACATAATAATACTCTACACCTTCTTTTTCTCCAGCTCTCATAGGTCTTGTTGTATACATAATAACAGTCTTAAGATTTAGCTCCTTATCACCAACTAAAGCCTTAAATATATTATCTTTACCACTTGAACTTTTTCCCATTAAAAATGCTATCTCAGGCATAACAAAGCTCCTTCTTTTACACCTACAACCTCCAGACCTGCCTCACCAGCCGCCTGAAGTATTGCAATAATCTTTCGTGTAATAACCTCTCCCGGACATAATATCGGTATTCCCGGTGGATATACATACACTGACTCTCCACTTATCTTACCATATATCTTCTCATTATTCATCTGAATTTCATCACAACCTGATAAATCCCGCCTATTAAATGCTTCCGCAATTGTTAAAGTCTGCTCATCCCTGAAATCGGCAATATTTACCTTATTACCATTATCCTGATTATTAATTGAACTATAATTTAATCTATTGTCTGCCTCACCATTATGTATGCTATTAAATCTATTATCTAAATCCTTGTCTACTTTTGAATTTAGTATATCTTCCCTATCATATTTACTGATACTCTCATCTATTTCTTCATCTATCTCCTTTAATGCCGCAAGAACTCTATTATCTAATTCTTCGTCTATCTCTTTTAATGCCGCAAGAAATCTATCATAATACTCCTGCGAGTCAAATATTGATGTCATCGCTATCACATACTTTATAGATGACATTTCAAGCTGGATTTTATATTTATAAAATAAAGTGTCATATAACCATTTTGCATCTTTATATCCTAATACAAGCTTTGATATGTCGTCTGTATTTATTAACCTGATGTGCTTTAATTCTGACAATCCATTTCTTAAAATAGTGAGCTTATCAACATATTCAGCAAATAATTTATCACCGTCATTCTTAACAATGCTTAAGCTTCTTGCTATGGAAGACATTAATATATACGATGGGCTTGTCGACTGGTATATATTCCAATACCTTCTTATGCGTTCTACATCAACTATTCCATAATTAATATGCATAATCGCTGTCTGTGTAAGCGATGGAAGTGTCTTATGCACACTGTTAATTACTATATCAGCTCCACACTTAACTGCTGACTGTGGAAAGCTTTCCGAGAAATTAAAATGTGCACCATGAGCCTCATCAACAATCAATGGAATATTATATTGATGAAGATACTCTGCTATTGATTTAATATCAGATACATTTCCCTCATAAGTTGGTGATGTAAGTATCACGGCTTTAATATCATTTCTGTCATGGTCTGAGCTGTATTTATCCACAATGTCCTTAATTTCTTTTAATGTTATCCCCTTATAATACCCATATTCCTCATCATATTCTGGATAAATATACACAGGATTCAGTTCATTGAGGATAACTGCATTATAAACTGATATATGACAGTTTCTTGCCATTATAACAACATCATTTTTATGGGTAACTCCGCATATTGCCGACATATTACCTGCAGTGCTTCCATTTACCAGATACCAGCTCTCATCAGCTCCATAAAGCTCCGCCGCCTCATCAAACGCATCTTTAATAATAGTTTCGGCATTGTGCATATTATCAAAACCATTAATCTCCGTTATATCTTTCTCATATGGATTTCCCATATCACCCATATATAACTCAATTAATTCTTTATTTCTCTTAGCCCCCGGCATATGCATAGGTACTATATTTTCATCTTTATATTTATCTAACTTAGACAATATATCATTATATTTAACATTCGGTTTAATGCCTGAATTTTTATTTGTAGTTCCTGCATTGCCATTCAATAATATATCATCATATTTAATATCCTTATTTGTAGTTCCTGTTTTATCCGATTTTCCCGTTTTATCTAAATTCATCTTTATACTCTTATCTCCATTCCAATTCATTGTTACACTCTCATCTTTTATTTACTGTTATTTATTATTGGGATACAAAAAAACCATAGATACTACATAACGTAATATCTATGGTATAAATAAGTGCCTAGAACCGGAATCGAACCAGTGACACGAGGATTTTCAGTCCTCTGCTCTACCGACTGAGCTATCTAGGCAAAGTAGCGGGGACAGGATTTGAACCTGTGACCTTCGGGTTATGAGCCCGACGAGCTTCCGAGCTGCTCTACCCCGCGTCATCTATAACTATTGTATTCATATATGATGAAGATTATTCATCAAATGGGCGGAGAAGGATTCGAACCTTCGAAGGCAGTGCCAGCAGATTTACAGTCTGTCCCCTTTGGCCACTCGGGAATCCACCCATATAAAATTAAATTAACAATAACCCTAGCCTTCCAACCAAGATATTATTGTTAATAAAAAGCCGACAGTCGGAGTCGAACCAACAACCTGCTGATTACAAATCAGCTGCTCTGCCATTGAGCCATGTCGGCATATAAATGGGACCTACAGGGCTCGAACCTGTGACCCTCTGCTTGTAAGGCAGATGCTCTCC
>OGUQ01001192.1_pt1 | contig 22221 bp, 9 predicted proteins | sample 1574701 | NCBI WGS metagenome assembly OGUQ01 (sample SAMEA2582087, study PRJEB24529) | metagenome | biome: Human gut stool | place: China | collected 2011 | reverse complement strand
ACAATCCCCGGGAAGACAATTTCTCGACAATTACCACAGTAGGGTCAATGGTCTCTGTGGTTGATATTCTGGAAGACATGTACGACAATCTTTGGATTGGTACATCCAACAGCGGTGTGTTTCGTTTTAATACCCGGAACGGGCATTGGAAACATTTCCAGCATGAAAGGAATGATTCGACTACCATCACTAATAATTCCGTAATTACATTATTTGAAGATCTGAAAGGTACCATGTGGGTTGGTACCAATGGAGGCGGACTTTGTTCGTTCGATCCGAAGACTGAAACATTTATTGATTTCGATCCGGATAATACAATATTGCCCAACCGGGTCATCTACTCCATTGAACAAGACAAGACCGGTGACTTCTGGATATCCAGTAATGCCGGGTTGATAACGATCAATCCGATCACAAAGCAGCATTTCCGCCAATTTACGGTGAATGACGGACTGCAAGGCAATCAGTTTACAGCCCAATCTTCATTGAAAACAGCAAGTGGTAAACTCTATTTCGGCGGAATCAGTGGCTTCAATTCTTTTGTCCCCGATCAATTCATGGATAATCAGTACATCCCTTCCGTATATATTACTGAAATACGCCTGCCTTATACGACGGATGAACGGCTGGTGCAGGATATTCTTCATCTGGAAGGTCCCCTCTATCGTGCGGAAACCATAACGTTACCTTACGAACATAATACTTTCTCTGTGAGCTTTGTAGCCTTGAGTTACGAAGATCCTTTGAAAAACCGTTATTCTTACCGCCTGAAAGGAGTAGATAAAGAGTGGGTTATTAACTCCGAACAGAATACGGCTTCTTATACCAATTTGCCTCCGGGCAAGTATGAGTTTGAGGTACGGGGTTCGAACAACGATCATAAATGGAATGACCAGACTACTTCCTTGCTGATTGTAGTCACGCCTCCATGGTGGCTGACTACATGGGCATATTGTGTCTATACACTTCTCCTCCTCGGTCTTGCCTATTATGCAGGCTGGCATTGGAACCGGCATGTGAAGAAGAAATACAAACGTCGTATGGAAGAGTACCAGACTACGAAAGAAAAAGAGGTCTACAAGTCGAAGATCAGTTTCTTTATTAATCTGGTGCATGAAATCCGTACTCCACTGAGTCTGATCCGGCTTCCTCTTGAGAAACTATTGGAAGATAAACGAGAAGGGCGGGATGCCAAGTACTTATCGGTAATCGACCGGAATGTCAATTACCTTTTGGGGATTACCAACCAGTTGCTCGACTTTCAAAAAATGGAAAATGGTGGGGTGCAGTTGAGTCTGAAGAAGTGTGATATCAACCAATTGGTAAGTGATGTTCACAGCCAGTTTACGAGTCCCGCCGAACTGAAAGGCATCTCAGTGATGCTCGATCTGCCGGAAGGCGAGATCTTTGCTTCGGTCGATCGTGAAAAGGTCTGCAAAATTATCGTCAACCTGATAGGTAATGCAGTAAAATATGCCCAAAGCCGTATCGATATCAAATTAGTCTCTTCCGATGAAGGCTTCCGGGTTTCGGTGAGTGATGACGGTCCGGGTATTCCGGATGTTGAAAAGCGGAAAGTATTTGAGGCGTTCTACCAGGTGAAAGACGGAAAATCGGGAGCAGTAGGTACAGGTATCGGTTTGGCTTTCTCCAAATCACTGGCTGAAGCACACCATGGTACGTTGAGCCTTGAAGATAGTGTATATGGTGGATCCTCTTTTGTCCTCACTTTGCCTTGGGGTGAAGAGGCTGTATCCGAAGAACCGGAAGTAGTGATACCGGATGGTCGGGAAGTGGCTGACGAAGAACAGGGTACCGAGTTATCGGGCAGTAAATTTACCATTCTGTTGGTGGAAGATAATGTCGACTTGCTGAATCTGACCCGGGAATCTCTGAGTACCTGGTTTAAAGTTTTAAAAGCTCAGAATGGCCGGCAGGCACTTGAGGTACTTGCCAACGAGACAGTGGATGTGATTGTCAGTGATGTGATGATGCCGGAGATGAACGGTTTGGAGTTAACGGCAAAAGTTAAGTCGGACATTGAATACTCCCATATACCTGTCATCCTGTTAACTGCAAAAACGACACTGGAAGCCAAGGTGGAAGGCTTCGAGTGTGGTGCCGACGTATATATTGAAAAACCGTTCTCTATCCGTCAGTTACGCAAGCAGATTGAGAATTTGCTGAAGCTGCGCCAAGCCTTCCATAAAATGATGGCTGAATTATCAGGTGGCAATGGGGCTTCCCCTATCAGCCCGGTAGAATATTCTGTGTCTCAGAAAGATTGTGAATTGATGGCTAAGGTTCGGGCAGCGGTCGAGGCACAGCTTTCGGACGAGAACTTCTCTGTCGATACACTGGCAGAGTCACTCAATATGAGCCGTTCCAATTTCTATCGTAAGATAAAGGCCTTGGCCGGTATGCCGCCCAATGATTACCTGAAGACTATCCGTTTGAATAAAGCTGCCGAGCTGCTGAAAAGCGGAGTGCGCATAACCGAAGTGTGTGAGAAAATCGGCTTCAGTTCTTCGTCCTATTTTGCCAAATGCTTTAAGATTCAGTTTGGAGTATTGCCGAAAGATTATCATTGATACAAGTGCGGACTCCGCATTATCCCAAGATATATGATGCACCACAGGGGATAGATGACTGTCATCGCTTAAACAATCAGTACCCTCTTTACTCTCCTTTCAGTTGATGGAAAAAGAGTAAAGAGGGTATTGACAAAGAGGGGATGTATAACTGTGTATACAATAGATCGATCGGATTGTACTATTTAATTTGCGTTCCTTCTTTGCAAGGTTTTCCCAAAACAGGCATCCCGTTTGCATCCCAGCTTATTTTTTGCAGACGGGGACTACGGGAGTCTGTTGCTCCCGGTGCATCGTTGGGGATTTTTCGGGCATGATAAAGCCTGTACCATTCCTTTTCATCCGGTGTAGGGACAAAAGAGGGACTACCCGGTCCGAAAACACTGTCTTCGGGTTGCTGCTCAAAGACAGGAGTATCCTGTTTCTTCCAGGATGCCGCATTGGTCAGGTCACTTCCGGCATCAGCAGTCAGCAGTCCGATGCAATAGTAGGGAGTCCAGCTTCCACTGGCACAGTAGTATATCAGCACTTTGTCCTTGTTCTTCGATTCAAAGAATTGTGGGGACTCGTTGACGTGGATTGGGTAAGCTGTTTTACTGCCATCAGGTGAGATCCATTGACGTTCCCATTCATATTCCGGTTCCGCAATCATCACCCTGTCCGACGAGAGTGTCCACGGATTTTCCATCCTGGCAATATAGATACATTGAGTTTCTGTTTCCATCCGGCGCTTAGGCCATCCACACCAAATGAGATAACGCTGACCCTGATGCTCGAATGTACTGGCATGGATTGCCCAATTATCGTCTTTGTCAGTTTTAATTCGTCCTTTCATCACAAATTCACCTTCCAACGGGTTGGGAGAACTGTTTTCTATGACATAGATGTGGTGATTGTCCATGTTGCCGTCATCTGCTGCGAAATAAACATACCATTTCCCGTCAATCCGGTGTATCTCCGGTCCCCAGAGGTGATAAGAGTTGGAGATTTCTTTTGGAATCCATACTTCTTTCCGGGCAGCATGTTCCAGGTCGGTGATGTCATTGGTTTCCCAAAGGATAATTTTATTCTCGGCTCCTTGCGTGTAATAATATTTGCCTTCGTGAAAGACAGCCCATGGTTCTGCTCCTACTGCCAATAGTGGATTGGTATAAGTAGCCTCGGAAGGAATCTCTTTAGTGGCAGAAGCTTTCTTGTTTTGACAAGCCGGACAGCAGGTCAGTACCAACAGGAGTAAGGGGATATGTTTGAGTTTCATAGGCTTTGGGTTTTAACAATATTGCAAATTAAACACGTTTTGGGACGAACGGAGACACGTCCGGCTCAAGTTTAGACTATTTTAACGTGAAATCCCGACCGACATCTTTGCTTTGATATCCCGGGAAGAAAATCCTAACAAGATTGCGTGGCTACCCCGGTCGATGACGAATCTCCGGCTACCCGTATCATAATGTGAGAATGCTTCTGCCGGAACAGTAATTTCTATACTCTTTGTTTCGCCCGGTTCCAGATATACTTTCCGGAAGCCTTTCAGTTCTTTTTCCGGATGTTCCACTGTCGTATCTTTGTTGGATACATAAAGTTGTACGACTTCTGCGCCTGCCGTTCTTCCGGTGTTGGTGAGTTTACAGGTGACTGTTACCGAACCGTCCGTTTTCGGAGTACCGACAGTCGGTGCCGAAAGTTTAAAACGGGTATACGACAATCCGTAACCAAATGGATATTGTACTTCCCGTTTCAGTTTATCGTATCCACGATATCCGACAAATATACCTTCGGTGTACTCTACATGCTTGTCTCCGTCCGGATCGTAGTAGCTGTGAAAAGTGGGATTGTCTTCCCATCGTTTCTCAAAAGTGACAGGTAATTTCCCCGAAGGATTGAGCTCCCCGAAGAGTGTACGTGCGATTGCCGTTCCGGCTTCCTGGCCTCCGTACCATGCCCATAGTAGTCCTTTCAGGGAAGGTTCCCAGCTTTGCATCTCTACATTGCCCCCTGCATTGACGATACCTACTACGGGACGTTTAGATTGCAGCGTATTCTGCAGTAATTGTGCTTCGTCTTCGGGGAGTTCGAAGGTACGGTCTCGTCCTTCTCCTTCCGTATCTGAGTTGAATCCGATGCAAGCCACTACCAGGTCGTTTCGGTTCAATGCTTCAACGAATAAATTGTTTGAGGCATTCTTCTGTTTCCATATAAAATTGACAGCAGCACCTCCGCCTTTCTGGAAGTATTCTATCTTCAGGTCATACTTTTTACCGGCTTCCAGCATGCAACGATAAGTGGAATTGCGGAAAGCACCTTCGTGCCATTCGTCTGCGATGAGTTTTCCATCGATATATAGTCTGTATCCATCGTCTCCGCCAAGGGTGAACAGGTATTCATCTGTTTCTTGTGGACAGATGGTTCCATTCCATCGGACGGAGAATTGCTCTTTGGGCATCTCTTTTAATCCCGTACCACCCGACCAGGAATAGTTTATTTTCGTCTCAGTCTGTTCCACTTTCGGAGTGCCTTCCAAATTCATGTTATCGAAGTACTGAGCACGGAAGCCTTTTTGCTTTCTTTCAGTATCGGTAAAAATGATAGCCGGTAAATAGTCGTATACATCCAGATATTCTACCCGGATGCCTCTTTCGGCGGCTTCTTTGCGTATACCGTCCAATACGGATACATATTGGAACGGATGTACTTCACCACTGCCGCCTCCGCAAACATATCCTTGTGCGTTTTTACCTACTACTGCGATTGTTTTCACTTTGCCGGAGCGGATCGGAAGGATCTGGTTGGTATTCTTCAGCAATACCAAGCCTTCACTCGCTACGCTCAGAGCGGTTTGGGCGCATTGCGGATTGTTCAGTGGGATATGAGTATCCGGCTGCTGTGTTTCCCGGAATCCGAAAGCAAGGAGAGTTTGCAGGATGTGGCGTACCTTTTCGTCTATCATTTCGATTGTGATATCACCTGTTCGTAAGTAGTACTTCAGTTCTTCGGGTTGCATCTTGCTTCCGGCAGGCATCTCGAGATCGAGCCCTCCTTTTACGGCAGGGATGCAATGATGAGTCGATCCCCAGTCGGACATCAGAATTCCCTTGAAGCCCCATTGCTGTCTTAGTACATCTTTCAGCAGCCACGGGTGTTCGGTAGTATAAATTCCGTTCAGCAGATTGTAGCTTGACATCACTGCACCTACTTCGGCCTCTTGTACGGCTGCCCGAAAAGAAGGGAAATAAATTTCGTTTAGAGTTCGTTCATCAATATCCGAACTGATATGATCACGATCATAATCCGAGTTATTGGCGATAAAGTGTTTGATGGTAGCCATGACCCCTTGCCCTTGTACGCCTTTTATATATCCGGTTGTCATGCGTGAAGTGAGATACGGGTCTTCTCCCATATACTCGAAGTTACGTCCGTTCAAGGGAGTACGGTAGATATTCACACCGGGACCCAACAAGATGTCTTTCTTGCGATAACGCGCCTCTTCACCGATACTTTTCCCATAAAGATGCGACATTTCGGGATTCCATGTAGCAGCAAGACACGTCAGCGCCGGATAGGCAATACAAGAGTCGTTTGTCCATCCTGCCTGATCCCATTCATCCCACAACACTTCCGGACGGATACCGTGAGGACCGTCGGTAGCCCATACTTCGGGGATTCCGAGGCGGGGAACGCCTGCCGAACTAAATTTAGACTGTGCATGAATCATCTTCACCTTTTCTTCAAGGGTCAGCCGGTTCAATGCATCTTTCACTCGCTCTTCGATAGGCTTACCAGTATCCAGATACACGGGCTTCTGCGCAAAGGCAGACAACGCAGTCATCACAGACAAGCCAAGTAACATTGCTTTGAGTTTCATGTTTATTGATGATATAAGAAATGAGTTAATACTTTATTTATATAGACTCCCAAACAGGGGATATTTCCTAGTTGCGGACGGGTTTATTAATGTTTTTTACATTATTCCGACCAAAGATGAATCCTGAAAGGGTACAATTCATCATACCCTTTCAGGATAAGTTCAATAAAAATCCGACATCAATCTTCAGATCAATTTATTTTCTCAACCTTCAAATCAGCATTTGCATTACCATTCGTTACATCAATGGTAAATCGATAGACAGCTCCTTCTTCAAATGCTTTATTATCCTGCATTTCCAGGTTTCCGGAATCTGTAAGTTTAAGCTGTTCCACTAAAATAGAGTTTGCATAATTGCCGAATTCTCCTCCCCAATCATTTTGATGGAAGAACTTAAAACTAATCACTTCCGAGTCACCACTAGTCTTCAACGTTTCCCCGGCTTTCAAGGTTAGCTGATACTTTTTAGGAGCAACTTGCGCCAGACAGAGCGCTTTACCTGGCTCCCAACCTACTTCGGAAGACGTAACAGAAGGCTTACCGATTCCTTTCCCGATAGCCCAGATTGCACCCGTTCCGTCATCTTGCAATTTGGCCGGTTTACCATCTTTCAAAGCCATTACAGAAAAATACTTCAAAACAGCATTAGCTGTCACCCGATAATCTCCGTTAATCGGCAGGAACTTCAATGCACCATCACTTTGTTTCTCAAAGAAGTCAGGATCGATCCACCATTCATTCAAATTATCAATGCCCGTGACAGTTATCATTTGTCCTTGTGTAAACACCTGTTCCGACTTATATATATCAGTATCTGTCACCTCCATCTTATCATTACCAAAGAAAATATCCGGTGCAGGTAAATCTACCTTCCCTACTTTCTCCACTGTCAACACAGCCTTGGTATTGCCTTTCGTCACATCAACTGTAAACCTGTAAATACCTCCTCTTTCGAACTTCTGACCTTCTTCCAGTCCCAAGTTTCCGTCCGATGAGATTTTAACCAATTCACTCGTTGTAGAAATAGCATCACCCTTAAACTCGCCGTTGTCCCATTTATTGATATGGAAGAACTTAAAGTTAATATCATCCACTTTCATGGTAACGCCAGCTATAAATGTCAGTTGATACTTCTTCGCAGTAAGCTGTGGCATACACAGACCATTTTCCGGAGTCCACCCTACTTCAGAAAGTGCCACCGACGGTTTACCGATTCCTGTTCCAATAGCCCAGATAGCACCTGTTCCATCATCCTGCAACTTGGCAGCCTCACCATTCTTCAAAGCAATGACAGAGAAATACTTCATTTTACCATTGGCTGTTATTTGGTAACTTCCGTCAATCGGCAGGAATTTCAATGTTCCATCTTCCTGCTTTTCAAAATAATCCTGGTCTATCCACCAATTATCATAATCAGGCACCCCTTCAAACGTTAGAATGTCATTTTTCTTCAAAGTCAACTTGATTGCATAGATATCATTCTCTACCAATTCCATATCTTCACCGTTCACCTTTAATTTGGCAAATGGTTCTGCCTCGTAAGTCAACGTATTAAACTTGATAGCATAATTTCCCGGTTCCGTATTAGAAAATGAGATAGCATTAGTAGAACCGGCTTCAATCGTTCCATTCTCCCAGCCGAAGGTCAATTCGTTCCCATTCTCTCCCACTTTCGGAGTCTTGATATACGCTTTCATCTTTTGCGAGAAGTCTCCTGTCACACTATACTTGTACATGGATTGACGTTCCATCCGGTACTCTTTTCCTTCCTCATCCACTAATGTCAGATAGGGGAAGTCCGGTCGTGCCAGAGCAAGTTCTTTCGTCATTTCTGTGGTAGTAAAATGAATGTTCTGAAGGATATATTTCAAAGTTGCCTTTCCATTAGGAATATTAGCATAATAAGGAACAAAGATTTTACCAGTATAGTCATTTCCGCTTGTCTTTGTACGGATGACCGTTTCAGACACTTGTTCTTCTCCATAAAAAAGCTGTGCTTTCAACGTAGAAAGAGGCACATCCACATCCGAGGCTTTAATCGTAAACGGAAGACTGTCACCAAAAAGAGCATCTGCATTCTCTGCTTTGATTTCCATACTCGGATTACCGGGCAAGAATTCGTCATCATTACAGGAATTCATGGATAACATTCCTGCCAAAGCCAATATAATATAACTGTTTTTTTTCATTGTCTTGATCGTTTTAAAGTTCTTATTCCGACTTTGCCCAACGATAGGAAGTCACAGATTTGCCCGGAACATCATAAGCAAAATGACGCTTACCATCACTTAAGGTTATCTTTTTAGTCTTTTCATTATTATTCATCAGTACAAAAGCGTATGTTCCATCCGGATTCTCGAAAGCAGAATACATGATATTGCTATCAGCATAGCCGGATGCACCGATACGTACCGCTCCCGGTTTCACCACACTTGAGAGATGGGCGATGATATAATAATGTGAGTTGCGGATAATTGTCTTATAGTCGCTATTACTGATATCCACCGCTCCGTAGCAAGTCTGGCAACCGCCTTCACGGTTAGGAGCACGGTCATTATCAAGCATCAGGTTCCACACTATAACTCCCCTACACCAGTTGTTGATCGTACCCAATGCTACTTCTTTCATATCTTCCAGCAATCGTTTCGACAAATCACGTCCGCTATTCCATGTTCCGATAGAAGTCTCCGTGAAAAGAAGTTCCTTTTCAGGATAAGCTTTATGTATATTTAAAAGCTCTTCGCGATTCCCGCCATAGTTGTGATAAGCAGCTCCGGCCAGGTATTGGGAAGCAGCTGCGTCCTCATACATCTTACCGGGGTAGTTCTTTTCCGTTGCAATATCACTATAATCATAGTTATGATCGTATGCATAAATTTTCGTAGCCAGTCCGGCTGTTTTGAATTTAGGTCCGAGTGCTGTTTTCACAAAGTCCCTCTGTTCTTCCCAACTCATATAAAGCGAAGCGGAATTACCACGGTTCAACGGTTCGTTCTGGGGAGTTACAGCATAAATATCAATGCCTTCGGCGTTGAAGGCTTGTACCCATTTCACAAAATAAGTGGCATAGTCCTGATAATAGGCTGGATTCAGCTGACCGTTTGTCCATGAATCCAGCGGAGTAAGGTCTGTGAGACTCTTTACTTTCATCCATTTTGGACAAGTCCAAGGGGCGGCAATGACTTTAATAGAAGGATTGATGCTCAAAATCTCTTTCAGAATCGGAAGGATATAGTCTTTCTCTTCACTTTGCAAAGCAAAATGTTCAATACCTTTCGTATCACAGCAGGTATATTCGCTCAATGAAAAGTCGGAGCAGCCGATAGAGATACGGATATAGCTAAATCCGAAGCCTTTGTCGTCAGAGAATGTTTCCGTAAGGAAGGCGTGACGATCTTCCGGTTTCATTTGCAGAAGATTAAAACAAGTGGCGCCTGTGATAGCAGCTCCGAAGCCGTCCATTGTCTGATATTGTTCAGTCGGATTCAATGTGATTGAAGTAGGTGCCAAATTATCTTTCGAGCTGAAATTAACGGCATCACGGGTCAAATCCCGAGTCAGGCTGCTAGTGGTCGCATAAATAGTCACATCTCCGGTCGGAACAGGTGTAACCGGTTTCTCCGCATCGTCACTGTTGCTGCATGCAGCTAATATGGTGAAGCATCCTAAAAAGGTCAATGCTATATTTCTCATGTCTATCATAATCTTAAGTTTTCTATGTTTTTAGTTGAATTAATAACCCGGATTCTGGTGAATCTTATCATTCGCGTCGATTACCGACTGCGGAATTGGCAAACGATAAGAGTTCTTATCAAAAGTATAAATCTGCGCTTTGCGACCTGAATCCTTAGCATACACTGCATTCATCACCTCTTCTACCTTGTCCAGACGGACCAGATCAAACCATCTTTGTCCCTCAAAAGCCAGTTCTAACCGACGTTCTTTAAGTAAGGCATTCAGCAGGACGTTTTTGTTTGAACGGACAGAGGTGGGAAGTGCTCCCAATTTGGCACGGTCGCGCACTTCATCTATTATATCGGCGGCTCCTTCCAAATCCGGCGTATCCTGCATAATCAGCGCTTCTGCTTTCAGCAACAGGACATCGGCATAACGATACTTGATAATACTGCTGTTGGCAGAACGGCATTTATACATGAACGGATAATTATCAGACGGATAATAGTTGCTCCAATTACAATCGTAATAGACTATTGATTCTTTGAAACGGACTTCATCTCCTTCCTGTTTGAAAGCACTAATCAGGTCACGTGATGGAGTCACCCATTTCGCCCACGTGAAATTGTTATTCCAGTTCACGAGATCACGCCCGAACATCCATGTACACCAGTTACCTGCTCCAGATGTAAATTGTGCTTCAAGAATCGATTCTTTTGTATTACGCATCTTTGCATCTGTTCCCGCAGCATTCATTCCAAACAAATCACTGAAATCATCTACCAGATCAAAACCGTCTGCTTTCACCTCATCACAATATTGGATAACTTTCGTATAATCACGCAAAGGTTTCTCGGCATATATTTTAGCCAATAAGGTACGAGCTACAGATTTAGAAAACAACGTCTTATTCCCCGGCGTATTGTCCGGAGCATACAATACTGCATCCAACAAATCCTTTTCAATCTGCTGATAAGCTTCAAGTTCCGTATTTTGTTTGGGGAAATATTGTGGATATACCTCATCAATGTTTTCAGAAGTAATATCATCAGCCACCGTTGTAATCACCGGAAAATCGCCCCAAAGACGTACCATGTCAAACATTACCATGGCACGGAATATCTTCGCTTCTGCTTTGTATTGCGCCCGTTCGGCAGTAGTCAACGAATTATCTGTCACCAGGTCAATGTTACAAATGAGTTTATTGGCACGGGCCACATCCTCCAGATAACGGTTCCAGTCACGTTCCAACACAGAATTGGAACCTTCAATAGAGTTATTCTCAAACGGGACAACTTCCGCTCCGGTAGTACCGGCATAAGCATTATCCGAATGGGAATCTGAAATCAAAAGTAAATCCACATACCAATGTTCCTGACGGTCACGCATTTGATTATAAAGCGTTGTCAGATGACTTTCAACTGCAGCTTTATCCTTGAATACGATTTTTGTACCATCACTTGTCACTCCTTCCGTCACATCCGAATAGGTGTCTAATGGCTCATAATTCAGCGAGCAGGAAGAAAGTCCCAATAGCAAGCCGGAGGTTAATCCGTAAAATATAGTTCTTAGTTTCATAATCTTTCCTTTCATTAGAATTCAACATTAATACCAAACACGTATGATCTGCAATGCGGGTAAGTACCCCAATCGATACCTTGTACCGTACCGCTGTTACCCCATTGGTTTACTTCCGGGTCCATTCCCGAATAGCTGGTCCATGTCAGCAGGTTAGTAGCCGTGAAGTAAGGTTGCAAACGGGTAATTCCCCATTTCTTCAGCAGTTTGCCTTTAACATTGTAGGACAAGGAAACATCCTTCAATCTTAAATAACTGCCATCTTCTACAAAATAGGTAGAATTGAGCAATTTGAAATTAGCCTTAGGCACGTCTGTTATCTGTCCGGGTATTTTCCAACGATTCAGTACACGGGCCGACTGATTCTTACCATCATACATACCTTCCGTTTCAATACGTGAAGCATTATAAATATCGTTTCCATAAGAACCTTGGATAAAGATACTCAAGTTAAAGCCTTTCCATGAAAAGGTATTAGTCATACCATAGGTGAAATCGGGATTCGGATCACCGATATAGGTACGGTCGGAAGATGATATTTTACCGTCATTGTTCAAATCACGATACATCAATTCACCGGTTTCAGGATCTACCCCATCACTTATATAACCGTAGAAACCTCCCAAAGCACGGCCCGGCTCATTACGTACCACATAGTCATTCACCACATCCGCAGTTTTAGCATCGTAATAAACTTTCTGTAATTCCAGTTTTGTCAATTTATTCCGGTTAAAAGAGATATTGAAGTCTGTATCCCATGTAAATGCTCCTCCACGAAGATTTTTCGAACTAATAGAAAGCTCAAAACCCTTATTTACCATTTCACCCTCGTTACGGGCAATAGACGTAGCGGCTGCGGCACCGGCAGGTAATGACACATTCATCAACATGTTTTTGGTCTTCTTATAATAATAGTCGGCATTAAACGTCAACCGTCCATTCAATATGGTCAGATCCAGACCTATATTGGTCTGTGTCGTGGTTTCCCATGTTAAATCAGATGTACGCAAGTTGGCCTGGCTAATGGTAGGAACAGCATTTGCATAATCAGTAGAATCACCTTCGCCGCCTTTCTTAAACCATTCGATACGACCGATATTGTAACGCTGCAAATATGCATAGTCACCAATGCCCGACTGGTTACCGGTTTGTCCCCAGCCACCGCGCAATTTTAAATCGTCAATCCATGTAAGGTCCTCCATGAACTTCTCTGAAGAAATACGCCAGGCTGCAGAGAATGAAGGAAATACGCCCCAACGATGATTGGGATGCAATTTAGAAGAGCCATCGGCACGAAGATTAGCCGTTACCAGGTATTTACTGTCGAAGTTATAAGCTACACGTCCGAAGAATGACATAATTCCCCATTGAGATGCACCCGTACCTGTATTATCCCAAGATATTTTATTGGCAGCATTCAGCGTTTGAATCTGATCGCTACGATAGTGTGAACCGTTGATCCAGCTATTTGAATAGTCTGAATCCGTCCATGACGAACCGGCCATTATTTCCAAACCATGTTTCTTGAAGTTTTTATTATAAGTCAATACATTATCAAATGTCAGCACAGTGTTCATATTCCGATTGTCCGAAGCCTCACCGTACTGATTGCGGCCCCAAGCAGTAGAAATCGGATCAAGAAAAGTGGTATTAACGGCGTTGCGACGGTCAAGAGTAAGAGTAGACTTAAACTTCAGTTCCGGAAATGGAGTCAGCAATATATTACCCGATGCCAACAAGCGGTTTTCTTTGTCTTTGTTATTTTTCGCGCGGGCCATATTTTCTAATGGATTGGTGATATTACCCACTCCATAGAAGTTATTGTAATACTGATTAGGGTTCAAAGCATCCCACACCGGCGCATAAGTCGGTGTATTGATAACAGCCAGAATAACACCACCCCGATTCGAGCCTGTTCCCATTGCTCCGCCTCCATTGCTTGTATAATCTGAATAAGAGATATTAGCACTTACTGTCAGCCATTTACGAACCTGATTTTCCAGATTTACCCGGAAATTGTAACGCTTGTAATAAGAGATGTCCAACACTCCCTGTTCTTTGAGGTAACCCGCAGAAAGGTAATATTTCATTTTCTCATTACCATTGGATACAGCTACCTGATAATTTTGAGTCTTTCCGGTCGTATACGTTTCATCAAACCAGTCGGTGCGATCGGGTAATCCGTCCGGCAAAGACACTAGTCCGATTTCATCCTGCAATTCTTTATATTGTGCTGCATTCAGGGATTCTACTTTATCAGCTACTTTGTTCAAACCGAACTGGGCTGTCAAAGAAACTTTGGCATTACCGGCTGCACCGGCCTTCGTAGTAATTAGAATGACTCCGTTAGCGGCACGCGAACCGTAGATAGATGCTGATGAAGCATCTTTCAATATCTGCATACTCTCAATATCATTCGGAGAAAGGAACTTGATATTGTCTACAGGCACTCCATCTACTACATACAACGGATCATTACTACCATTCATTGAAGTAGTACCACGAACACGGATAGACATTTCACCGCCCGGCGTACCGTTAGGCTGAATCACCGAGACACCGGCTGCCTTACCTTGAATGGCCTGTCCGGCCGAAACAATGGGCCGCATATCCAAATCCTTGGTAGATACGGAAGAGATAGCGGTGGTCACATCTTTCCGTTTCACCGAACCATAACCGATGACCACCACTTCATCAAGCACTTCATTATCTTCCTGAAGTGTGATCTTCATCTGTTGGGCTGCCTTTACCTCCTGCGACTTATAACCCACATAAGAGAATATCAAAATGGCGTTTTGCTTAACGTTTAATGTGAAGTTACCATCTAAATCGGTTATTGCTCCGTTAGACGTACCTTTCTCTTGTACACTAACACCGATTAGCGGTTCTTTTTGAGCATCCAGGACCTGACCGGATGCAGTAATTTGCTGTGCGGATGCACTCAAAGATAAAAACATTGCCAAGATAGCAAAGAAAATCTTGCGACTCCCCGAAAGGATTTTTCGCCTGTTTTTTTTCATGCGTACTAAGTTTTAAAGTTAATAATAAGACGCTCGTCAGCAATGGGCTACTCTCATTACTTTCGAAGCACAGGTCAAAAGTATAAAGAAATTAAAGTGAGCTAACAAGGAGGGGGCAATAAGTGGATTAAGCAAAACGGTAATCCACTTATTTTCATCTATTTACATTCAGAACGTATACCTAAAAAAGTGGTTGATTTACAGTCCGAATTAGCGAATTTTTCGCACTAAATCGTCAAAATCCTCTCTCGATCCACGGGCTTTATTCCTTACTTTCGCCCGATAATTATAAATTGTATTCACCGAATAACGAAGAAACTCCGCAATTTGTGAACTATCTTCAATACCCAGACGTATCAAAGCAAAGATGCGCAGTTCAGTATTCAATAACTCGCCTTTCTTCGGCAAAATCTGTTCATTTTCCTGTAATAAGTCATTGAATTTTCCCACAAAGTTAGGGAAGAGATGCAAAAAGGCTGTATCAAAGTTAGCATACAATTCTTCCAGCTCTTCGTCAAGAGCATCTTGGGAACGCGTTATCTTTAATAACTCCGCAATTTGTCCGGCAGACACTTTCTTATTCACCATCCGCCGGTAAGCGTCTAAACGGTTGATATAAGTAGAACACAGCTTGATGAAACGGGCAATATACTCTTCCTTGATCTGATTGGACTCCGAGAGTTCGATATTGGTAGAAGACAGGCAACTATTCATTTGCCTCAACTCCTCATTCAATCCGTTTAACTGCTTATTAGCTACCTGAAGATGATTTCTTGCATCTGCCAGCTTTTTCATCTGACGGTAGATATATCCCAAAGCTACAATCAACAACACCAACAGTGCAGTGATAAGCAGCAGGTTCTGTTGAAGACGGTCGTTCTGCTTTTCAATCATTGCCTGATAGGTTTTATCAATCAATGAAAGCACGTCAGCACTCTGCCAACTACGCAGACGGGCATTGTAGAACTTGGTCGCATTCCACGAAAAGCGCATATATTGGTACGCACGTTCCATATCACCATCTTCGTAAAGTAGCTGGGCAAGCATCCACAACGAAGCATGGTCCTTAATGGCAGAACGAATATCCGATATAGCAGAAAGACAAAGATTCCGTTTCTCTCCCAGACTATCATTACTGTACTTGTAAATCAAAGAACGATGATAAGTAGCCATCGCATATTGGGGAGTATATGGTTCTATTTTCGTCAACCGGAGATCATTCACTTTCAGGGCATCCTCATACTGGCGTTGATCGCGAAATGATGCTTCACGCATCAGCAGGTATTCTTCCGATTCCGGAGGCAATATAGCATATAATGAATCTCTATATGCCTGCGAGATACTCCAATAACGTCCCGAAAGGGTTTTATCCTGTGTATAAACGCCCAACTCGCCATACACATGGTCAAAGCAGGTGTAATAATCGGCTATTAAACGAGGAATGATTTTCCGACGGTCTACCGATTCCAGCACATCAAGAGACTCTTTATACATTCCAGTTGATGATAATAATAGCGAAAGCTGCAACTGACTTTCTATCTTCCGGTCCGTATCACGCAAGCGCTCTGCAATCCGGATATTTTCATTCAAATAGTGAATTGCAGAGTCGCAGATAAAGGCTTTATATTCTTTGTATATCTGACTGTTCAGATTGTACTGTTCCGCGGAATTAGGTTCTATTCCGTGTGTCAGTTCTTTAAGGTGCTTGATACGTGATTCACGTTGAACCACATAAATTTCATGTTCTTGAATCGTCAAATCAAGCACATTCAACAGTGAGTCCAAGGTCTTATCGGCCCGGGTATATAGTGGAAAAGAGAGAAGTAAAAGAAATATCAGGTACTTTTTTTTCATCGGAGTATTAAACTTTAATAGAAGATTACAAGACTAATAAAGACAAATGTAGAGAAAATCTTCGTATTTTAAAGAATAAAACGGCTAGAAATTAAAAGTACATCTATTCTACTATTCCACTAATTACTGCCAATAACAGCTGGTCACACTTTGCTTATCCCTATAAAACAACTTTGCTTTTACAACAGCAGCCTGACAGGCTACGGGAGTCTCCCATAGCTCCGACTCAACCGTCGGTTCAGTCCCATCCGTCGTATAGCGTATCTGTGCTCCTTCGATAGAAGTATTTGCATACAGAAGTCCGTCCCGAATGGTGAGTCCGGGATGAGGCAAACGGAAGTTTACCCCTATCCGGCTCCAATAAGGCATTTCCTTTACACTGATTTTTTCATAGAACAGTGCCAGATCCCGGTCAAAGGTTTGCTGCTCGGCTGCACCAGAAAGGGTTTCCCAATCCGGATGCGCATTCCAGCCACGCTCTACCAGTCCCATCACTTTAGGGAACGTATAATATTCTACCCATTGAAATCCTCGAATTGTTTCGGCAAACAGTTGTGCCTGTACCCCTTTTATTTGTTTCCTGCCGGAGGCAGTCAATGTCGTTTTTCCTTTTCCCGCGGAACTGATCTCAACCGGATTGCCCGCCATATCCGTACGTGAAGAACGATAGACATCGAACGGAAGCATGGAGAATGCTTTGGATTCATCTACATAGCCACCCCAAAAGTGTCCCGGTTCATCGGGATGAGCATCATAAGCCAAATCCAGATAGAAGTTATTCACATTGCAGAGGATGACCGGATAACCGTTATTGGCTATCTGATAAGGTATTTCATCCTCTTTCCATTCCGGAACAGTTTTCCACGAATTGATACCGGCTGCCCGTTGGGATAAATAAGTATGAGTGTCTTTTTGATGCCCCAAAGCCACTTCCTGCCAGCCATTAAAAGACAAATGATGCTGTTGCAGGCAATCAGCTACCCGGGTGATGAAATATTCGGCCAGGTCATGCGCCTTTTCCATGCCTTGCTCTTCCATTAACGCCCTACATAAAGGGGAACCCATCCATGCGCCCTTAGCCACTTCATCACCTCCCAAATGGATGGTAGTCAGCGGTGCACCGGCTTCCTTATACATAGCCACTATTTCCTGAATCACCTTTTCCATAAAACGATAAGTGGAGGGCAAGGCTACATTCATAACATTATCCGTATAGGCTTGTGCCGAAATATATCGGGAAGTATCCTGCAAGTCACTCAAAAGATATTCTTTCGCTTTCTCCGGATCGGTATCGATGTATTTCTTATAACGTACATTCATTGCCACAATCGCCGCACGTGCATGGCCGGGGGATTCTATTTCCGGGATGACCTGCACATGTCTTTCCGCCGCATATCGTAATAAATCAATGAATTCCTCCCGGGTATAATAACCATTTCCCGATGTTGCGGCATACGGATCATATCCGCCATCATAAGCCGGATACAACCAGTCCTTTTCATCGGTTGTATGTCCCCGCCGCGAACCGATTGCAGTCAGCTCCTCCAATCCCGGAATTTCCAGCCGCCAGCCTTCATCATCCGAGAAATGGAACTGGAGCACATTCAGTTTGTAAGAAGAGAGTATATCAATCAGCTTCTTCAAGTGATCCACCGTTGTATAATTCCGGGCAATATCGAGCATCTGTCCCCGGTATAATAAGTCCGGATAATCCTGTATAGACATTGCTTCCAACCGGAACAGGCTTTCCTGCCCTTTCAGCAATCCTAACAAGGTCTGTGTACCATTAAAAACTCCATGTGGAGTAGCGGCACTAATCCTTATTTGCTGACCGTCAATGCACAGTTCATAATATTCCTCATTGACTGCTTTTTTCCTGTCAGAGAGATAATCCAAGACAATGGTTACCGAGGCTTCCGGCACAACTTCCAATCCATGCCATGCGGTGAGCTTCTCTTTCAACAGTTTTCCTTCATTGGCAAAATCCTCATGGAAAGTCAAAGCAAGTTGTTTCTCCAACACCGTTTCCCCTCCGGTAACAAATATCTTTTTTACGGAAGGTATGATATCCGTCGTCCGGAACTCCGGAGTATCTGCATTTAGTAAACGAAGGTTGGTTTCGTACGTCTTCCGTGCAGCCGTCCTTTGCCATTCCGTAACAGGCAATGGAACGGTATGCAGCGTCACAGGCAACGGCTTACCTTTCGATGCCCCCGACTGACTTACCCAATAACTCCCTTCGGGCGCATGTGAATTCTTCGGCACTTCCCCGTCACACTGGAATATCACTTTCAATGAATCTCCCGGAGCCAGTGAAAGAAATCCTTCTCCCGGATATATTTTAAAAAGAGTCGCATTTACTTCCTCTACCCTAACCGACGACGAAGCATCCTGCCGGATCGAACGGGGAAACTGCGAATAATAAATCTCCCAATCCTTTCCTATAGGAGCATCCGAAACATTCTTCAGTACAAAAGAATTCTCATAATATTTACCATTTCCATCGTAGCTTCCCATTTCCCAGGTTAAAGCAACCGGAGCTCTCGACTCATTCGCCGACTTACAACTGCCTGCAAGGAGCAGGATGAACAACCATCCCGCTGCCCATAAAGAAAACTTTATATCATTCATAAATTTAGTCTTAGTGATTAGTCATGCCATCCTTTACTTCTCAAATAATCGAGCATAAAAGCCGGACTGTCTGTTTGGAGGATTCTTGCTCCCAACTTGTTTATCAGATACCCATAACTTGCGTCCGGATCTTTCCTGGCAGCCTCATCATCATGTCCTCCTGCCAGAGAAGCCCACAAAGTGTTATACCAAATCAGACTTTTCCCTGCCAGCCTGCGTTCCATCCGGGCAGGCACCGGACTTGCAACATTCCGGTAACACAACTCAAAAGCAACCGGATGCAACTGTTCCATATAGTCCTCGACCACCTTCATCGATTTCTCCTCATCAATCGTTACGACAGGCATATAGATTACCTTATCCAGATAAGAACCAAACTCCCGCTTCACCGTCTCCACGGGTTGGGCACCTTTCATTATCACTAAATCGGCAGTATCGGTTTTCTTCAATATCACATATACATCATCAAAAATGCTGTAAGCCTTATCCAGATTAACCATTATCTGGCCTTTGGCAGCCAGCAAAGCTTCTTCCAAAGTAGGAACCGTATGTTCCGTCAGTCGGCCGTCTTTATCTTTCAACCGAAGTTGCTTTATTTCAGCCAATGTCTTATCTTTCACTTTTCCTGTACCATTGGTGGTGCGATCTACCGTATCATCATGCATCAGTACCAGCTGACCATCTTTCGTCTTACGGATATCAATCTCTACAATGTCCACTTTCATCCGAATAGCACTATCGATAGCCGCCAGGGAGTTTTCGGGGGCAATACTCCAATTTCCACGGTGCGCCACCACCAATACTTTGTCCAGGCACGGATTCAATACATCCTTGCGGATGGCCTCCGCCCGTTGTGCAGCCAGGAAACCTGGCTGCAAACAGAAAAGTAACAAAAGCACTATAAACCTGCTTTTCTTCATATCTATCATTATTTAATCTTTCTGCTCAATTTTGTTCAACTACCTATTGCCTCACTGCTACAACCCGGCATCATAAGCACCAGCCTGCATCTTGTTGACATTACGGGCAACTCCTCGTTGGTCTACTCCAAAGCCGTTTTCACCCACCCAATTGATAAATTGCTGTCCCACAGTTGCGTCGAAAGATTTCACCGCATCAATTACAGCCTGTTTCGTTGCAAATTCATCAATAGTACCGGTTACCGTCCATTGGTAAACACCATCGGTCAAAATTGCGGCGGGAAGAGTTTGGGATGAATAGTCCGTGTCCGTAGCAATAGCTCCCCAGCCTGCATCCGCAGCCTGATATACATTATATCCGCCGGAAGTGATATTACCTGCATAAATCGTCCTGTTTCCGGCTCCTTTGGCAAATAAAGAGTTGACCACCAGAGACGCGTTCTTCCCTGCACGGAAGACACCGTTCGGATTACCTGAATTTCCAACAATGGTAGTATTGGCAAGCATAAAATAAGCATCTCCATTGACTGTGATACTATTTCCTCCGGTAGCGGTGGTACCTAGTACGGTTACATTATTCATACAGGCATATCCGTTTCCGGCATGAATGGCAGTTCCCCAGGCGCCCGGTGCATAATTCTCATGCAACAAGCAGTTGTTCATAAACAGGAAGCTGTTTGCAGCGGTGGTAGTGATGGCTCCTCCCCTTGCGGTCGCCTTGTTATTCACCATCTCTACATCATTTAGCAAGACTCTTCCCTTTGATACTTTAACGGCTGCTCCACCATCTGTTCCACCATCACTTCCGCGATTGAAGTTCTTGATGACACAATTATTCAGTTGCAGGGTTGCATCACCTCCACCTGCCGCAACAAATACGGCACGGACACTTCCTGCATCGTTCAATCCATATTGTCCGTTGAAAGTACAACCGTCGAAAATAATATTTGTCTGATTGCCCAATACTAATAAAGAGTTGGATGTCGCAGACGCTCCACTACCGGCATTTCTGACAAAAGCAGTCGTGTGTTTGCTAATGTCACGCTTCGTCAAGTCCGTTCCCGTGCTTAAAGGATCATATCCGCCTTCAATCGTTATTTCCACTTGCTTGCTATAACCGCTATATTCTATCTTCACGCCGGAATTTTCTTTCGCCATCTCATAAGAGCCTGCAGCTACATAAATCTTCTTGCCATCCAGTTTGACTGCATTGGCGTTGGAGATGTCACTGTTACCATTCGTTTGTAACAAGTTGCGCAGCGCATCCACTCCCATAGCATTATCCCAATCCATACCGGTTGCGTTTCCGGCAGGCTGTTCTTTTACGTAATAAGCCGCAAGCTGCAGTTCTTCCGCATCTCCTCCCGGCAAAGTACCGCTATCCCACGGAGACACAATGGGTTCACTAATACTTATAATCGAACCTTCCACTTTCAGCGTGAATTCATAACACTTTGCGGGCTTCAATTCCGGAATACCGGGTAATACCAAATCTTCTCCCAAATAATTCAAAGAGACAAAGGTAGCGGTGGTTCCGGCTTTTCCGGGAGCTACGATGGCAGTATAAGTACAACCGTTCTGTCCTGCCTTACCACCTTCGGGAACTGTAATGAACGGTGATATCAAAGAAGTGCCCGATACCACTTCACCATTCGTGTATCCCTGATAAGAACCGATCTTTACTCCCTGCACCTTGCCTTGTCCGCCTACATCTGCAAGCGTCATAATCACTTTTGCCATTTTCCGGTTCATACCCAAACGAAGAATACGGGAACCATCATCTGTTGCATTCTCCACAGTACATGTCATATAGTCGGCTTTGGCCAGGTTTTCCAGACGTTGCTGGTTGGTGGGAAGTGTAAAGTTGGCCGTACTGGCTCCGCTCACCACCGGATAGAAAGCCGAGTAAGTCACCGGCTCCGCACCCCACCTTAAATAATAGTTATCCGTCGGTATCCATTTTCCTTCCGAGAGTACATAGCTCAAATACCCATCCTCACAACTTAACTGAATCTCATCACCCTCATTAAATTGTTTCTGCTGATCTCCCGCCGCACCGGGATAGATCGGAAGAGCGTCGTGTAGGGAAA
>OGUQ01001180.1_pt1 | contig 22392 bp, 17 predicted proteins | sample 1574701 | NCBI WGS metagenome assembly OGUQ01 (sample SAMEA2582087, study PRJEB24529) | metagenome | biome: Human gut stool | place: China | collected 2011 | reverse complement strand
AGTCAACATGATCCATAAGGCACTGACCTCTGCAAAGTCGGAAGAATTTACCGATGAAATCCTGAAGTTGTTCGCAAGAACAAAGAATAACCGGGAATTTATCGAGATGGTAAAGAAGATTTTGCCATATGGAAGAAGATAGGAAAACAGCCGGAATAAATGTGACAAAAATTATCAGAAATATCAAAAAAATGCTTGAATTTCTTGATATGGTATGATAAAATCCGTATGTTGTGTAATAAACAGTCTGCTATGTCTAGCACATGGTAGCAAGTATGATTTAAGAGGTGAAAGAAATGAGAGAAGGAATCCATCCAGCGTACTATCAGGCAAAGGTTGTTTGCAACTGTGGTAACGAGTTCGTAACAGGTTCAACAAAGGAAGATATTCACGTTGAAGTTTGTTCCAAATGTCATTCATTCTACACAGGTCAGCAGAAGGCTGCACAGGCTCGTGGTAGAATCGATAAGTTCAATCGTAAGTACGGTGTTCAGGCATAATACGGAAATGACATGGAATAGGCTTGTTACAATAATGTAGCAAGCCTATTTTCATATGTATGAAAAAGGTGGAGTATGAGCAGAATAAATATCGGCGGACAGGCAGTTATGGAAGGTGTCATGATGCGTAACAATGACCGATATGCTGTCGCTGTCCGAAAACCAGATAAGCAAATAGAAGTAAAGACAAATCGGTGTACAGGAACCTCCGACCGTCCGGCAGTTTGTAATCTGCCGATTGTGCGAGGGGTATTCAGTTTTGTACAGTCGCTCACTATCGGTGTGAAAACACTGATGTATTCGGCACAGTTCTTTGAGGACGAGGAAGAGGAAGCGCCGAAGAAGGAAAAGAAAAAGAAGAAAGAAAAAACGAAAGAACAGGAATCACGTGCGGAGAAAGCAGAGATGGCAGGGACCGTTACATTTTCGATTGTGCTGGCAGTCGGACTTTTTATGTTGCTTCCGGCGTGGATTGCATCGCTGTTAGATGCTGTGATAAAAAGCCATGTGCTGATCGGACTGATTGAAGGCGTGATCCGTCTGGCAATTTTTCTTGGGTATGTGATTGCGATTTCACGTATGGAAGATATTAAGCGGACGTATATGTATCATGGTGCAGAGCACAAGACAATCAACTGTCTGGAACATGGAAATGAGCTGACGGTGGAGAATGTCATGCAGGCATCGCGGTTTCATAAGCGATGTGGAACGAGTTTTCTGTTCATCGTTATGATTGTAAGTATTTTGGTGTTTATGTGTATTACAGTAGATGCCATGTGGCTGCGGTTATTGCTGCGTGTCCTGCTTGTTCCAGTGATTGCAGGAATTTCTTATGAGATGATTCGTTTGGCGGGAAACAGCGACAATCCAGTCGTAGAGCTTTTGAGTAAACCGGGACTGGCGCTTCAGAATCTGACGACAAAAGAGCCGGAAGACGATATGATCGAAGTGGCAATCAAGGCAGTGGAGGAAGTATTTGACTGGAAAGAATATCTGAGAGAAAATTTTGGAGCGGATGTAAGATGACATTGAAAGAAGCGTATGAATATGGCCGGGAGCGATTAAACGCAGCTGGGATTGAAGAGTGTTCTGTTGATGCATGGTATCTGCTTGAATTTGTCACAGGGCTTGACAGAACAGCATATTTTTTGAAGCCGGATGAGAAGATCACGGATGAGCAGGACTCTTTATATAAAGCCTATCTGGAGCAGAGGGCGCAGCATATTCCACTTCAGCATATCACAGGTGTTCAGGAATTTATGGGATTGGAATTTGCGGTCAATGAACATGTCCTTGTTCCAAGGCAAGACACGGAGACGTTGGTGGAATGTGTGCTGTCTTATGTTCAGCCACAGATGAAAGTGCTGGATATGTGTACCGGTTCCGGTTGTATACTGATCAGTCTGATGAAATTAGGAAAGATCGCGCAGGGAGTGGGAGCAGATATTTCAGACGAAGCTCTGAAGACAGCAAAAAAAAATGCCGAGAAACATCAGGTGGAACCACTGTTGATAAAAAGCGATTTATTTGAAAATATTGTGGATAAGTATGATGTGATTGTGTCAAATCCACCATATATCAGAACAGCGGTGATTGAAGAATTAAAAGAAGAGGTGAGATGCCACGATCCGATTCTTGCTCTTGACGGAAAAGAGGATGGACTTTATTTTTATAGAAAATTGATAGAACAAAGTCCGATGTATCTGAAAAAAGGTGGAATGTTGTATTTTGAGATTGGACATGATCAGGGGCAGGATGTAAAATGTCTGATGGAAAAAGCCGGATTTGAGGATGTGATGGTGAAAAAGGACCTCGCAGGACTTGACCGGGTTGTCTTTGGCGTGTACAATATTGCAGAAGGTGAACACATAGAAAAAGGTATATAGTATAGAAGAAAATGTTGCCCGCCATGCGGGCGGATGAGAATATGGAGGAATGGACATGTTTGATAAATTAGATGATTTGCTTATTCGTTTTGAAGAGCTTATGAGTGAACTGCAGGAACCGGATGTGGCAAACGATCAGAATCGTTTCAGAAAATTGATGAAAGAGCAATCAGATCTTGCTCCGATTGTAGAAGCATACAATGAATATAAGAGTGCGAAGCAGGCAATCACAGACAGTGAAGAGATGTTGGAGATGGAGTCTGACGAAGAGATGCGCGAGCTTGCAAAAGAGGAGCTTTCTTCTTCTAAAAAGCGTGTGGAAGAGCTGGAGCATGAATTGAAGATTTTACTTCTTCCAAAAGACCCGAACGATGATAAGAACATTATGGTCGAGATCCGCGCGGGTGCAGGTGGAGATGAATCCGCATTGTTTGCGGCAGAAGTGTACCGTATGTATGTGCATTATGCGGAGAGCAGGCATTGGAAGACCGAGATGATTTCATTTAGTGAAAATGGGATCGGAGGATTCAAAGAAGTTGTATTTATGGTAAGTGGTCAAGGTGTATATTCACGAATGAAATATGAAAGTGGTGTACATCGTGTGCAGCGTGTTCCGGAGACAGAATCCGGCGGACGTATCCACACTTCTACAATCACTGTGGCAGTCATGCCGGAGGCGGAAGAAGTGGATGTTGTCATTGATGAAAAAGATATCCGTATCGACGTTATGCGTGCGTCCGGAAATGGTGGACAGTGTGTCAATACAACTGACTCAGCGGTTCGTCTGACTCACTACCCGACAGGAATTGTAATTTACAGCCAGACAGAAAAATCACAGTTACAGAACAAGGAAAAAGCGTTCCGTTTACTTCGTTCAAAGCTGTATGAGTTAGAGTTGGAAAAACAGCAGTCAGCAGAGGCGGAAGCAAGAAGAAGCCAGATTGGTACAGGAGATCGTTCTGAAAAGATCAGAACATACAACTTCCCACAGGGACGTGTGACAGAACACCGTATCAAATTGACATTGTATAAGATTGATAACATTATGAATGGAGATCTGGACGAGATCATCGATAGCCTGATTGCGGCAGACCAGGCGGCGAAACTGGCGAATATGAATGAATAGATTATAAAAAGAAATAGAAATTGGCTTAAGAATGTAAGAAGAGCTGATTTCTATTTTTTTGATTGATATTTTTGTTCTGCCTCGTAGAATTCATTTATATCGAGCAGGATTGCACTTTTTTTCTTCCTATAGTATGATATTTGAGAAGAAGGAGGAGAAACATCTGATGAGAGAAAAATTAAAAAAATTATTTTCATATTATAAACCGTATCGGGTTTTGTTTTACAGTGATATGTTTTTTGCAATTTTGGGAGCAGTTATCACGTTAGTGATTCCGCTGATCGTGCGCTATATCACGAATGAGGTGGTTTATTTTAATCACCATAAAGCGATGCAGACAATTCTCGTATTAGGTGCGGTGATGATCGGACTCGTTATCGTCGAGTTTGGCTGCAATTATTTTATTGCATATTATGGGCATATTATGGGGGCTTATATGGAAGCAGATATGCGCAGTGACATCTTTGGGCATTATCAGAAACTGACATTTGCTTTTTATGACAATCAGAAGGTTGGGGCATTATTGTCGCGTATTACGAGTGATTTATTTGATATTACGGAGCTTTTGCATCATGGGCCGGAGGACGTGGTCATCTCGATCATAAAACTGGTCGGTGCATTTGTGATTTTGATCAATATCAATGCACCGCTTACAATTGTTGCGTTTGTGTTCGTGCCGGTGATGGCTCTGTTTGCATGGTACTATAATCGAAAGATGAAACGTGCATTTAAGCGCAACCGCGAGAAAATCGCGGATATCAACAGCCAGATTGAGGACAGTCTTTCCGGTATCCGTGTGGTAAAGTCGTTTGCAAACGAAGAGATTGAGATGAAGAAATTCAATCAGGGAAATAAGAATTTTGTGAATGCAAAAAAAGTAAGCTACCGGTATATGGCAGGATATAATTCGGGATTAAGTGCATTGACAACGCTTGTGACTGTTGCAGTGCTTTTGGCTGGAGTAAGCTTTTTGACATCGGGTACGATCATCGTGACAGATTTGGTTACATTTTTGCTGTATATCAATAATTTCGTAGAACCTGTAAAAAAACTGATGAACTTTACAGAGATGTTCCAAAATGGATATTCTGGATTTGAGCGATTTCAGGAAATTATGGCAATTGCACCGGATATCAAAGATGAAAAGGATGCGATAGCTGTAGATCATCTAAAGGGAGATATTACATTTGAAAACGTTTCTTTCTACTATGAAGAAAGTGCAGAGAAAGTATTAAATAATATTCAGTTAAAAGTAGATGCGGGAGATTATATGGCATTAGTGGGACCGTCAGGAGTCGGCAAGACAACGCTTTGCAGTTTGATACCGAGATTTTATGATGTGTCTGAGGGAAGCATTCAGATTGATGGAATGGATATCAGGCATATAAAATTGGCGGATTTGCGAAACAATATCGGAATTGTACAGCAGGATGTGTATCTGTTTGCAGGAACGATCATGGACAATATCCGCTATGGCAATCCAAATGCGACAGACGAGGAAGTTATTCGCGCGGCAAAGCGGGCAAATGCACATGAATTTATCATGAGTTTTCCGGAAGGATATGATACCGATATCGGACAGCGCGGAGTGAAATTGTCAGGAGGGCAGAAACAGAGACTTTCGATTGCCCGTGTGTTCTTGAAGAATCCACCGATTCTTATTTTTGATGAGGCGACATCGGCGCTTGACAATGAGAGTGAACAGGTAGTACAAAAGTCGTTAGAAGAACTTGCAAAAGACCGGACGACGTTTGTGATTGCACACCGTCTGTCAACAATTCGCAATGCAAAGCGGATTCTTGTGCTGACAGAAAATGGAATTGAAGAAGAAGGAACACATGAAGAATTGATGTCAAAAAAAGGTGTATATGAATCACTTTACAAAATGCAGTTCCGTTCTTAGTATATAAAAGAAATGTAAATTTTTTCAAGTCCGACTAAAAAAGTGGGAAAAATATGGTATACTTTTAAAGTATGAAAAAATAGCAAAGGAGAAGGGTAATTTTATGGAAGAAATTCAGTTTAAACGACCGGAAATAGAAGACCGCGAACTTATAGAGTCCTATTTTCGGAAATATCCGAGCCGCAGCTGTGAGAGAACATTTGTCAATGTATTTTTATGGTCAAGACACTATAAAGTGACATTTGCAGAGATAGAACATACGATTGTATTCAAATCAGAGGATCACGGTCTGGCGTTTGCCTATCCGGTAGGAGCCGCGGAGGATGTGAAACGGGTGCTTGAATTTTTGATGGAATATAGTGCAAAAAAAGAGGCGCCATTTGTGTTATATAATGTAACGGAGGATAACTTCAGACAACTGGAGGAGTGGTATCCGGGACAGTACCAGATTGAGTACAACAGAGATATTGCTGATTATGTGTATGAATCGGAAAAACTTGCGACATTGTCCGGCAAAAAACTTCATGCGAAACGAAATCATATCAACAAATTTAAGGCGACATTTGATGACTGGTGTTATGAGCCGATCACAAAGGAGAATGTAGAAGAATGTTTCCAGATGGCGTTGAAGTGGAGAAATGAAAGCGGATGTGAGGAAGATGTGGAAAAGAATGCAGAGATGTGCGTGACACTCAATTCGCTGCGTTTGTTTGAAGAACTGGAATTGAAAGGAGGACTTCTTCGGGTAAATGGAGAGATTGTGGCATTTACCATGGGAGAGCCGATCAGTGAAGATACATTTGTGGTTCATATTGAGAAGGCATTTGCGGATGTGCAGGGAGCGTATCCAATGATCAATCAGCAATTTGTAGAGCATGAATGTATGAATTACAAATATGTCAACCGCGAGGAAGATACAGGAGCTGAGGGACTTCGCAAGGCGAAATTGTCTTACCGCCCGGTATTCCTTGTAGAAAAAGGCGTTGTTACAAAAAAATCAGAATCATAAAGGAGAACGATACGATGATAGCAGAAAAGATGAAAAATATGGTGGCAAACAGCTCCGCAATCCGTGCGATGTTCGAGGAGGGGAATCGTCTGGCACAGATTTATGGAGCGGAGAATGTGTTTGATTTTAGTCTTGGGAACCCGAATGTCCCGGCTCCGGAGGCTGTAAAGCAGGCAATGATTGACATTTTGAATGAAGAAGATCCGGTGGCGCTTCACGGCTATACGAACAGCAATGCAGGCTATGCAGATGTGAGACAGGCAGTGGCAGATTCATTAAATGAGCGGTTTGAGACAGCGTTTTCCGGAAATAACATTGTCATGACAGTCGGAGCGGCAGGTGGACTTAATGTAGCGTTGAAGATTTTGCTGAATCCGGGAGACGAAGTGATCGCGTTTGCGCCATATTTTGGAGAATACAGAAGTTACACAGCAAATTTTGATGGTGTGCTTGTTGAGGTTTCTCCTAATACAGAAAATTTCCAGCCGAAACTTGATGAGTTTGAGCAGAAGATTACGGCAAAGACGAAGGCGGTTATCGTAAATACACCGAATAATCCGACCGGAGTTGTGTATTCAGAAGAGACGATTCAAAAGCTGGCTGCTATCATGGAAACAAAACAAAAAGAATTTGGAACAGATATCTATCTGATTTCCGATGAACCGTATCGTGAACTGGCATATGATGGTGTGGAGGTACCATATCTGACAAAATACTATAACAATACAATCGTCGGTTATTCTTATAGCAAATCGCTTTCGCTGCCGGGCGAACGAATTGGATATCTTGTGATTCCGGATGAGGTGGCAGACAGTGAAGACTTGATTTCAGCAGCGAGTGTGGCAACACGTATTTTAGGGTTTGTCAACGCACCGACTTTGCAGCAGAAGGTCGTAAAAAAATGTTTGAATGAAAAGACAGATATTTCTTACTATGACAGAAACAGAGAGACACTTTACAACGGTTTGTCAGAGCTTGGATTTGAATGCATTAAGCCGGAAGGAGCTTTTTATCTGTTTGTGAAATCACCGATGGCAGATGAGAAGGCGTTCTGTCAGGCGGCGAAAAAATATAATATACTGATCGTTCCGGGAAGTTCTTTTGCATGTCCTGGATATGTGCGTATCGCATATTGCGTATCGCATGAGACCATTGTAAATTCACTGCCGAAATTTAAAGAACTTGCAAAAGAGTACTTCTAAAGGAAGGATAAAAAGATGAGAGTATTTGAAAACAATATCAGAAAAGTAGAGCCGTATGTTCCGGGAGAACAGCCACAGGGAAATGTGATCAAATTGAATACAAATGAAAATCCGTATCCGCCGGCGCCGGGAGTGCGCACGGCGCTTCAGAATATGGATACAGACCTGATGCGCCGTTATCCGGATCCAACGGCAGGAGAACTCGTACATACATTGGCGGAATATTATGGTGTGAAGGATGAACAGGTATTTGTGGGGGTTGGCTCGGATGATGTGCTGGCAATGTGTTTTCTCACATTTTTCAATTCCCAAAAACCAATTTTGTTTCCGGATATTACCTATTCTTTTTACAAAGTGTGGGCAGAGCTTTACCGGATTCCATATGAGTGTCCACAGGTTGATTCACAGTTCCGTATTGTAAAAGAAGATTACTACAAAGAAAATGGCGGTGTTATTTTCCCGAATCCGAATGCTCCGACTTCAATCTATGAAGAGTTGGATTTTGTGGAGGATATTCTGCAGCACAATCAGGATGTGATCGTGATTGTGGATGAGGCGTATATTGATTTTGCGGGGAAATCGGCGATGGAGCTGATTGACCGATATGATAATCTGATTGTCGTGCAGACATTTTCGAAAGCTCGTTCTATGGCAGGGATGCGTATTGGTTATGCCATCAGCAATCCGACCTTGATCAAATATCTCAATGATGCGAAATATTCTTTCAATTCTTATACGATGAATCAGACGTCGCTGGTCTGTGGCGTGGAGGCAGTGAAAGACAGAATATACTTTGAAGAGCAGACAGCAAAGATCATAGAGACTAGAGAGTGGTCAAAAAAGGAACTTTCTGCGCTTGGATTTGTATTTCCGGATTCCAGATCTAACTTTATCTTTGCAAAGCATCCTGAATTCGACGCAAAAGAATTGTTTGAAGCCTTGAAAAAAGAGGACATCTATGTTAGATTTTTAGGAGGTTCCAGAATCAAAGATTATTTAAGGATTTCGATTGGAACAAGACAAGAGATGGAAATGTTGATTTCGTTTCTGAAAACATACATAGAAGAGCGTAAGGAGATTAAAACATGTTAAAGCAAGTATTACAGGGAATGGTAGTGGGGATTGCTAACATTATTCCTGGTGTGAGCGGTGGGACGATGATGGTTGCCATGGGACTTTACGACCGGCTGATCCATGCCATTACACATCTGAAAAAAGAATTCAAGGAAAGTATGAAACTTTTAATCCCAATTTTTATCGGAGCGGGAATTGCGATTGTCGCATTGTCAAGATTGTTTGAGTTCCTGCTGGAGACATATCCGATTCCGACGAATTTTGCGTTTTGCGGTCTGATTGCAGGAAGTCTTCCGTTTATCTTTAAAAAAGTGAAGGGACATGCGGTGACAGTCGGAAAGATCATTCCGTTTTTGGTATTTTTTGGAATTGTAATCTTGATGGCAGTGATGGGAGAGACAAGTGGGAATGCAGCAGATGTAAGTTTCAATGTAATTAATGTAGTGAAGCTGTTTGGAGTCGGTGTCATTGCAGCAGCGACGATGGTAGTACCGGGAGTCAGTGGTTCCATGATGCTGATGCTGCTTGGATATTATGATACGATTTTGAAAGCAATTAATAATTTTATTGATGCACTTATGGCATTTGACATGAATGGACTTTTAACAGGTGTCGGTATTCTTGCACCGTTTGGAATTGGTGTAGTAATAGGAATATTCCTGATTGCGAAAATCATTGAGTTTATTTTCTCGAAGGCAGAGATTCATGCATATTATGCGATCATCGGTCTGATTCTTGCATCTCCAATTGCAATTCTGTTAAAGACAGACTGGAGCGGTGTTTCTGTGATTATAATTGTGATAAGCGTAGTTACATTTGCGGCAGGATGGTTTGCGGCAAGCAAGCTTGGCGGTGAGTAAGATGAATATCCGAATGAGATTAGAAAGTCTGGCAGAGCCAGACTTTCGTGCGTTTATGGCAAAATTGACACCGAATGTTCCGAAAGAAAATATGCTTGGAGTGAGAATCCCAAAGCTTCGAAAACTTGCAAAAGAGCTTGCAAAAACAGATTGGCGAACTTATTTGGAAGAGGCAAAAGATGACAGCTTTGAAGAGATTATGCTGCAGGGACTGGTAATCGGATATATAAAAGCAGAACTTTCAGAGATACTTATTCAAGTGGAACAGTTTCTCCCAAAGATTGATAATTGGGCGGTATGTGACAGTTTTTGTGCGGGACTGAAGCTGCCGAAACAATATCCGCAGGAGATGTGGGAATTTATCGTACCGTATCTAAAAGATGCAAGACCGTATTATATTCGGTTTGGTGTTGTCATGCTGCTCGATTATTATACTGATCGAGAGCATGTAAAAGAAGGCCTCGCTCTGCTTGACCAGATACGGAATGAAGACTATTATGTAAAAATGGCAGTCGCATGGGCAGTTTCTATTTATTATATTAAGCTTCCCGATGAGACGATGGCATATTTGAAGAAAAACAACCTGGATGATTTTACATACAATAAAGCGCTGCAAAAGATTACCGAATCTTTAAAGATATCAAAAGAGACGAAACAGATGATTCGCAGTATGAAAAGAAAGTAGGAAAGGGGGAAGGTGAGAAAATATGGAAAAAGAGACAGCGTATAAACATGAGCTTGTCGTACCAAATGAAGATCTGCCATTCAAATTGTTTGTGTTTGAGGGCAAAGAAGGAAATTATGTGAGGGACAGACACTGGCATCGTTCAATTGAAATTTTTGCCGTGTTTGAAGGGAGTCTTACATTTATTTTAGATGAGAAAAAAGTGCCGCTCAAAGCGGGAGAATTTATTATCGTGAACTCGAATGAGGTTCACTCTGTTTTTTCACCGAAACCGAATCTGACGATAGTACTGCAGATTCCAATGGCAACGTTTGAAAATTACTATTCTGAGGAACGATTTGTATTGTTTTCCCATGAACCTGGTGTGGACGACAGTCAGATGATGGAATTAGTTCAGAATATGTATGAGAATTACGTCAAGAGAGCATGCGGATATGAGTTTCAAGTGCAAAGTCAGTTCTACATGCTTATGTACCTCATGATCACACAGTATCGTATTAATGAAGTAAGTGAGGATATGGTGAAAAATCACAGGAAGTTGAATCGGCTTTCATCGATTACTTCCTATATCCGAGACAATTATCAAAAAGAATTATCGTTGGAGTATATTGCAGAGATATTTGGGTATTCGCCGACGTATTTATCAAAAATGTTTCAGAAGTATGCAAAGATCAATTATAAAGCGTATTTACAAAGTGTGCGTGTAGAGTATGCTTATCAGGAGCTTGTCAAAACGGACAAGACAATCAGTGAGATTGCGGCAAAACATGGATTTTCGAATCAAAAGGCATTTGCAAAAGAGTTTCAGAAGAAATATGGAATGCTGCCAAGTGAATATCGAAAGAATATACGATGATCAATCGAATATTATTATATGAGGAGAAGGGATATGAAGAGAACAAAGTTAGCATTTTTAGTACTGTCAGCGATGCTGATAGTGACAGGGTGCAAAGAGAAAGAACAGGATTTGCTTAACAAAGACGATCCGGTCACGATTGAGGTCTGGCATTATTATAATGGAGCACAGCAAGATGAATTCAACAGGCTGGTTAGAGAATTCAACAAGACAGTTGGAAAAGAAAAGGGGATTGTCGTTGAGGGATCCGGGCAGGGAACCATCAGTGAATTGGAAGCAAATGTATTAGATGCGATTCAGGGAAAAGCAGGGGCGGATCAGATGCCGAATATGTTTGCAGCCTATGGGGATGCAGCGTATGAAGTCGATCAATTGGGATATGCAGTTGATCTGAAACCTTATTTTACAGAAGAGGAACTGAGCAAATATGTAGAGGGATATATTACAGAGGGAAATTTTTCGGGAGAAGACTCACTAAAGATTTTTCCGGTGGCGAAGTCGGTAGAATTACTAATGTTAAATAAGACGGATTGGGAGAAATTTTCCTCTTCAGTCGGTGTGACAACAGAAGAATTGAGTACGATAGAGGGCATTACAGAAACTGCAAAAAAATATTACGAGTGGACAGACAGTTTGACTGAGGAACAAAATGATGGGAAAGCGTTCTTTGGAAGGGATGCATTTGCAAATTATATGCTGGCAGGATATCGACAATTGTCAACTGATATGTTTAGTAAAGAGAATAATAAAATTGTACTTCATTTTGAGGAAGATGTGGTGAGAAAACTGTGGGACAATTATTATGTACCCTATATTAGCGGATACTTTGATTCATCCGGAAAATTCCGAAGTGACGATATAAAAGTGGGGAATATTCTTGCATGTGTCTCTTCGTCTTCCAGTGTTACATATTTTCCTGATCGGGTGATATTAAATGACGAAGAAAGCTACCCGATTGAGTTGAAAGTGCTGGAATGTCCCAAATTTCAAGGCGGAAAAGACTATCAGATACAGCAGGGAGCCGGAATGCTGGTGTTAAAAAGCAGTGAAAAGGAACAGCGGGCATGCGCCGAGTTCTTAAAGTGGTTCACAAGCGATGAACAGAATATCGCATTCTCGACGGCAAGCGGTTATTTGCCAGTCACAAAATCTGCGAATAATCTTGATAAAGTGACAGAAGTGACGAAAGTGGAGCAATCGGTAAAAAAAGTTCTGCGTACCAGCTTTGAAATGATTGGGGACAATCAGATGTACACATCGATTCCGTTTAAAAATGGAACAACTGCCAGAGCGTTTTTGGAAAAGGGAATGCGAGATCTGGCAAAATAGGACAGAGAGATTGTGGAACAGAATCTGGAGAGTGGGATGACGCTTCAGCAAGCAGTCAGCCAATTTGACAATGACGATTATTTCTACAAATGGTATGAAGATACAAAAACTCAGTTGGAATTGCTGGTGCAGCAGTAAAGGAGGAATTATGTTTCGAAAGTTTAGAAAAAACAAGTCTATTTTCTCCTATTTGCTGCTTGGGATGTGTATGCTTATTTTGGCTGAGACAGCAATTTTATCAGAAAGCCTCCGAGTGGGCGGAATCTATGAAAAACTAAACCAGAATGCAAAAGATATTGTGGATCAAAAAGTAATTAACCGAAGTGCCTCTCTGCAAAACGAAATGGTGAACAACTGGTCGGACCTGTCAAAACTAGCCGACAATATTAATAAGATTGCGGAAGAATTGGACAGAGAGGGAAGTATTGAATTTGAAACACTGGACGAAAGTTCGGACTCTGCGGAACCACTTATTCTAAAAGCAGTAGACTAGCTGATTTCGACGATGCGCTCACAGCGTGTGACGGGAGCCTATATCGTTCTAAATAACCATAATTTAGATGATGGGATTGAAGATAAACCGGGAGTATATTTAAGAGATTTTGATCCGATGTCTAAGAGCTCAAGTGAAAATGGCGATATATTAATCGAGCGTGCGCCGGCGGAAGTGGTGAAATCGCTAAATATTGCGACGGACTCTGCGTGGCGTCCTCGTTTTGAATTCCAAAAAGAAAATGTCACGTATTATGATTTTTTCTATACACCATATCAGCAGGCACTCAAAAGTAATGGAGAGTGCAGTGCTGAGGAGATGGGATATTGGGGCGGAAAGTACAGACTGAATGGAACTAAATACGATGCGATTACATATTCTCTTCCGCTGATCAATGCCAAAGGAGTTGTCTATGGAGTTGTGGGAATCGATATCACATTAGACTATTTAAGTAAGATTTTGCCAAGCACAGAGTTGTTAGATGATGAAAACAGCTGTTATATGATTGCGCTCAACCAAGATGGTGAGCTGTCGATGGAAGGATTTGCTGTGAGTGGAAGTGCATGTGAAAAGAACACCTCGAAAGTGAATCTCACTAAGTTGGATAATGACTATTATGTATGCAGTGAGGGCAGAAAATTATACACGTCAAGGCAGCGCCTCAATATTTATAATGATAATACGCCATATGGCAACCAGCAGTGGATGCTGGTGGGGATTGCGGATACAGAATCGCTGTTTGCGTTTACTGGCAAGATAAAATCTATTTTGCTTTTTGCAATTGTTCTGACAGTAGCAGTGGGAATTGTTGGAAGCCTTATCTTTAGCTATATCATTTCAAGACCGATTAAAAAGCTGACAGAAGAGGTTGACCGGGCAAGTGTAAAAGATGAGATTCGCTTCAAGAGGACAAATATTGCGGAAATTGACCGCTTCGCGCGCACGATGGAAAAATTGAATCAAAATGTGAGAGATACTTCCTCTAAGTTTACAAATTTGCTTCAGATGGCAAGTGTAAAGCTGGCTGGGTTTGAATATAATGACGATACTCAGGAACTGTTTTTATCAGATAATTTTTTCGAGATTTTCCTCAATGATGAAATCAATGCCGCCTCTCTGACACTAGAGCAGTTTAAAAAAGCATTTGATCCATATAAGCAATATATTGTGTCTTCCGACTATAGTCAGAAACAGTACTTGTTTCAGATTCCGGATAAAAATAATGTGGTGTATGTGAATCTTCGCTTGTTGGAGAAGGGGAACATTTATACCGGAATCATTGAAGATGTGACAAATACTGTGATTGAAAAACAGGTAATTGAATATGAACGTGACCACGATACATTGACAGGGCTTTTAAATCGCGGTGCATTCATTAGGATTATGAATGACTTGTTTGAAAACCATAGAGCTGAGCTGAAAACAGCAGCATTATTGATGCTCGATTTAGATAATTTGAAATATATAAATGACAATTACGGTCATGAAAACGGAGATAACTATATTGCAAAAGCAGCAGAGATATTTGTCCGCAACAGCCCTGAAAACACGGTTATTTCTCGTATTTCAGGGGATGAATTCTATATATTCTTCTATGGGTATGAGAATGAAGCGGTGATTACAGAGTTGATTGCACATTTAAAATCAGCAATTCGAAAGACAACAATTCCGATTGGAGAAAAATCTTTCCAGATGGAAGTGTCGGGAGGACTGGCTTGGTATCCAAAAGACAGTGAGTCATTCGAAAAACTGCAGCATTTTGCGGACTATGCAATGTATAAGATCAAGCATAGCAGTAAAGGGGATATGACAGATTTTGATCGGGATGAGTATCTGAGAGATTCGTTCAAAAGAGAAGTGAAAGATGAATTGAAGACGATTATCACAAATAAAACACTGCAGTTTTATTTCCAGCCAATCATAAGCAGTAAAGATGGATCCGTCTTTGCGTATGAGTCTTTGATGAGATCATTTATGCCATCACTAAAGTCTCCGCTGGACATTTTAAAAGTTGCCAAAGAAGAAAACTGTCTGAATGCGATAGAAGAACTTACGTGGGAACTTGCGCTTGATACGTTTGCGACCCACGTAAATAATAATTTGATTGATAAACATTCAAAAATATTTATCAACTCTATTGCCAATCAAATCTTAAGTGACAAAAAGGTGAAGGAGTTAGAGGAAAAATATGCTGAATATCTGGGAAATGTAGTGTTGGAAGTCACAGAGGGAGAATGTGTTGATGAAAATCATCAAAATCAAAAAGCAAAGCTTATGAAAAAATGGCATGCAGAGCTGGCTTTGGACGACTATGGAAGCGGATATAACAGCGAGAAAATGTTGTTATCCATCTCGCCGAAGTTTATTAAAATCGACATGGACATTATTCGAAATATTGGCAGTAATCCGGATAAATGCAAAATCGTGGAAAATATTGTGGGCTATGCGCACGAGCGTGAGATGAAAGTGATTGCCGAGGGAATCGAAACAATTGAAGAACTGAAACAGGTTATCAGGTTAAGGGTAGATTATCTTCAGGGATATTTGTTTTCAAAACCACAATATGTGCCGCCAAAGATACGAGATAACATAGTGAAACTGATTCAGGTAGTGAATGAGGAAGTGTAAAAAAATGGAGCAGAGGACACTTTGAGGAGTGTCGGCTGCTCCATTTTCGTCATAGAAAAGTCTTTCTTGTAAGAAAGAAGAACATTGGGACTTGACTAGAGATATTGTTCATGACGCTTTATCCAGTCCTTTAAAACCATATTAACATATTGACTGAAATTCCGGTCGTCCTCTTCTGCCAAGTCTTTGATTTTTTCAATTACAGTCTCATCTAGTGTGATACTTACTTTGTTTTTTAATGGCTTCATAACATTTCCTTTTTTATGATAATATATCATTATATGCAATTTTATATTGCATTATGCTATAAAGTGAGATAAAACACTACCGTAACGAAGGCGTATAATTTTTTGGATTGATAACTTAATATTGCTTTATTAAAATTGAGAAAATGCATATAAATTTAAACATAGTGGGTACGATGCCTCATAGGAGGATATTTCCCAGTTAGCAGGATGGTATATCATCCTGCTCCTATGAAGGCGGCAGAACCTATCTTTGTTGAGAGGTCTGCTGTTTTTTTGTGTAAAAAGAAATAGTTGATGTATTTTATAAGAATCTCTCAAAAGCATCTTCAGTAAAAATAAGATACATTCCAATGACTTCGTTGCAGTTTTTATTGGATATTCTAGAAAGAAAGGAGGGAAATGATGAACAAATTTGGTTTCAAAACCAATAGGATGCATCGAATGATTGCGGCAGCTCTTTGCGTCGCAATGCTGATGGGAATGATTTTTCAAGTAACGTTGTTCTCGGCACCGGAAGGGGAGAAAGAGGAGCCGGAGCAGGCAGTTACAAGAGTTGCTGATGTGAGTACGATAAACAGTTGGCAGGAGTATTTCGGAAGTGAGACGGATACGTCTAATGCCGGTAAGATATGGACGGATAAGACGGTTGTAGATGGAGATATCACATTGCAGTCAATTGAAGGCGATAACAATAGTACTACAATATCCAGAAAAGAAACGGATAATTTTTTGGTGGGATTGTCAGCACTTAGCTCAACGAAATCGGTTACACTAGAGGCGGCAATTCCGGTGGATGTTATGCTTGTATTGGATATTTCTGGAAGTATGGCGGAAAATGAGGATGACCAAAAAATTAGCATGCTGGTAAAGGCGGTAAATAGTACAATTCAGGAAATTTTAGATATGAATAAAAAAAACAGGGTAGGGGTTGTTCTGTATTCGGGTGCACTTAACTATGATGAAGATTCCAAAGAAGATACTGCAAGCTGTCCGTTGCCGTTAGACAGATATACAACTAATGATGGAATATTTTTTTCAGTAATAAATTACCCTGGTAGTTCCAGGATTGAACTCGGAAAGAATGTTAAAAATTCTGCTGGAAATCCGATGTATAATGAAGAGTTGTCTTATGCAGTGCAAGGGAACACTTATATTCAAAATGGTTTGATGGAAGCCTTCCAAAAATTAATTCCTGATTCGAATGGAAATAGTGAAGGAAGAATTCCTGTTATCACACTTATGAGTGATGGTGCACCGACAGCGGCAAGTGTGCATTATGCGGAGCGAGGAGATTCTACGGTAGGATACGGCAGAGAGACAGATATTCGTATGGCGTTTCTTACACAGTTGACAGGGGCATGGGTAAAAAAATGTTGTCGGAATCATATTCTAAGACCCCATTATTTTATACAGTAGGGTTGTTAGCACAGCTTACTGGTGATGATAACAAGTATGCCCGCATGGTTTTAAATCCTTCGGAGAATACAGAAGTTGAATTAGACAGTTGGTGGAATACATTTTTAGAGGCAGCGGAGGGAGAAACAGTACATTTAGAAGCGGTTGGAAAATCAATAGATGTTCCAAAGGTGGATAATCAATTACAAAAAGCGGAATCAGGAGAATGTACAGACCGATATTATGTAGATGAGTTTTTTAATGCAAGCAGTGCGGACGACTTAATCGCAAAGTTTGAAGAACTTGTAGAGAGGATAAAAATTCAATCAGCAGAATTGCCAACGGAAGAAGGCGCTTCCAATTATTCAGGATATCTTGCATTTGAAGATACGCTTGGAGAATATATGAGCGTAGGTGATATAACAGGAGTAATGTATGGTGGAAAACTACATACAGGAAGCACATTTGCAGAAAAAATGAAAAAAGATGGAAATGCCACTGCAGAAGAAAAGACAGAATTCCTAAAATCGTTAATAGAGCGCTTAACTATCACTGAAGAAGAGGCAGAGAAACTTTTAAAAAATGCACAAGATACAGGGCAAATTTGTTATGATGCATCGAGTGGGAATGCCAGTAATTATATTGCCTGGTATGCGAAAGAAGATGGAACATATTTGGCACCTTGTGCATATGAGGAAGTAAAACCTGAGAATGCTGCCTTTATAAATAAGTCTTATTTTTATTATGGAAGTTCGTCTGGAACAATATCTGGTGAAAAGTTGATGTATCTCGGTGTAAGAGTTGAAAACAATCTTACAACACATGTACAGACAGTGAGATTTTTCGTTCCGTCATCTTTGATTCCGCTTGTGAAATATAACGTGTTGAGAAATGCATCAAATGGCGAGGATAGCCATACTGAGAAAACAATAGCGTATCCGGTAAATCTTTTTTATGAGGTGGGTCTGAGAGATGGAATCAATGAATATGATTTGAGTGAAGTAGATTCTGGATATAGATATTTAGAGAAGGGTGATATATCAAAGACAGGAACATTTTATTCAAATGCATGGGAAGATAAAGCAGAAGTTCCAGAGGCAAAGACTTCGGTTCACTTTACTGTATCGGAAAAGAATGAATATTATTACTATACAGAGAATACTTCGATTTATATTAAGAGCGGTGAAAATGACTACAAACTCTACACTGGGGAAAAGCCAAATGCAGATGATGGAAATGAGTATTACTATCAAAAGATAGTCTATGAATTGGATGGAGGAATGCAGGAATTTACTCGGATGGATAAAGCATCATTGAATTTGGTGACGGCTATAGATGAAAATGCAGGATGGGCTATTCCGCAGGGAACTTTCCGACAAGAAACATTGGGTGAGAAAGACAAAGGCACTAATGGAAATGCAACAGGAACAACTGGATATGTTTACAAATCAATGCTTGAAGAAAATTCGGATATATATGAAATAAGTGGTGAGGACAAGATTTCAGAGAATGGTTCGGTTGTTGTATTTCTTGGGAATAACGGGAAAACGGTTGTCAAACAAGGTAAAATTGCAGTTTCAAAGACTGTAGATGAATTTTTTGAAGGAGACAATGAAGAGACGGAATTTAATTTTCAAATTAATTTAGATCCATCAGAAGAGGAAAAAATACCTGCTTCAATTATTGGAGAAAAAACGGCAGTCGGCGGTGAGAAAGCGACAGAGCAAATTGCTTGTGCAGTTGAAGATGGGATTCTCAAGTTTAATTTAAAATCAAAAGAAAATATAGAATTTTGGCTTCCAGCGGGAAAGGTTGTTTCAGTGGAAGAAATTGTTGGAAATGAAAAAACATATGACACAATCATGAAAGTTACACAAAATGGACAGACAGCAGAGCCTGTTACAACCAAAAAAGTGGAGAGTATTGGAATCAGAACACAATCAAAGACCTCTGTAGATGTAGTGAATAATTATAATCCACCTTCCGAGGTAATCAGATTATATAAAATTGACGATTCAGATCATGCATTAGAGGGGGCTACATTTGAACTTTATCGATTAAAATGTGTAAATCCCAAAGAGCATAATGATGAAATCCATAATAAAGTTATCAAAAATGGGGAACGACAAGAATGCTGGGAATGGATTGGAAAAGCGACTTCTGATAGATGGAGCGGATATTTGAATTTTGTAAACGATGAAAACAAAACCGTAAAATTTACAAAAGCTACTTACCGATTGATAGAGACAAAAGCACCAGAAGGGTATATGAGATCTGTTGGTCAATGGAATATGATTGTTGTTCCAGGAGGAGATAAAAGAGTTATTTTTAAAGAGATACCAGGGGAATATGGGGAAAAACCTACAGCAATAAAAGAAGCAGAAAATAGATTTTCTATTATAAATTACAAACCAATCAATCCACCAATTACAGGGGGACGTGGAATTGATCGTTTCCTTATTTTAGGAGCAGCAGTCACAATAAGTGGATTGATGATTACAGTGCATTTAGTTTTACAGAGAAAACGAGGTAAATTATAAAAATTTAAGTGTGAAATAAGAACAAAGGGAGAACATTTATGAGAAACAAATGGATGACACTATTATCAAAAATAGTGGCAGCCTGTATTGCGTTGGTACTTACAATTTCAATGGGGGTGCCGGTTCAAGCAAGCATTGAAAAGAATGAGAAACATACGATTACAGTAAATGGAAAAGAGACGGATGCAGGAGCGAATGTGAATGTCTATAAAATCGTGGATGTAAAATTTGATTATGACAATCAACAACCAATCAATCCTACTTATGTATGGGCAGATGGAGTAGCAAGTTGGTTGACCAGTCAAAAAGGATTTGAAAGTTATGTGGAAAATAACAATGAAGTTCCAAAATCTTTTGAAGAAGTGACAGGCGCTGAGCTGAGTAATCTTATGAGAAAACTTGAAGATGCAATCATAAGTGGAGAAATTAAGTTAAATAAGGCTGCCTCTGCAACAATGAGAGGACAAAAACCTACGTTAATATTTGACGGTATGGAAATGGGTCAATATTTGATTTTGACAACTCCAGATGAAAGTGGAGAACATAGTACTTATGAATATGCACCAGCTACAGCTAATATTGTACCAGTCTATGATGAAACCAAAAAAGAATGGTTCGCATATGATGCAGAAGTGACAATTAAAGGAAGTCCGGCAGCGATTGAAAAAGAAGTTGATGATCACACCGTAGAGATTGGTCAAAAAGTGAATTATACGGTAAATGTACCTGTTCCATATTATCCGGAAGATGCGACAGCAAAAATTTTCCGTATTGGAGACTACCTTCCGATTGGTATTACATTTGGACATACATATAAGGAAAACAATCTTACTGTAAATGCTGTTTATGAGAATGGAGATAAAAAACAAATTGGTACATCAGAAGAAGATGTAGAAGCTTTTGAATTATATTATGATGCAAAAGACAATGGAAAAGATGGAGTGAAAGGAAATCTGGAAGCAGCAGAAGGACAAGAATTAGCAGATTTTATTTTAGACTTCGATTATGATGCTTTAATGGGAAAATATGCAACATATGAAAAAAATGGAAGCACATTTGCACTGAAAGCCATCGAGGTGACATACCAAGGTACAATCAATGAAAATGCGATTTTACGTCCGGGAGATCCAGGATATCCGGAAGATGCAGATCCGTTGGAAAACAAGGCGTACGTAGGACAGAATAATGATCCATATGATTGGGATTCTTATACACCATCCGAAGATAAAGAAAAAGTATATACTTATGCAATTGATGTGACAAAGGTAGAAGAAGATGGAAAAACACCATTAGCAGGTGCGGAATTCCAGTTATTAAGAGATGATCAAAAGACAGAAATGACGTTTGTGAAAATGTCAGATGGAAAGTATCATTTGGCAAAAGAGGAAGATACAAATACAACAACAACTTTAGTAGTTGACAGTGAAGGAAAATTAGATTTAGAAGGTTTGGCAACAGAAACATACTATCTGAAAGAGACAAAAGCTCCGGATGGATATGAATTGTTGGACGAGTTGATTAAAGTTGTGATCAAAGATGATGATGAAGATGGAAAAGTTGATGATGCAGGAGATTTTGATGGAAATGTAACAAATATTGTTTACAAAACTGTAGTCAACAGAAAACCTCCAATCATGCCAATCACAGGTGGTATGGGAACTGTTATCTTCTCAATCGTAGGTATTGTTCTTGTAGCAGGCGGTATTATGCTGATTACAGGTTATCAGAGAAGAAGACGTGCATAGATAGAAATGAATACCGGGGTGGAGCGATACGTTCTGCTCCGGATTTTGTCATTTCTGGAAAGGATGATAGATGAAGACAGAAAATACGGAAAAAAGGGGAAGCGGAGTAATTATATGGGGAGTTGCAATTTTATCTATCCTTCTTGGTGTGGGAATCTTTTTGTATCCGTTTATCAGCAATTTTTTTGCAGAACTCAGTCAAAATAAAGTGATCGATATCTATAAGGCAAATGTGGAAGATACTTCAAAGGAAGAGATTGAAGCGGAGTGGGAAGAGGCAAAAATCTATAATGAAAATCTTTCCGGAGATCCTGTACATGACCCGTTTATCGTTGGGAGCGGATATGCGGTTCCGGACAATTATGATGAAGTTTTGAATTTGGATGAGGAGGGTGTTATGTGTTATCTGGAGATTCCCAAGCTTGATCTGAACCTTCCGGTATATCACGGAACGAGCGAGGAAGTTCTGAGAAAAGGAGTTGGACATTTGGAGATGACGGCACTTCCAATTGGAGGCAAGAATCGAAGAACGGTTTTGACAGGACATAGAGGACTTCCGAGAGCGGAACTGTTTACCAGGCTGGATGAGATGAAACTTGGGGATGAAATTTACATTCATATACTAGATGAAACACATGCCTATAAAGTGAAAGAGATTAAGACAGTGGAGCCGGAAGAATTGCAGAATCTGACAATCACCCCAGATGGTGAGGATCTTGTGACGCTTGTGACATGCACTCCGTACGGGGTAAATACACATAGACTTTTGGTCACAGGAGAGCGTACTGAGTATGTAAAAAAAGAAGAAAAAGAGCAGACTCCATCGTTGATTCGAAAATTGATGCCGTGGCGGTACTACATTATCGGCGTGTCGATTGTAATAGGTGTATTTGGGACTGGTAAAATTACGATG
>OGUQ01001179.1_pt1 | contig 22414 bp, 24 predicted proteins | sample 1574701 | NCBI WGS metagenome assembly OGUQ01 (sample SAMEA2582087, study PRJEB24529) | metagenome | biome: Human gut stool | place: China | collected 2011 | reverse complement strand
ACTTCTTCAGAATTCCAACGGAACGGTTGTTCAAACCGTCTCTAAGAACCCAAATGCCATCGGATATGTCGGCCTCGGTTACGTAGCTCCGATCATCAAGGCTGTAGAAATCAACGGAATTAAAGCAACGCCTTTGACTGCTAAAGAAGGCAAATGGCCGCTCTCACGAGATCTATATCTCTATACGAACCGACAGCCCCAAGGCGCTGTTAAAAAAGTAACCGACTTCTGTTTATCTGAAGAAGGCCGAGGTCTCATCAAAGAAGCCGGTTTCGTTCCGCCCGCAAAACAATAATTTCTTATCTATGCCTGGTGGAAAGCTTGAAGATCGAAGTAAGCTTTCCAACCATTTCCATCCTTTTTGCTGTGACCGGCATTGAATAGCCGGAGCCGCATAAGTGATTGAAATCTCGGAGTCTTCTAGTGAAGCGAACCATCAAGGATTTCATTTTTGAAAAATCTCTTCTTTTCTTAGCTCTCCTAACACTTGCCGGCCTCGCCGGAATCGTCTGGTTCTTATTTAAAGAGGGCATGCCCGTCCTCGATACGATATCGCTCAAACATTTTCTAACCGGTCACGACTGGTATCCGACGGAAGATCCTCCGTCATTCGGCATATTTCCTTTAATCATCGGATCCGTTTCGGTAACACTGCTTGCCGCTGTCATGGCCATACCTCTCGGAATTCTCTGCGCCATTTACTTATCTGAGATCGCCTCATCTCGGCTTCGCTCAATCTTCAAACCTTTTATTGAGCTTTTGGCAGCCATGCCTTCCGTGGTTATCGGCTTTGTCGGCATGACCGTTTTGGCGCCTTTCCTGCAGGATTATTTCGGAGCACCGACCGGACTGAATGAATTGAACGCCGCCATATTGCTCGCTCTCATGGCTGTCCCGACTATCTGCACCATTTCAGAAGATGCGCTTCGCTCAGTTCCGAGAAGCCTTAAAGAATCTTCCTTAGCCCTCGGCGCCACGCATTGGGAAACACTCACCACCGTCACAGTCCCTGCCGCATTTTCCGGAATTGCAACCGGAGTCATGCTGGGTTTAAGCCGTGTCATCGGGGAGACTATGGTGGTATTGATGGTAGCAGGCGGAGCCGCACTCATTCCCGAAAGCCTGTTTGATCCGATCAGACCCATGCCGGCTTCTATTGTTGCTGAAATGGCAGAGTCTCCGTTCGGAAGCAGTCATTACCACGCCTTGTTTGCCATCGGCATCGTATTGTTTTTCTTTACTTTTCTCTGCAACTTGGCTGCCTTTCTCGTTTCGCAGAAATACAAGTTAAAAGCTTCGAGCTAAAACAGGAACTTCTATGAATCTAACAATGAACATAAGAAACAGAAGAACATATAAAGAGCACGCAGGGCTTTTTATGATCAAGTCGGCCGCTTGGATTGTGGTTGCATTATTTCTTTCCTCACTCGGATACATTGCCTATCACGGAGCCGGAACACTTTCACCGTCCTTTTTGTCAACGTTTCCTGAAAAAATGATGGAAGAGGGGGGCATCCTGCCTTGCATCATCGGCACTGCGATTCTGTCCATCGGTGCCATGGCCGTTGCGCTGCCCCTGGGAATCGCTTGCGCTGTCTGGCTCAATGAATATGCAAAAGAAGGTCCACTTAAAAAACTTATCACTTTGGCCGTTGCTAATCTTGCCGGTGTCCCTTCCATTGTCTTCGGATTATTCGGCTTAGCCTTCTTTGTCACCGTCTGCGGCTTAGGAGTCAGCGCCATTGCCGGAATATTGACGTTGGCTATTCTTACGCTTCCGATCGTTATCAATACCGTTCGTGAAACACTTTCTCAAATACCGAACAGCTGGAGAGAATCCTCCCTTGCCTTAGGAGCGAGCAAAACCCAGACCGTTTTACGGACGGTACTTCCGGCTGCGCTTCCGGGAATTTTGACCGGCGCCATCTTGGGATTGGCCAGAGCAGCCGGAGAAACGAGCGCCATCATGTTTACAGCAGCCGTCGTCTCGACGACTAATTTGCCGAATTCTCCGTTCGCCGCCGTCATGTCACTGCCATACCATATCTACGTGTTAGCAACGACAGGCATGAATCCGGATAAAGCGGTACCGATTCAGTGTGCAACGGCTTTGGTTCTTCTCATGACCGTATTCGCTTTGAATCTGATGGCTTTCTATATCCGACAAAAATCCTCGAAGCGACCGGCGTAACAAGTTCTTAGAGTCGGTTACAATGGCTTTTTCCAACCGAAGCGGGCGTCCGTCAAAGGACGACCCGCTTCAATTTCTTCAATGGCAGCAAGAAAGTCTTCTTCGGTTTTACTTTTAAAGATGTTTTTAAAAGCCTTCGGATTTTCTTCAAAAAGATTAGCCTGGAAGAACCAAAACTCTTTCATACGCATCATTGCATTCCGGCGGTTCTGGAAGGCTTCCGTGTAAGCATCGAAAAGGGCGGTTGTGAAATTTTTAATCTCTTCAAGGCTGGCTGCAGGGCCGCCTTTGTATTTACGGAAGAGTGCGGGATCTGCCATCAGCGCACGACCGACCATAAGCATCTTCGGATCACGGAAAGTCTTAGAGAAATCTGTCATGTCGGCCGTCGTAATCATGTCGCCGTTTACACCCAGCGGAAAGGGAATCTCATCAAGATGCTCAAGGAGCGCCTCTTTTCTGACCTCTCCTTTGTATTGATCCGTCTTCAAACGCATATGGACAATCAAAAGAGAAAGGGGATATTTCTTATATAAGTTGAGGATGTCTCCGAACTCTTCCGTATTCGCCCATCCCAATCTTGTCTTAATGGAAATAGGAATGTCGATGCCGGCACTGAAAATTTCATCCAGGAAACGTTCCAATGCGTAAAGATCTCTTAAAAAGCCGGAACCTTTTCCTTTGGCAACGACCGTGCCGGAAGGGCAGCCGAGATTTAAATTGACTTCCTTATAACCCAAATCCTGAAGAGCTTTGGCGGCCCAGATGAAATCGGCGGAACGGTTGCTCAAAAGCTGTGGAACCACCGGAATACCGGCATTTACTTCAGGTGAAAGTTCCTTCAGATGTCGATCCGTGAACTTCGGTTCGACAGTGGGCGTGATGAAAGGAATGTAATAAAGGTCAGTCCCGCCGAAATACTGATGGTGCAAACGACGGAACACTGCCGTCGTTAATCCTTCCATCGGAGCTGCTGCTAATAACTGACCATTCATTTCTCTTCTTACCTCATTTGAAGGCGTAATTTTAGTGGAGCTGAAGAAAAAATCCTTCTAAAACAAAGTGTATTGCGTGTGAAAGTTTTTCTAAACGCTTGATAGTCCTGACACGGGACTTCCTTGTTTCATTTATCAAAGAAAAAATTAGATTAAATTTACATTTAGTTTCATTTATTAAGAACATATCTATTTTATTTTTATATGGACAATATTATTATGTGCATATTGAAATTCAATTGATTGTCAGGAGAAAGAACATGACGATTACATTAAAGAAGAACAGTGTTGATGTCCGTGTCGAACTTCGCCGCAATGACAGCGACTTCATCGGTGATGACCGCGCTTACTACACTTACTTTTTCAGCAAAGCCGGCTGCTTCGGCTCTGCCAAAGTGACGGAAAAAGAGGTTTATCCGATCGACTGCGAATCTTTCACAACGAAAGAAAGAGAAAACTTCAAGGACGCCTTGGCTTCTCTGCAGCCGGACATTCTCAAGCTTGCTTGTTTCCTCAACAAAGAAAATGAGAACAAGGGCGACTTGGAAAGCACCCTAGATCTTCAGTGGGCTCTGGCTAAAAGAGGCCGTCCGAGCTTAGACGACAAACCTCTGATTCGCACAACGATCATGCTGACAGAAGAAGATAAGGAAAAGCTTAAAGTCTTGGGCGGTTCTTCCTGGATTCGCAACCAGATCAGAATGGCCAGAATCGGCGAGATCCAATAAAAAAGCGACCCGAAGATCGCTTGTAATACCAGGGGCTGGCAGAAATGCCGGCCTCAAGTTTTATTACTTAGCAGCCTGAGCAACTTGTGCAGCCTGCTGACTGGCAATACGGCCGAGAGAAGAGTAGATTGCACCGGCAATGACATCAAGCTCTGTGGAGTCAGTCTTAACGATTTCGTCTTTCAGATCGGTGAAGACCTTCTGAGACAAGACCGGATTTTCCTGTTGTTTAAGAATATCGACGTTCTTAATTTTGCCGTCTTCAAAAACAACTTTGATTTCACCGTCTTTACCGATACCGGAACCTTCTTGAGTAATGGTAGCTGCGGCCGCTGTGGCGGAGAGGAATAACGCAGCAAGAATAGCCGCGCTGAGCTTAACGATTCTCATAGATTCTCCTAGAGAAAGTAAATGAAAACAACAGGATAATCTTGCAAAAGCAGACAAAATTGTTTCGTTTTAGACGCAAATTCTTGGTCCATGTACTTAAGTGTTTCAACGGATCACGACTAATAACCCATTCAGAGCGCTTTGCTTACTAACTGCTTGAATCACTGCTGAAGGAGCGGCTTCTGCTTGGTGCGCAGTTTTTTCTCGAAAAATATATTGTTTCCTATCTGTATAATTCCTGTGGAACGCAACGCAAGATTCATAGAAACAGCCCCACAATATATTATGGATGAAATTCTTGGGAAACTTGCCGTAATTCTTGGCATAGACGAGTAAAGTCTTCATTACCCTCTGTGCTCCTGTTCCTGACGCAGAGCCGGAAAAGGAACATGATTACGAAGACGAAGAAAAAACCGATACCTAAAAAGAGGCCGACTTTAGTTCAGAGACCGGCCTCTGCTAGGTAATACTGCAATATTTCAGAAAGACGACTGTTGTTATTGATTTTGGCTAGTTGGCTTAGCCTCTCCAGCGAAGCATTCTTAATCCGTTCGCCACAACAATGAGACAGGTACCGGTATCCGCAAATACCGCCATCCACATGGTTCCGATGCCGGCAAGCGTCAGAACAAAGAAGATAAGCTTGATCGAAAGAGCAATCACAATGTTTTCAACCAGCAGCCGGAAAGTCTTCTTCGAGAGTTTGATGAATTCAGGCAGCTTGCGGAGGTCATCATCCATCAGGGCGACGTCAGCAGTTTCAATCGCAGTATCGGTACCGGCAGCGCCCATGGCAAAACCGATGTCGGCACGAGCAAGAGCAGGAGCGTCATTGATGCCGTCCCCGACCATACCGATCACTTCACGCTTAGCAATGCTGTCCACTAAAGACTGCTTATCTTCAGGAAGGAGATTGCCTTTCGCTCTATCCACGCCGACTTTCTCGGCGATCTGGCGGGCAGCCTTTTCATTATCGCCGGTAAGCATAACCGTTTTGATTCCCATATTTTTCGCAAGTGTGCGAACCGCAGACGTATCATAAGCTTCCTGATATAAAGCCGGACACCCATTCCGGGTCAGAAAATGAGACATTCCGAGAGCCGCATGGGTTGTTCCGATCCCCGCTGCCGCCCCGGCAAAAACAACGATTCGAGATTCTGCTGCCTGTTCCTTCAGTTGATTTTGCAGCTCCTGCAGCGTTTCCTGCAGTTCATCCGCACTCTGGTAACGCGCTTCTTTCTCCTTTTCCATACACCCGCGGATGATCCGGTCAAACATCCTGTATTCCGGTTCATTCCTGTATTCCGGAACACTTCCCGGCGCATCCCCACGGCTCATAAAGTAGAGCAGCGCACCGATCGCGTACACGTCCGTCCGGCAGTCCAGTGGTTCCCCCGTGTACTGTTCCGGTGCCGCAAAACCGATCGTTCCGTACCGCTCACCAAACGCAGCGGCATCTGACGCGTATTGTGCATGATCAAAATCCGTCAGACGAAGGACTCCATTGCACACCAGCAGATTTTTGGGCTGCAAGTCTAAATATAAAATAGGATTTTCTGCTGAATTCATAAACTGAATGATACGGCAGATCTGTATTCCAAGATCAGCTGCCGCCTTAACCGACAAGCTGCCCAGGCGTTTTACCAGGGCATATAAAGATTCGCCTTCCAGATATTCTTCGATCAGATAACTGTATCCGGTATCTTCCTCCACATCGTAGACGATGGGGATTCCCGGATGTCTCAGTGTTTTCAGAAAAAGTGCTTCTTTTCTAAAAGTATCATAATCCGCCAGGGATTTCGGGACTATTTTTACCGCCCTGTATTCTTCCAGCTCAACGTGATACGCCAGATATACAGTACCGGATCGCCCGTTTCCCAGCTCTCTGCACAACCGATACTTGCCAAACAGAACGCGCTCGATAAACCGTCACACCTCCTTCCGGCAACACAACCTCTTGCGACTATTCTAATATACACACTCCCGCTTCAGACCATCTTGTAGATGTCAAACTGATTAAATTTTAATAAATTTCCCTCATACGATTGCAAAAACTGAATAGGATATAGTATATTATAAATATAAAAATGCGGTTTTCTGCCCTCTTATAATGGGAATTACAGCATACCGCGAATATTTTGATTTTAACCAGACAGGAAGTGATCCTATGAAAATAGAACGTATCAATGAAAATCAGATCCGCTGCACCCTCAGCAACTTTGACCTGAGTGTCCGGAATATGAATCTCGGCGAGCTGGCTTATGGAAGCGAGAAAGCCCGTAATCTTTTCCGCGAGATGATCCAGCGCGCCGCAAATGAGGTCGGTTTCGAGGCCGAGGATATCCCGCTTATGGTCGAGGCGATCCCGATGGCGAACGAGAGTGTTATGCTGATCATTACGAAGATGGAAGATCCAGAGGAACTGGATACCCGGTTCTCCAAGTTCTCACCGGAAGAGGACGAGAATGATAACGGATGGGGAAATCTCACCGCGGAAGTGCTGGAAGGCGCTGACGGCCTGATCAATATCCTGACCCAGAGCGGAATTTTAAAGCCGGAGGGAGAAAAAGCTCCTGCGGCACCAGCTGCAACGGCAAATGGACCGCAGGGAAAGGAAGAGACGAAGAATCCGGCTCAGTTTACAAGGATCTACCAGTTTTCTTCCCTCGACCTCGTCTGTGAAGCCGCACGGCAGACCGGTGCTGTTTTTAAGGGAAACAGTATTCTCTACAAGAATCCGGAAAATGGGGTCTTCTACCTGATCCTCAAGAAGGAAAATGACAGTGAGAGTTCCTTCAACAGAGTCTGCAATACTCTCTCCGAATACGGAACAAGGTTAAAAGGCGATGCCGCTGCGTCCGGCGCTTACTATGCGGAACATTATGATGTGATCGTAAAGAAGGACGCGCTTAAGGTGCTGCAGAACTTATAATCTGACTTCCCAATTGATCAATATTTAAATAGAGCATCTGTAAAAAGCTGCATTCCACAGATTTATACAGATGCTTTTTTATGTGCAAAGTCTGTTTCCAAAATGTCCCCATGTTTTTTCAACATACAGAGTTTTTATGGCACATTGCTCCATATATGTCAAAATGGAAAAAGGACCGCAGCCGGGAAAATTCTCCCTGACCGCAGTCCTTCTTACATTCTCCGACCTTTCGCACAGTCAGCAAACCAAAACTCTCTCGAGCGGTCACATACATTACTGCTGCTTCTGAGCCAGATACTCGTTAATTACACTTACAAGTTTTTCTACCGGAATTCCGTGAACCATGCAAGCCTCTTCCAGAGACTCCATCTGAGAAGACGGGCATCCGATGCAGTGCATTCCAGCGCCCATTAAAATCTGAGCCATATTCTCATCAACCTGAAGAAGCTCACCAATGAGCATTTCTTTTGAAATCTGCATGATAAATCCTCCTTTCACCTTCGAAATCTGCCGAGGGCAATTTTCTACGATTGTTTCCGGCATAACAGGCATACTGCTCTTATGCCAGCATATCGAGAGTATAATACTTTTTTCGTTTCTTGGCAAGGTGGTTTTGCAAAATCTGCTGGTACAGCCGCATCATGCAGTCATAACGGTATCATACGGAATTTTCAGTTCAGAAAATTCCTACCCGCGTACAGTAACCATCATGCATTCCTGCATGGTATGGTATTTCCAGTTTAGAAAATGCCTGTCCGCCTATGTTGACCATCATGAAATGCTTTCAGATGAATGACAGCCTGGTTGATTTTTGTCTGCAAAGGTAAGAATAGACTAACTCGAGTTGTGACTGTCTAACCGCATGTTTACTGGATTTTTGTTCCTCATTAGGTACATTTTTTCACAATTTTCCCCTTGAATAATTTAACCGTTTATTATAGAATGAAAGAAATAAACAAAGGAGGTATTTTGTTATGGCATATGTAATTAACGATAGCTGCGTTAGCTGCGGTACTTGTGCTGGTGAATGTCCGGTAAACGCTATTTCCCAGGGAGATGGACAGTACGTAATCGACGCTGATACTTGCATCAGCTGCGGTACTTGTGCTGGTGTCTGTCCGACAGGCGCAATCAACGAGGGTTGATCGCAAACGCAAACCAATACATAAAAGCCGTTGTTCTATTCGAACAGCGGCTTTTTGATTTCTGTGGATTCTGATCCAGAATCCGGATCTTCGCGAAAGGGGTTCTCATTTTTGCTCTCATCAAAGCTTATTCCCATTTCTTCCAAACTTTCTCTTTCTGAAGATCGACGGCAAAAACGGTGCTTTCGCCGCCGCAGCTTCCGCCCTCCCTTTATTCTCCTTCTGATAAAGCCGGATCGTCTCATCCAGCTGCCGGAACCGCTCTTCGTCCCGCTCATCTGCCACCCGCATCAGGTAATCGATCTCCTTTAACACTTTATCGTTCACCATCCGGCTGATATCCTGGCTCAGCTTCTCGTTGTTCTCCTCGATGGCCTGTCCGATCATCTGGGTAAGAAACTCCCTGAACTGCTCCGCTTTTTCCCGGTTCATGAGTTCCGCGGCTTCCCCCGGATCCAGCTTTTCCAGATCTCTCTTCTCCTGCTCCGTACATTCCTTCAATGCCGTCATAACATCCTCCTCAAGAACATCCGTGGGCGCCACCGATTCCCCCTCCGCGTCCAGCGTTTTCGCCAGCGCTGTCTTGATCGCCTTTAACTGATACCCCTTTTCCTTCAATTCCTTGATCTGTTTAAAAAGACGGATATGAAAATCCGTATAATACCGATGTCCCATCTCGTTGCGAGGAATGTTCATCTCCAGTTCCTCCTCCCAGTACCGAAGTACATGAGATTCCACATCAACCTTTTTCGAGGCATCGGAGATCAGATAATGTGTTTCTGACATGGTCGTCCTCTTCCTTTCACATGATTTTCGTCACAGTTCGAAATTTCTGCCATGAACCGCAACGATTGTTCGACTCTGTTTGATCCAGTTTCTCAGCATGTCCACAGACTGCCGCATGCCTGCAAAACCGTTATCAGATTGCTAATAATATATGTGAAGCCATGTCCCAATATGACAAAAACGCCCGCTTCCGATGAAATTCCTTCAAATTCCATTCGAAAGCAGGCGCTTGACCATGCATTTACTGCTGCTCCTTCGCAATATTCACAAACCGGGTCAGTTCCGGTTTCCAGCCAAGATATACGGTTCCGATCGGGCCGTTACGCTGTTTCGCGATAATAACCTCCGCCGTGTTCGGGTTATCCGTATCCTTATTATAATAATCGTCACGGTACAGGAACATAACAACGTCGGCATCCTGCTCGATGGCTCCGGACTCTCGAAGATCCGAAAGCATCGGTCTGTGATCCGTTCTTGTCTCACAGGCACGGGAAAGCTGGGACAGGGCGATCACCGGGACGCTCAACTCCCTCGCGATGGCCTTTAAAGATCTTGAGATCTCAGAGATCTCCTGCTGACGGTTGTCTCCGTTCTTTCCGCTGCCCGACATTAACTGCAGGTAGTCGATCATAACGAGGTCGAGACCATGTTCCAGCTTAACCTTCCGGCATTTGGAACGAAGTTCCATGATGGAAATACCCGGCGTATCATCAATTACAAGCTTGGAGCTTCCGATCGTACCGATTCCTTCCACGACAGCGTCCCAGTCCGCATCCGTCAGGGTACCGGTACGGAGCTTCTGGGAATCCACGTTGGACTCCATGGACAGCATACGGTTTACCAGCTGCTCCTTCGACATCTCCAGACTGAAGATCAGGCAGGTCTTCTGTCTCCGGACCGCGATATAATCAGTAATATTTAACACGAACGCCGTCTTTCCCATAGACGGACGGGCAGCGATCAGGATCAGATCCGAGGGCTGGAGGCCGGACATCCGGTAATCCAGGTCGATAAATCCCGTCGGAAGACCCGTTACCGTGGATTTTGAGCGGGTCGCCTGCTCAATCTTATCAAGGACGTTCAGCGCGACCTGACGGATCGGCACGAAATCGCCGGAAGCGCGGCTTTCCAACAGGTTGAAGATCTGCTTTTCCGTGTCAGCCAGGATCACTTCAAGGCTGTCCTTCCCGGAATAACAGTTGTTGGCGATCTCCTCGTTGATCCTGATCAGGCGGCGGAGAACCGCCTTTTCATGGACGATCGTGGCATAGGAGCGCACATTCGCGGAAGTCGGAACCGTTGCCAGGATGTCGCGGACAAAATCCAGACTGCACACCTCCGGCGGGACATCCTTTTCCTTCAGCCTGTCCTGAAGCGTGACCAGATCCACCGGTTTTCCCTCATTGAACAGCTCCACCATCGTATCAAACATGATCCCGTACTGACGCTGATAAAAGTCGTCCGCGACCACGATCTCCGATGCCGCGATGATCGCATCCCTGTCCATCAGCATGGAACCGATCACCGACTGCTCCGCCTCAACGCTGTGCGGCAAAACCCTTTTTACTAACGCTTCTTCCATCTGTCCGATTTCCTCTCTGTACGTCTCTGTCTATAACTTCGCACGGCTTCTGCATATATTTCTGCAGAAGCCGTTTTCTTTCTTATTTGCAAGCCGGAACCTCTACCTGGTTTCCTGCCCTGAATTTAAACTGCTGCTGTCCGCGTATTGCGCACGCGGCAGGCATTCAGTCTTTACGCCTCAACGACCTTCACGCTGAGTCTTGCTGTTACTTCCTTGTGGAGCTTGATCGGAACCTCAAAGCTTCCGATGCTCTTGATCGGCTCCGGCAGAACCATCTTTTTCTTATCGATATCAAGCTTTAACTGATCCTTCGCCGCCTTCGCGATCTCCTTTGTGGAAACGGAACCGAACGCGCGTCCGCCCTCGCCGGCTTTGATCGAAACGGTTACGGACATCTTATCGATCTCCTCCGCAAGCTTCTTAGCCTCCGCAAGCTGCTCTGCCGCAACCTTCTCCGCGTTTGCTTTCTGGAGCTTTAAATCGTTTAAGTTCTTGGATGTCGCCTCAACACCAAGCTTTTTCGGAAGGATAAAGTTTCTCGCATATCCGTCATTTACCTTTACGACCTGGCCCTTTTTTCCAAGTGCCTTCACATCCTCTAATAATACAACTTCCATCTTAAATTTCTCCTTTCTCCAGCATCATATCAATGACGCCTTTCACCTTCTCCTTGGCCTCCTCAACGGTAGCGCCCGGGAGCTGTGCGCCTGCGATCGTTCTGTGTCCGCCTCCGCCCAGCTTTTCCATCATGACCTGGACATTGACTTCGTCGATCGATCTCGCGCTGATATAGATTTTGCCTTCATATGGGGTCAGAACGACAGATGCCTTCATTCCCACAATGTCAAGAAGCTCATTTGCAGCCTGTGCGCCTACTACTGTCGGGCTCTCCACGCCCTCTGACGGGCACACGCTGATGGCAAAGCATTTCTTATAGACCTCTGCCTGACGGACTGCCTCGGCTCTCGCCTTGTAGTCCTCCATACTGTCACGGAACAACTTCCGTACTCTCGTCACGTCCGCTCCGTTTCTTCTAAGGAACGCCGCCGCCTCAAAGGTGCGGACGCCCGCCTGATTTGTAAAGTTGTTCGTATCGATCACGATTCCCGCGTACATAGCGTCCGCCTCCGGGGATTTGATCCGGATACTGTCAGCAACATACTGTAAAATCTCCGCAACCAGCTCACAGGCAGATGACGCGTAAGGCTCTACATAGGACAGAGTCGCGTTTGTGATGATCTCGCTGGACTGACGGTGGTGATCGATGACAACGATCGTCTTCACGAGTTTTAAAAGGTCCGGTTCTTCTGTGATACTCGGGCGGTTGACGTCAACAACGACAAGCGCCGTATTGTTATCCACGATATCCGCGGCCTCACTTCCCGTGAGGAACAGGTCCTTCGGATAATCGCCGGTCTCAAAGCGTTCCATCATCGGACGCACCGAGGAGGTCACTTCATTGATCACGATATGTGCCTTCTTATTCAGAGCGGATGCGATCCGGTACATTCCGATCGCCGCGCCAAAGCAGTCGATATCTCCGATCTTATGTCCCATGATCAGAAGGCAGTCCTTTGTCTCAAGAAGCTCCCTGAGGGCATGGGCTTTGACGCGGGCCTTGACACGGGTCGTTTTCTCTAACTGCTGGGCCTTTCCGCCGTAATACTGGATCTTTTGGCCGCATTTTACTACCGCCTGATCACCGCCGCGGCCGAGGGCCATATCGATTGCTGTACGGGCATAATCATAGTTCTGGCTGTAGGTATCGCCGTTCATTCCGATACCGATACTTAAGGTCACCGCCATCTCGTTTCCGATATTGACGGTCTTTACCTCCTCAAGCAGTCCAAACCGCTCTTTTTCCAGACGCGGCATATAGCACTGCTTGATCGCGAAGAAATACTTATCCTTTTCCAGTTTCTTTACGATACCGTTGACCGCCGAAATGTACTTGTTGATCTTTCGGTCGATCAGGGCCGTTAAGAGCGATCTGCGGACTTCCTCGACGCTCTCCAACGCCTCATCATAGTTGTCCAGATAGATCAGGCCCGCGACCATCTTCTGGTCTGTGATCGCCTGCTTGTAGTTGTAGAGCTCTGTCTCATCATAGAGATATACCGCAAGGATCTGCTGCTCCGTCTGCTTCTCCGGGATTCCGGAGGCAAGCTCATCCGGGCGGATCGTCACGCGTTTCATACTCACGCGGTATTTCGATTCCCCATAGATCACATGGACTTCCATCGCATTTTCCATCTTCTCGAGGGATTCCACTGTGATCTCCTTGAAGAGCATTGTCAGGCTTTTCCCTGCGCTCTTCTCTTCTTTGGTCACCGCCTCAAAGGCGCGGTTCATCCAAAGGATCTTACCATCCGTGTCCGCGATCGCGTAGGGCAGCTCCAGGGACGCCAGAAGCTGTTTCTGGCTCCAGCTGTATGCTGACGCAAAGGACACCAGACTGCCGAGAGCCCGCTTCTTTCCGTACATATACAGGGTTCCGGCACACGCCGCGTAGATCACCGTAAATGCAAGCATCACGAATCCCGCCTTGCGTGAGATCAGGTTGACCGCAGCTCCCGCAAGGATTACCAGTGCCGTTAAAAATACCGGCCACTGAAGGTAAAGCTGCAGAATATGGCTGACCTTTTTATCATCTTTCATTCTTATCTCCTATCCGCCGCCCGGTAAAATGGGCATAGCAAGACCATAAAAAGAATGTGCCTTGACACATTCTCGCGCCGAGCGCAGTCGCTTGCGATAGACTCTTCTTGCGCGAGTGCGCATTTGGCACGTTAGTGCCTTTTTATGCATGGAGAAATTCGGGCAGAATCTCTCCATGTATCAGAACCGACTTTGGGGATAGTATACCATAGATACAGGCATTTGTCCATGATCCGCTTGGGGCGGACATGGCACTGCGGTCTATGAAATTCCTGACGTGGATAGCAGCGACGCGGCTTCTAAAACCACCAGTAGCGTAAAATAGACTTTATAGATCAAAGAATTTGTGATAGAATAATATAGGTGCCACCATAACGGTAGGCGGTTTGGCCCTCTTCGCAGAGGGCATGCGTGACCCTCTGATACATCGAAAAAAACGCAAAAAAATAACCGCCCAGTCCTCGCAAAACTAGCGGTTATTTTTTAATCCATATTTTCGAGGGCCAAGCCGTCTATCGGTGGCACTTCTCTTATCTATAATATAACATCTCTTCTTTAAATATTCAAGAGGTCTTTCTGCGATTTTCCTGTAACACTTTTCCATGCTATTTCCGTTAAAATCTTGGATATTTTCAAAATCAGTTGATAAGAGGACGGGATTTAAGTATAATATAAATGAGCCAGAAAGGTTTCCGTGTGGCGACACATGAAAGCTGTACTCCGGCTGGGGAGGGTAATTACCAGCACTTTATGATACTCGGCAAGGCATCGAGGCTGACAGCCAGCATAAAACTCGCAATCATAAAAAATGCGTCGGATAACTTTGGTTGTCCGGCGTTTCTGTTACCCAAATACCGTTGATAGGAAAAATCTAATGAGGAAAAAGATCGATAAGAAAGAGATTGCAAAAGAAATTTGTAAAGCCGCGAAGTTATACAAAACCTCTTTCCTGCAGGAAGTTCGCATTTGTGTTTAATGAAGAAAATAAAGTTATAAGGCAACTATCAATCAATACTTTACGAAAGGATTTTCATTTATGAAAGCAACCGTACTCAGCGACAACATCCCCGCCGAAAATCTCGGCTGTGAATGGGGATTATCCATTTTTATTGAATATCATGGGAAACATATCCTTCTCGATGCCGGGGCATCCGGGCTTTTTCTGAAGAATGCTGATGTGCTTGGACTGAACATGAAAGACGTGGATTTCGGAGTTCTCTCCCACGCGCACTACGACCATGCAGACGGAATCCCGGAATTTTTCAGGGTAAATTCATCCGCACCGTTCTACTTTAGGGAAACCACCGGAGAAAACTGCTGCAAAGGTGTCTGGAACTATAAGAAATACATCGGTATTCCAAAGGGTATCCTAAAAAAGTATCCGGACCGGATCAAGCTCGTCTCCGGGGACTTTTCACCGTGTGACGGGGTTTATCTGATCCCGCATAAAACTCCGGGACTGGAGAAAAAAGGAATCCGGGAGCACATGTACCTGAAGGAAAAACGGCGCTGGAGACCGGATTCCTTCTCCCATGAGCAAAGTCTTGTCTTCGACACACCGGACGGTCTTGTGATCTTCAACAGCTGTTCCCACGGCGGCGCCGATACCATTATCCGTGAGGTCACCGCGACTTTCCCGGATAAAAAAGTAAAAGCCCTGATCGGCGGCTTCCACCTCTACAATAAGACCGACGCAGAGATCCTTGCCCTCGCCGAAGGGATCCGCTCCACCGGTATTTCTGAAATCTACACCGGCCACTGCACCGGAGATCATGCCTTTGATCTCCTGAAAGAGACGTTAGGAGAATCCGTTCTCAAGCTGCATGCGGGGCTAGTGATGGAATTTTAAAAACAAACTCCGCACAGTTTCCCGTGCGGAGTTCTTGTACTACCCGTTTCAATTGTTGTTCTCTACCCGATCAGGCTCATTAAGTATCCTACAAATGCGCCGCCCGGTGTTCCAATAATATTGCCAAGAAGAGCCATCAGGATACCGATCGGAACCAGTGCGCTGCTGTATGCACCTGCAAGTACCGGTGCTGTCGCAGTTCCTCCGACATTCGCCAGAGAAGCAACCGCACAGGTAAAGATATCCAGTCGGATCAGCTTTGCAAGGATTACCATAACCGCTATATGGATCAGCAGGATCAGGAATCCGGCAGCCAGCCATACCGGTGCATTTCCCATAGCAGAAATATCTGCTCTGGAAGCGATCATCGCGATGACAATGTAAAGCATGATATTGGAAACTTCTTCCGTTCCCTTAATCTTTCCAAAAGGAGTCATTGCTGCGATCAGACCTACAGCTGTTACAAGAAGAACTGTCCAGGTTGCCTTATCAAAAACAGGCAGAACAGACGCAACCATAACACCGGCATCCTTGGACAGAGAGGATATAAAGAAGGATACGCCGATTAAAAGAAGCATGTTTTTCCAGGTAAGAGGTCTCTTGTCCTCCCTTGCCTCTTTTTCCAGAGATGCTCCTACTTCATCGATCAGACGTACATCTGCCTTTGTCCAGGAGTTGAATTCCTTAGAGAAGTTGATCACCCACAGAAGGAACATAACATAGATTACTGCACAAACCGAATCCATTACCAGAGAATATGCCAGACTATCTTCACTTACATCCAGAATTGCCTGGATCGCCAGCATATTACTGCCGCCGCCTAACCAGCTTCCGCACAGTGCTGCAAGTGCTTTCCAGCTTTCCGGGCCCAGTAATTTATGGAAAATTCCATAGCTTACTACAAAACCAACACCGATTGAAATACTCGCTGAGAAGAAACCGATCAGCATTTTCGGTCCTAATTTAATGATCTTTTTCAGATCACAACGCAGCAGCATTAAAAACAGCATTGCGTAGAGTAACGGATTTTTGATCGATACGTAAATGGCTGACGTATCCTGCAGATCCCATACTTTCATAGTACATAAAAGCATCATGCCTAAATAGATCAGAACAATCGGCGGTGCAAATTTAAAAAAGGTCTGTGCGCCTTTTCCCCGCAGGTACACGGGAAGATTGACCAGAATTGCTGCTAACAGCATTAAAGTGGCCAGATAGATAAATCCATCATGAATCATTTGAAATGCTCCATTCCGCCACCGGATATCGGTGGGCTTTATTTTCTTATTCAGAACAAGTCAAAACGGGCGGTTGAAATTTTCAGCTCCCCCTTCCTTCTCCTTTTCGATACCTTTTCACGAACCGCAGGGCAATGCGGGAATGGCATAAGCAGTGTACTGTTTCTCCTTAAAACTTCCGCAGAAGGCTAAAAAAAGGGTCCAGAATAATGTTCTGGACCTTTCAATGACTTCTCAAATAGTGTACTGCCCTTCCACATTGCTGTTTCTTTTTTTGACTTTTCCTCTACGTAGTATAAAGGGTGTCAGCAAAAAAGTCAATTTTCAGACATAAATATCCTTAAATATCTTTTGATGCAATTTTCATGCAGTTCCTTATTGCAGCTTCTCATATTTTTCCAGCTTTCAGGAAAAACAAATTTCTTTTTCTTATTTCGATTTAATGTCAATACCTGTCATAACTCCATCTGTTCAGCGCGATCATCGCGCGGGTGCACATCATCGACATGTAGTGCCTTTTTGTGTAACAGGAAATTCTCTGCTACGCCAAAAAAAGGATCCCACATGATCTCTCATATGGAATCCTCGAATGATGCTTCAAATTAATTAGATAAAACCTTACTTTATCCGTGAAAATCCTTATTCTAAGGAATTATTCACATGTGTACGGCATAAGAGCGATATGACGTGCTCTCTTGATAGCTACTGTTAAAGCTCTCTGGTGCTTTGCGCAGTTGCCTGTGATTCTTCTCGGGAGGATTTTTCCTCTCTCGGATACGTATCTCTTTAACTTGTTTACGTCCTTGTAATCGATCTCGCCGTTCTTATCGCCGCAGAATACGCAAACTTTTTTTCTTCTATGCATGCCGCCTCTTCTTACTCTGGAAGAATCGGACTTGTCACCTTTATTGAATGCCATTTTAAATTACCTCCTGTTAGTTTCGTTGTCTGTAACCGTCCAACGCTTGTCCGGTCACGTGCAAACTCAGTCTACTCACAGCGAATTAGGAGTAACGCACTGTATTGTCTCAGACTGATATTTAGTTGAATGGAAGTCCTTCGTCCTCGACTCCATCCGGAATATTCATAAATCCATCGCCGATGGCACTGGACGGAGCAGGTCTTGTCCCCTGCTGATAGCCGCCGCGGTTTCCGCCGCCGTAGCTGTTGCCGCCGCCAAAGCCGCTGTTATCGCCGCCCTGACCCTTGCTGTCAGCGAATTCCTGGTCATCTACAATAATATCGGTTGTATAGACCTTCTGGCCATCCTTATTTACATAGCTTCCGGTCTGGATTCTTCCGGAAACCAGTACACGCATGCCCTGACGGAAATATTTCTCCGCAAATTCACCGGCACGATCAAAAGCTACGATGTTGATAAAATCGGCCGTCTGACCCTGATCGCCGTCCTGGCTTCTTCTGCCTCTTCTGTCAACTGCAAGCGTATATCTTGCGATTGCCATGGAGCGCTCGCCCTGGGAATAGCGTACTTCCGGATCTCTGGTTAATCTACCCATAAGGATAACTCTGTTCATATTCTCACTCTTTCTTTATTAAGCGTCCTGTCTTACGCAAAGATAGCGAACAACCGGCTCCATAATACGGATGTGAGCCTCAACCTCGTTCGGGCAGTTTGCCTCACCCTCGAAGTGGATGAAGTAGTAGAATCCCTCTTTGCTCTTCTGGATCTCGTATGCAAGTCTCTTCTTGCCCCATTCGTCCACATCAACGATATTACCGCCGAAACGTGTGATATAGCCTTTCACTTTCTCAAGTGCGGCTACTCTCTCGTCATCTTCAAGTTTTGCGCTAAGAACAACTGCTAACTCGTATTTGTTCATAGTTTCATAAACCTCCTTCTGGTCTTCCGGCCCCCGATTTTCAGTATCAGGAGCAAGGATTTTTTACATGTCACAGATAATAATCTTAGCAAAAAAGAGCAGGAAATGCAAGCACTTTTTGCCTGATTTCCTGCTCTTTTTATACTTTTTTCATTTCCTACCGTCTTTCACACCGGCGGGAAATCCTGCGCCGGTCGAAATTTGGTGATCCGGCCTGTTTTTCAGAAGTTTTATCTGAAATTACGCCGTTTTTCTCGAAAAGATCCCTTTTACTTTATCGATATACGGCTTCGTCCACGGAATATTTCCAAGCAGGACGAATAATGTACAAATCGAAAGAACGATCGTGATCGGATGTCCGAACATCGCCATAAACGGGTTGTCGGAGGACGATGCCAGGGACACGGCCTGACGGAAGTTGGAATCCATCATCTTTCCGAGTACCATCGCAAGGATCAGCGGGGCAACCGGATAATCGAACCGGCGCATCATGAATCCCATCAGTCCGAAGAAGAACATAAGTCCCACATCAAACAGACGGTTGTTGCACGCGAAGGAACCGATCACACAGAGGCTCGTTACCACCGGGATCATGATGTTCTTCGGGATCGTAATGACCTTACAGATCCTCGGGGCAACAATCAGTCCTAACAGTAAAAGCGCAAAGCACGCGATGATTCCCGCTACTACGATCGAGTAGAAGGATTCTTTGTTCTGGGTGATAAATAACGGACCCGGCTGTAATCCATGGACATAGAATACGGAAAGGATGATCGCGGTAACTGCGTCGCCCGGAACCGCCAACGTCAGCATCGGGATCAGTGCACCGCCGATACATGCGTTGTTGGAGGACTCACTGGCCACGATTCCTTCCACCGCACCCTCACCGAAGGGAACCTCCGGCTTCTTTACGAGGCGCTTCGCCTCATTGTACGCGATAAAGGATGCCACCGGTCCGCCTGCTCCCGGAAGAGCGCCGACTAAAAGACCGATCGTGGATGTATATAAGGAAAGCTTCCAGCTCTTTAAGATCTCTTTCAGGCTGACCTTCGCCTTTTCCATCGCAAGGACATTCTGCTCCTGCTTCATGTTGTATACAACAGAGAGCACTTCTGCAAAGCCGAAGAAGCCGACAAGCGCCGGGACTGTGCTGACACCGCCCGCGAGGTTCTGGATCCCGAAGGTCAGGCGCTTTGTTCCCATCAGCGGATCCAGTCCGATCATGCTGATCACAAGACCGATCATAACGCTGATAAGACCCTTCGCGTAGTTCTTCGTGCTGACGGAACCGACTGTCGCAAGTCCGAAGAGAGCCAGAAGGAAATAGTCCATCTTTGTAAATTTGATCGCAACTCTCGATACCGGCTCCGCTAAGAGTCCCAGAGCCAGAAGGCCAAATAAGCTTCCGATAAACGAGTAGATCGTTGCGGTAAAGAGTGCCTTGTAGGACTGACCCTTTTTCGACATCGGGTAGCCGTCCAGTGTCGTTACGACCGATGAAGGCGCACCGGGGATATTGATCAGAATCGCCGATACCGCGCCGGAGAAGACTCCGACTACATAGACACCCATGATCATCGCCAGGGCATCTGAATGTTCCCAGGTATAAGTAATGGATACGAGAAGCGCGGTCGCCATGGACACGGAAAGTCCCGGGATCGCTCCTACAAACAGACCAGCCACAGAACCAAGGAGAACCATAAGGATAAACCGCGGATCGACCACGGATAACATCTGCATCATTTTCCTTTCTCCTTTCTATGGCAGAAGCACATGTAAGAATGTGCGGAATGCAAGGCTTAAGAACAAGGTGGTTCCGATCGGCACGAAGACAAGGACCGGAATTTTTCTGACACCCATAAAAATCATCATGGCGATCAGGAATACCACCGTCACAACCTCAAATGTCGAAAATGTATACGCAAAAGATAAAATTCCGATGGTGATATACGGAATTTTAATGAAGGCGAGAGCCGCATAGTAGATCGCACAGAGGATCAGGGCGATCACGACCCAACGCCTCTTTTCTGTTTTTCCTGCCTTTTCCGGCTTCTTGTCATCCGGATTTGCGGCAGCCTTTTTCATCGCCGTAACTCCCTCTCCGACGATCCATAAGGACAGACCGATCATGGCGATCGCCACGATCAGCGGAAACAGGTACGGGGACTGTGCCCAGCTTTTGTTAAACCCTTTCGCGTAGGATGAAAGAGAATGCGAGAGCAGCACAAGGCCGCTCCCGCAAAATACAATTCCTTCGACGATCAGCGAATGAATCTTATTCTTCATTGATTATTCTCCAATTCTCTTGATGCCGAACTCTTCCGGACTCTTCTCGGCAACACCGTTGTCATACTGTAACCAGCAGATTACGGATTTCCAGTTGTCATAGAATGCCTGGATCGATGCGTCATCTTTGTACTCGTCATATACCGGATCCGCTGCGTTCTGTTTTACGAAGTCGGTCCACTCCGGATCTGCGAATACCTTCTCAGATGCTGCCTTTAATACATCAACGACCTCCTGCGGTGTATCGTTATTTACAACGAAGGAAAGGAGTGTGTACGGGATATTTAAGTACTTTTCAGCTTCCGGAACTGTCTCTGTAAACGCCGGGATATCCGGGTAAGCGTCCATTCTCTTATCGGAGAATACTGCTAACGGTTTCACATCGCCGCTCTCGATATAGCCGCCGAGTGTGGAGATATTCGGGTTTGTGAAGTCAACCTGTCCGCCGATAACACCGAGAAGCGCGTCGTTACCGGAGTCAAAGCTTGTCATAGCAACTTCATAGCCGAGCTCTTTTAATACAAGTCCCTGATTGTGTCCGCTTCCTCCAGGGCCGGAGTGGGACATTGTGATCTTTCCCGGATTTTCCTTGATCGCATCAAGAAGCTCCTGAAGAGTGTTGTACTTGGAGTCTTTTCCGACTACAAGAACCTTCGGGTCACCAACCAACGGAGAGATAACGGTAAAATCATCGTATCCAAGGTCGCAGATATTCATGGTTCTGTAGGTTCCCATCGTCTCTGCACACACAAGAAGTGTGTAGCCATCAGACGGCTGCTCTTTTACGAACTGGCTTCCGATGGATCCGGACGCGCCACCCTGGTTTGTAACGGTAATCGGCTGTCCTAAATATTTTTCAAGCAGAACTGCAAGCTTTCTGCCCCATGTATCGGTTGTTCCGCCTGCACCGTAAGGAATGATCATTGTGATCGGTTTTGTCGGATAATCTGCGGTCGCAACAAGATCGCCGGCAGCCTCTGCGGTTGTCTCGCTGTCTTTTGCTGCTTCTGCAGTTGTCTCAGCTGCTTCTGTTGCTGCTGCGGTCGTCTCGGTCTTGGAAGATGTGGAGACACTGCATGCAGTCATGGACAGGCACATCATAGCGGCCATGCCCAGTGCAATCATCTTTTTCATTGTGGTACTCTCCTCTTTTTTTGTATTTGCGATGCTTATTATAACACAGGTTATTTCGATATTCAATACAAAAGCTTTTACGCTTTAAAGTTTTTATGTGCATATCGCATTAAACCGGTAAGTTTTTCATGAATTCCTGTCTTTTTATGAATTTCGTGCATACCGGTCAGTCTGTTATCCGATCAGTCCCTGGATCAGGATCACCAAAATCAGCACCGGAAGAACATACCGGAAATAGATCTTCGCCCAGTTCGCCCCCGGCATCTTAAGTCCCGCTCCATTGTCTGCCTCTGCGAGATACTTATCATATCCCCATCCCCACTTGCTCACGCAGAATAAGAGATAAACAAGGGATCCAAGCGGTAAAAGCAGGTTGCTGACTAAGAAGTCCTCAGAATCCAGAACATCTCTCGCGCCGATAATGTGGAGGTTACTCCATATATTGTAGCCCAGAACACAGGGCAGGCTGGCGATCAGGACGAAAATACAGTTGATCACGGAAGCCTTTCTTCTGCTCCATCCAAAGTTATCCATGCAGCTGGAAAGCAGATTTTCAAACACGGCGATAACAGTTGAGAAGCTTGCCGCCGACATAAATAAGAAGAACAGCATGCCCCAGATCCGTCCGCCTGCCATGTTTGCAAATACATTCGGAA
>OGUQ01001176.1_pt1 | contig 22421 bp, 28 predicted proteins | sample 1574701 | NCBI WGS metagenome assembly OGUQ01 (sample SAMEA2582087, study PRJEB24529) | metagenome | biome: Human gut stool | place: China | collected 2011 | reverse complement strand
GGCATCATGGCCAAAGGGGTCGATGACGCAGCTGCCGCCGCGGCAGGCAATGTCGGGCAGGCGGGAAATTTCATCTGCCCCGCTTTTCGTTTGCGGGTAATCCGACTTGCGGAACACAAGATCGGCGTTTACAAAGTAGCAGTGGCCTTCGATTGCGATGTGACGGATGGTATGCTGCCATTCGGGATTATCATTTGTGTTCGGTGAAATGTAGATCGTAATGCCCTTCTCGTAGAGCGCGGCGCGCGCGAGCGGCATGTAGCTCTCCCAGCAGATCAGATTACCCATCGGTCCCCAAGGTGTCTCCATTACCGGGAAGAAATCCTTATCCGCATCTCCCCAGACCACGCGCTCACTGCCTGTCGGTTTCAGCTTTCTGTGGTTCATCGTCTGTCCATCCGGCGCGATCATGACATTGGAATTGTAAATCGTCGCCGTAACAGCATCACGCTCAGAATATCCGACACTCACATACACCGAATGCTCTTTCACACAATCCACGATTCTTTGCATCTCCGGTCCATCCACTAAGATCGAATTGTCGTAGTAAGTCTTCCAGTCCTCTCGTCCCGCCTTGCTGCGGCTTCCGACGGTAAATCCATAAGTCATTCCATACGGGTATCCCGGAATAAAAAGTTCAGGAAAAACGATCAGTTCCGCTCCCTTAGCAGCCGCCTCCCCGATCAGGGTGATGATTTTCTCCACACATTTGTCCTTATCAAACATGACTGGTGCCGCCTGCACCAATGCAAGTTTACATGTATCCTTCTTGATGATCATAATAATTTTCCTCCTGTCGTTACCGTAAACTCAGATGTAAAAAGTGAATTTCCCTTATTGTTTCCCTTGTGCTATATCAACCCACCGGTGTTTACAAACTCTGATACGGACAAATACAAGGGTGCAGGACATCCGGTGGATGTCCGCTTTGCACCGACCGTAGCGAAGCGAAGACCACAAGAGATCCGGCGGACCTCTGCTCTGTGCCGACCGGTTCACAACGTCCAGTGGACGTTGGCTCTGAACCGACCGTAGTGGAACGAAGAGCGGCAGTGGAGACCCGAAATTATATAAAACAGTATATCACAAAATAAAACCAACATGGTGAACTGATTGAAACATTTATGATTTTTGTAACTGATAAAAGATGTGCCCCATCGGCTCAAATCTTCCCCGGGCCAATGATCTGCACATCTTTTTCACTTTAATTAGGACACCTGATTTCTCAATATCTCATCCACCGTCAGATACGCTCTCTCATACCCCAGTACCTCACCGAGCTGCATCATATACGGTTTCTGCAGTCTTGCCTTTTTCAACGCTTCATCCTGCATGAACACGTCCCTGGCCGTTCCATCCGCCAGCACCTGTCCATGAGCCATAATGATCACGCGCTCAAAATTCTCCGCCACAAAATCCATATCGTGAAGGATCGCGATCACAAGCTTTCCTCTCTCCGACAGGCTGCGGATAATGCCGCCAATGATCTGGCGTCCCTTCCAGTCCTGGGCGATCGTCGGCTCATCTAAAATCAGAACATCCGTGTCCATGGCAAGAACCGAAGCGATCGCAGTCATCTTCCGCTCATATAACTCAAGGTCATAAGGATTTTCCTTCTCCTTGCCTGTTAACCCGGTCAACTCCAAAGCACGCCTTGCCTCTTCCTCCGCGCGTTTTGGATCCATCCCGATATTCATCGGACCAAACATGATCTCGTCCATCACATTGTATTTGAAGATCTGATCATCCGGATTCTGGAACACATAGCCGACATTTCCAGCTAACATCGCCACCGTTTTTCCAGAAATGTCCTCGCCGCGGAAGTAAATTTTTCCGGATACCGGCTTCAGCAGTCCCTTCAGCAGCTTTACCAACGTAGTCTTTCCCGCTCCGTTCTGGCCAATGATCGCCGTCGGACGCTTATCCAGTCTCATGTTCAACGCCTTTAAGACCGGCACATCCGGAAGATAGGAAAAATCCAGGTTCTTAATGAGGAACTGTTCCTCGCCTAAAACTTCTGAATCCTTTTTTTTATCCGCCTTCGCAGCTCCTTTTGCCTCTGCTCTTTCCGCATGTCTCTCTTTCAGCACTCCGGCAGCCTCTTCCACAGTGACAGGATACGTTCCATCCGGCAGAGTCACATGTTCTGCCTTACAGATCCGGGTAAATGCCGGTTCCTGAATCCCATAATCCGCAAGATCCGGCATGGAAAATACCTTCTGCGGCGTATCAAACGCGATCTGCTTTCCACCATGCAGAAGAAGAATGCGGTCGCAGTAAGCCGCCAGTTTCTCGATCTTCTGCTCGATCATTAAGATCGTGATACCGGAATTCGTCAGGGTCTCAACCGCCCGGAATACCTCGTCGCTTCCCTCCGGATCAAGCTGGGAAGTCGGTTCATCAAGGATCATGACATCTGGCCGCATGACCAGCACGCTGGCGATCGCCACACGCTGCATCTGACCTCCGGACAAATCAAACGGATTCCGATCGCGATACTGCCAGATATCAAGAAGCTTCAGGGCGTTCTCCACCCGCTCCTTCATCTCTTCGGCCGGAATTCCCAGGTTCTGCATTCCGAAAGCGACTTCCTCATATACATTGTCCTTTGCTCCGGACAGCTGGTTAAACGGATTCTGGAACACCAGACCCACATGACCACAGAGCTGTGATACCGGAGTCTTTCCGGCTTCTATGCCGTCCACAATGACTTTTCCGCCGTAAGCTCCCTTGTAAAACTGCGGAACAAGCCCCATGATCGCCTGGCTCAGCGTACTTTTTCCTGCTCCGTTTTCTCCGATAACACCGATAAACTCTCCCTTTTCTACTGAAAAGTTCAAACCATCCAGCGCCAGTTTCTTCGCGTGAGGATAGCGGTATCGTAAATTTTCAATGATTATCTCAGACATACAACGATCCTCCATGCAATAGCTGCCAGAATGCAGAGTCCCAGTAAAATCGTGATCTCCTGGTCTCCCTTGTGACGTTTCCGATCTGACAGCCATGTTTTCTTTTTTCCTGCGCCGAATCCACGCACCTCCAGAGCGATTGCCCGCTCTCTGGTATTGATCAGGGAACTCATGACTACCGGGGAGATCAGCGGTAAAAACGCCTTAGCACGGGTCCGCAGATTTCCTTCTGTCTCCAGTCCGCGGCTGCGCTGCGCGTCCATGATCGTATTCATAGTTCCCATCATCTGCGGGATGATCTGGAACACGGATGTCACGATGTAACCGAAACGCGGTGAAAACCCACGTTTCTCCAGCTCATCCACAAACTCAGACGGCTTGGTAGAGAGGACGAACACTGCAAAGGACAGCAGCATGTTCAGAATGTTTAAACCGATATGGAGGGCGTAAAGTGTGCCCTCTCTGTAAAATTTCAGCCCGCCGATCTGAAACAGCACATTCTCGTTTCTCTGGTTGAACAATCCATGGATCAGGAAAATCGTCAAAAGGATCGTAAAGGAAAATGCGATCAGCGGAAACGTCTTTTTCAGGATCTTTCCGCTGGCCAGAACACAGAGACTGACTGCGATAAACACACCAAACATCCAAAGCTTTCCAGTGATCAGCGGAATACTGATGGCGGCAGCGATATACATCAATTTTGTAAAGGGATGCACCTTCGTCAGATATGTCCCGTTATCTACAAACAGGCTGATACTTTTCATATATTTGTTTCCCGGCAGCTGCTCCGAAGAACAGCTGCATTTCCTTTTCTAAATCTGATTAGTCCAGAGTCTCGATCTCGGAATTTGCCTCATACAGCGTTGTAAGCTTCTTTGGAAGACCCTTTAAAATAAAGAATACAACGATCAGAGTGATCAGTTTGTCCGGAACATCCACAACAACTTCATCTAACAGAGATCCCAGAAATACCGGCATGGAAGCCGCCTGAGTTGCTGCGAACACAGCGTCACCCCATACATTTCCAGTAGTACCGCCCCAGAATAATACGTTTAACGGGGTGGAGATCACAACCGCTGCAAGACCGGCTGCACAGGCTGTAAGAATTGCCTTCGGGAATGATTTCATAAATCCAAGGCGGGCCATGATTCCTGCTGCCGCTCCAATACCTAAGCTTGTCAATGCATAGATAAGCGTAATATTATCTCCCGCGGAAAAACCATAGATCAGGTTGTTCGCCGCACCGCAGATCGCGCCGATGATCGGACCGCCAAGGCATCCACCGATGCATGTTCCGATAGAATCCAGCCATAACGGAAGTTTTAATACACTCGCAAACAGCTTTCCAAGATAATTGATACCGATGCAGGCTGGGATCAGCACGATCACTGCCGCATCAAACTTTGTTTTAAATAAATTCTTCATACCTCATATACCCTTTCTTTTTTCTTGATCTTCATCCTTGCCAGTTTATCAGGAGCTTCTCACGTCTTTCCTGACCATTCCTCCCAGAAGCACCAGATTCCGCTACCTTAGACTCACTAAAATCTAAGACGGCAGCATCTGCTCCCTTCCCATACATATCCTCCCTCCGGAACATACTAAATTGTGGCTTCAACGCAACCATCCAGTTGGCGCATCAAGCGCAAAAGCTTCCAAATAGGTAACTGTTCAGTACCTTCACAGTCACGAGCAAAAATCCATGAAAAATTGCCTGCGGCAATGGGATTTTTGCCTACCCGCCTATGTTTTCTTACGGTCAGCGCAGTAAATGCGCAGACCTACTGAACAGTTACCCAGATAGTTGCAATTTAACAACAATTCCCAATAAAGATAGCATTGATTTTGTGTAAAGTCAATGAAAACGCCTGATTTCAAGCAAGATTGTTAATAAAGTAACATTCGTTTCACTTGTAAATTCTCCTCATCAAAACTATACTAAACTTTAGATACACGGTTCTCTCACCAGGCCGCCAAGAATCAGGAGGAATCTCTTTATGGATCAAACAGCAAAAACAAATCAGGATCTATTACTTGTCATTGACATGCAGAATGTCTACACTAAAGGTCAGGAATGGGCCTGCGAAGAAGTCGAAAAAGCATCCGACTCCATTCTCCGCCTTCTAAACAGCCGCGCCCTTTCTCAGGTGATCTTCACCCAGTACCTCGCCACAAAACACCCGGAAGGCGTATGGAAAGAATACAACAAAGTCAACGCCGCCGTAAACGCAGACCCCTGGCTCAACGAAATGATGTCCGAGTTTCTGCCCTACACAAAAAAATACCCTGTATACACAAAAAGCGTCTACTCCTCCTTCGCCATCCCGCAAGTACGTGAACTCGCAAAACACGCTTCCCGCGTCGTGATCTCCGGCGTAGTAGCAGAATGCTGCGTACTCTCCACCGCCCTCTCCGCCATCGATGCCGGATGCAAAGTCATCTACCTCACCGATGCCGTAGCAGGGCTCAATGCGACCTCACGAAAAGAAGCCGAAAATATCCTTTCCTACCTGTCCCCTCTCCACACCGAACTCATGACCACCCAGCAATACCTGGACAGCCTCCTCCAAGAGGAATAAAAACCTCAGATGCTTCACGATCCCCCAACGTCCCCACACTGCCCACATCCTCACGATCCCTCAACGTCCTCACACTACCCACATCCTCACGATCCCCCAACGTCCTCACACCGCCACAACAACCTCGCGATGCCGCGGCGCCCAAAGGGCCCCGCGCATCGTCTGGCTTTCGCCAATCCCATCTCTCCCTCCACACCCTTCCTTTTCCTTCCCTCATCCCGCCAATACACAGCGCCTCCGGGCACGGACGCGCCTGGGTGGAGGGAGCTGGTTTCCTCTTGGCTCGCAGGAAAATGCGTTGGAGGTCCGAGGACACTTGTTTGAGCAACGAAAGTTGCGAGTTGTGTCCTCGGACCTCCGCCCTTAGCATTTTTCCGGGAGCTTAGAGGAACCCTCCCGGAATCCCGTGAAGCGTCCGCGCCCGGAGGCCCGTCGGCGCGTAACTCCCACCACTATGAACCTCTCCCCAAAAAACGCAAAAAACCTCCCCGGCAGATCACTTCACCGGAAAGGTTTTCTCTATTCTCACCGACTAATTAAGCCAGTTTTGTTTTTGCTAACTCAGCAAGCTTTGCAAAGCCCTCTGCGTCGTTGATAGCCATATCGGATAATACCTTACGGTTCATAACAACACCAGCCTGCTTTAAGCCGTACATGAACTTGCTGTAAGAAAGGCCGTTGATTCTAGCTGCAGCGTTGATACGAGCGATCCAGAGCTGTCTGAACTGTCTCTTTCTCTCTTTTCTGCCAGCGTAGGAGCTTGTTAAAGCTCTCATTACGGACTGCTTTGCTACTCTATACTGTTTGGAACGAGCCCCTCTGTAACCTTTGGCTAACTTGAGCACTCTGTTATGTCTCTTCTTGGCATTTAAGCCACCTTTAATTCTTGCCATTGCTTAATTTCCTCCTTAATCTTACTTCCGAAACAAATTATAAATACGGTAAAATCTTCTTCATTACCTTGCTGTTTGTAGCATCAGTAACAATGTCTTTTCTAAGATTTCTCTTACGCTTTGTGGATTTCTTAGTTAAGATATGGGACTTATAAGCTTTATTTCTCACTAACTGACCAGTTCCGGTCTTTTTGAAACGTTTTGCAGCTGCTCTGCTTGTTTTCATTTTAGGCATTGTTGTTTCCTCCTTAAAATTGTTCCCTTATCGTTTTGCAGTTAAAAACATTACCAGGCTTCTTCCCTCCACCTTGGAAGGCTTATCGACAACAGCGATATCGGAAAGTTTCTCAGCGAAATCATCCAGAATATACTTTGTCTGGTTCATATGAGCCATCTCACGGCCGCGGAAACGAAGCGTTACTTTTACCTTGTTGCCTTTTTCGATGAACTTTCTCGCAGATCCGATCTTTGTGTTAAGATCGTTTGTATCGATATTCGGGGAAAGACGCACTTCTTTCACCTCGATCGTTTTCTGCTTCTTTTTCGCTTCCTTCTCCTTACGGATCATCTCATACTTGTATTTACCGTAATCAATGATCTTACATACCGGCGGCTTCGCTGCCGGAGCAATCTTTACAAGATCCAGTTCTGCATCTCTCGCCATTTTGTAAGCGTCTTTTGCAGACATGATTCCAAGCTGCTCACCATTTTCTCCAATTAAACGAACTTCCTTATCACGGATCTGCTCGTTAATCATTAACTCGCTAATAGCCGTACACCTCCAACTCTCATACTCTACATATGTCGATAGAAAAGAAAAAGCAGATAGGTAACTATCCGCTCGTAACTGCATTGGTTTGGCATGCTGCTGCATGATAAAAACCGATGTCTATGAACCCAGGTCACTTACTCGTGCCAGGGTGAGGCGGATACCTGCTTTCCTGTCAGTTGCTCTCACAACTTATGTTATTCTACTATATCGTTTCCGTTTTGTCAATCACTTTTCCCGGAATTTCCAATACTTTTTCGGCTCAAGCCCTCCACGATTCTGCCCGGTATTTTCCACAGCCCTTTCATACTTCTCCCATGGATCTGTCTTCTCACAGACGCATATCAAAAATCCACAATGCCTTTCTTTCAGGCAAAACAACGACTTTTCTGCTAAGTAAAAAGGAACCGGCGACGGTCAGTCTGCTGTCATCAGCTTTCTCCGCAGCCAGTCCCTTCTCTATTCCTACTTCTCCCTAAAGCTTGCACATTCCGTCTGACCGACAGCCATAGCGCCGTCCCCCGCGATCGTGATCCGCTCTGCCCTGCACTGATGGTCATCATTATAGAGACAGTTCGCCACATCACATTCCACCTCAAGCTTTGATTCCGGCGTCTTAAAAAGATTCTTAAAAAGTCCGCCCCTGTTCTCCTCAAAGCTTCCGCAGCAGGTATCACAGCAGTTCTTCGCCTGTGCTCCCTCCACGAGGATGCCGCTCTTGCAGCAGCACTTCTCCGCGTTATGGACGCATGTCGTCACGGTACAATCCAGTTTTGTCATAAAATGTCCTCCTTTTCCTGTTTCATCAGAGGTCATTATGCGCAGAAAGATCCCGGAGTATTCACTCTCCCGGGATCTTTCCTAAAACCAGCATAATTATTCAGTACCTTCATAGTTACGCACAAAAATCCATTCCAGTTCAGCTTCCCTGATGGGATTTCTGCCTTATGCTTCCTCCACCGGATATTTCAGGCGTTTCAATCTCTCCATCAATGTACTGCTGTCCTTCATAAGCGGATAGATCGTAACAATGGATTGGTTGTTCTTATCGATCAGTTCATAGCTCACGATAGATCCCGTCTTTTTCTTCTTATAAACAACCGCTTTTTTCAGATCTGAAAACGGGACCACTTTTTTCTTTCCAATTACCGGATTTACCTTGATCGTCTTGCCATCAATCGTAGTCTTCCACAAAAGTCCCCACAGTGCAAATAAAATCCCCGCGATCCCGCAGGTCACATAGAACACCTTGATGAGCAGTTTTCCATCTGCCGCCGGATTCATAAAGAAGCTTCCCATAGTCAGCGCATCCACGATTCCCATGAACGGCACGACCAGCGTATATTTCAACTTCAGTGTCGGCAGCTTTTCGATCTGTATTTTCTCTTCTTTTTTAATTTTCATCCCCAAAAGATCCTCTCCATTTTATTTTACACTGCTCCGCCGTCCGGAGCTATGCACTTCCATATAGAAATGGTCCTTCGTCCCTCTATACGTTTCTTACCTTCTCGATCACCTTATTGCACCGTTTTTCAAGAAAAGATCCGAATGTCTCCTTCTTTCCGCGGTAGAATCCCGCCTTCTCCACAGGGATCGCAAGGGATTTGTTCCAAAAGACCATGTAATACTTGCTGGTCTCCTTGATCCATGCGATTCCCTCGTACTGGTACTCCGTAATGATGCCCGGCCGCTCCATCGTAAAGGTGTCCTCGTAGAAATTCATGGTGCAGCGGTCACCCTTTAATCCGGAACTCTCCAGAAGCTGCAGGGCCTGATTTTTATCAGCTGATACGGAATTCGCCTTCTTCCCGGAAGTCGCCCCGTTTGGTCTCTCATTCAGTCGCCGCAGCACCACAGCCGCCACAAGTCCGCAGAGCACCGCCTGCAGGATCCTCGTGGACTGCTCAAGCTGTCCGAACGCCATGTAAACAGCTGCGCCCACAAGAAGCGCCATCAATGTATCTTTCAGCCCGAAATCAGGAAGCTGGAACTTGATCTTCTTCCCATCCCCCTCCTTCGGCATCATCCGCGGCTTGGAAGCCACGACCTGGTGATAAAACATATCTTCGTCATATGTAGATTTTACTGCGTATATCGGTTCCATCCCGCACCTCCTATCGTACTGTGATCCGTTCCATCGGAAGATGACATTTCTCTGTCAGAAATCCCGCAAGCTCCGCGGAATTTCCCTGAACCGCGTCATCTTTCATGAAGTAACGCACCACATTTCCGCGCTCCACCAGCACATACATACCAGACATATCAATAAGGCGTCCCACGTTTTTATACTGCACGCGGGATTTCTCATTCTTTCCGATGACCTCATATCCGTCCTCGTAGAAGCGGTATTCCCATTGATAGTTATCTTCCATCCTCCCCGCCTCGAACTGGAGATGGATCTGCTTTTTCGCGTCCAGCCAGCCTTTCAAAAGGGCATAGGTTCCAAACACGAATCCCATGGCACAGAGAATGCCGATCATCATGAGTGCGTCCCCGATCGTTCCTCCGATTACGACTTTTGCTGCCATACAGAGCAGGAAAAGCCCAAGAAAGATCGACATGATCCTCTTTCCGCCGGACTGGAAACCGAGTTTCCGGACTCCCTTTTCCAGATGAAGCAGCTTTTCTTCCGTCACATGATGCCGGATGATAAACCGCGCGTCCTTTTCGTTCCGTAATTCCATTGTGTTCCTCCTTATTTTGTGTGATACAGCTATGCAGAGCCTCCGCGGTATATCTGATACCGCCCTATGCACGACTATAAATTTCTTAGAAGATGATGATCGCCGCTGTCAGGCTCACGATTCCGAGAATGATTGATGCCGAGTTCACCGCGCTGGCAAGGTTCACATCTCCCTCAAGCATGGAGGTGTACGGAACGCCAAGGGCCGATACCGGGCCGAACATCAGGATCGCCAGGGTTCTGCGGATCTCCAGGGAGAACGGCAAAAACCGGTAAAACAGAACTGCCAGGACTGCGGAAACCGCAAATCTTGTTCCCAGGATTTTTGCGACACTGCCCGTCTGCTCTCTTGTCATATGTAACTCCAGTCCGAGGCCGATCATAGTCATGGAGAGGAAGGTGTTGGCGTTCCCCACAGTCTCAGCTACCTGGTCCATGAAGACCGGAATACGGAGTCCAGCCATCGTCAGTGCTGTCATAATTACATAGCAGTCAAACGGGATGGATTTTAAGAGCTGGATCACGATCCTGCGGATCTGATGCTTATCTCCGGCACCGCCTTTTCCTGCCACTGACACAGCCACCGCGTAGGAACCACCAGTACAGACCACCGCGTTTCCCGTATCAAAAAGGCTGGTACAGGCCACGCCCGGCGCTCCTAAGAATCCCTGGACGAAAGGCATCGTAAAGCAGCCGATATTGTATCCCGACGCATTTACGAGGCCAAACGCCTTCTGATCCCTCGTCCCTTTCGCAAAAAGTCCGTATCCGATCACCGCATACGCACCGCTGCACAGGAAACCAATCAGCACGATCACCAGCATGGAGACATCCATGGTCGCCTGGCTGAAGTTATGGATGATCGCCGCCGGGAGCGTGATCTTCGTGACGAGCTTCGAGAAGACCGGAAGATCCGTCTGGCTTAAAAGGCCGATTTTTTTCAGACCATATCCCATCAGGATGATCAGGAAAAAGCAGCCCGCTTTTAGTAAAACTGAACTCATATTTCATGTTCCTCTTTTTATGTATTTTTCTCGCAGAAATAGAAACAAAGTTTATTATATCTCAAAGTCACACTTGAATCAATCATTCTTTTTCCGCCCGTTTTGCCCGCTCCTCCACTGGACATGTTTCCATTCTGATGTTATACTTGTTCTGTTCTCATACAGTTTTCAGGGAGGTTTTTACCATGTCCGAAGAAAAAGATGCAAAAATCCAGGAACTGGAAGCCGAAATTGCCCGTTTAAAGGACGAAAATTCAAAGCTTCAGGAGACCGTCCAGTGGATGCACGACCTGATCTGGAAGATGGTCCGTGAACGCGAGGGACAGAAAGGAGATCCGTCCGATGGTACATACGCTTGTCCCGATGTCCGTGAAAATTAAGATCAAAAATTTTGAGACACCGGCGAGACTAATCAACCATATGGAATTATCCTGCGCAGTCGGCATGGCGTGCCGTCAGGCTTCGCTTCCGTGTCCGGAGGGAACTGCCGGAACAGATCTCAAGGAATTCGTAAAGTCGGTTCCGGACACGATCTATTCGAGTCCTGCCGTTGACGAAAAGCTGAAAGTGCTGATCCGCGATTATATCTACAAAAAGGGCGAGGTTCTGGATGATGATTCTCTGGTCACCCTGAAGCTCGGATATGAAAACACTTAAGTGATCGTGAGGATCCCGAATCATCACGCACTACGATCCAAGTCCGGATCACAGGAAAGGAGTTTGCAGCTATGGATTTTACACCAGCAGAATTTCCAACCACTGGAGTTTCTGAAAAAGAATTCATTGATAAGATGATCGCTCTGGCAAAGGCCGGCGAAGACGAGATGGAGCATTTAAAATGCGTATTCTACACATGGGCTGTTTTTTATGAGGCTGACGAGGAGACCACCAGCGGTATCGCTGAGTTCCTCGCAAATGCGGCTGAGATTGCAGAGAAAGACGCATTTATCAAAAGTCTGACTTGCATTTTATAAGAATTCGCACGTCCGCGCAGTGCAGAGGCTGACTATTTTTTCTCTGCCGTGCTCATATAAAAAGATACCGGCATGACCGCGAAACGCACAGCTCATACCGGTATCTTTTTTTGTTTAACAGGAAGGCACATTCTTTTTTATCTTCATTTATTCTTCAGTGCTGTCCTCTTCCGGGCAGAGATACTCAATCAGAGCGTCCTGCTCTTTTCCGGAAAGGCGGAAGAAACCTTCGCCCACGCAGAGGTAACCGTCCTCAACATAAACTTCGCTGGAATCGAAATACTCGCCCTTAGCGAACTTGCGGTTTAACTCCGCGTTGATCTCGCCATAGTTCTCCACCTGAAGGATCTTGTTTTTCTTCTGCTCGATCTTCATTAAATGATAATATGCTTTCTTTAAATAGTCGCCCCGTTTTTTCATTAGAGTTCTCCTTTACTTTCGTTTCATATTTCTCCCGGCAGTTCTTGGTTCCGGGAAGTGTTCTGTAATTTAAAGTGTAAAGCATGAAAATAATTTTGTCAATCTGTGCTGTTCTCTTTCCAGTATAAATAGCTTTTCATGTAATATTTCGTGTGATACTTTCCCCATTGATATGCACTTTCAAACTTTTATCTGCAGGGATAGCGTTTTGCAAAAAACATACAAACAGGCATAAAATAAGGGAAGTCCTAACTTTTCAAGACTTCCCTTATAGTGGACCTGAGGGGAATCGAACCCATAACCATAGATTCCTTGAAAGCCCCATAAATAGCGTTTTCCTTTATTTTATGCAGGTTTCACAGGAATGTTATAAGCCTGTTTCTTGCTGTTTTTTCTCCCAAAAACGCTCTTTTTCGCCATTATGCAACACGAAATGCAACACGAATATGCTCTCTTAGATGTCCTGCATTCTTTCCCTATATGAATGTATTCTACATTTTTTGTTAAGGAATCGGCTCTTACTTATGCAGGACACCACCTCTTCCCTACTTTTCTACATACCACACTTCCATCGCACCATTAGTTTTGCTATGCCAACAAGCACCCTGAAGATCTCCGTCCTCCTGGAGATAATACCAGTCTCCAGAGCCGTCAGCCGGATCCACCTGCTTTGTGTCTGGATTCCAGCGGTGCCAGCCGGTCCGGATGTACCCGTTTGCTCCGAAGAGATAATGATGGTGGTTGATCAGACGCCAGTCATTTGTAACCCAGGATCCGTCTTCGTTCTGCCACCACCAGCCGTGCGCGTCGTGCTGCCATCCTTCTACGATCTGTTTTTCTTCCGCCGATGGCCATGTCTTCATGAACTGCTCCGGCGTCTTAAATTTCTTTTTTATCCCGCTCGTCGATGATCCCCAGTCTGGCAACTGGAAATGTGGCTTGTCCACGATGCTCTTCCAGGATCCGCCCCATTCCAGTCCGATCGATACACCGATCGCGCCGACTTTGGAAAAGAATCCATCTTTATCATAATAGGCACCGCAGCCATCGGCTCTGTAAATATCAAACGCCACTCCCCACTGATGATAGCTGCTATAGCTGCTGCCCTTTGCATTCGTGACGATCTTACCCGGCTTCGATCTCCCCTGTGCGTACAAGGCATCCTGCTCTGCAGTCGTTCGGAGTGTTTCTCCAATTTTAATCTGTAATCCCTGATCAGCACATTTACGGATCAGCTCTGCGGCCAGCGCCTGGAGTCGCGGATGGCATAAGGTAATGTCTCTCATAGTCTTGTCCTCTTTTCTTTATGATATGAAAAAAGATCAGGATATGTTTTCCTGATCAAAGTTTAATTTTCTGGTATCTTGCAATCTTATTCTGCATATGCTATAATGCCGTTAGGCTAAGAGAAATGATTGCATCCAAGTTATGCAGCAACGAAAACCCCAGGGAGTCGCGATCCCTGGGGTTTTTTATTCCATTGTGGTATGGTGGCTTATTCCATAGGCTGATTACCGACTACTTATTTCTATCCAACCATTTGCAGATGAGATGGCTAATCACACCTGCCATGATAGAAACAATAAGAGAAATAACTACATCTTCCAAGCTATGCACCTCCCTTCCGTACCAGGTATAGGAGGCGGTAACATTGGCATTATAACACACGAATCTGTTTCATTCTACATGTTTTGGCATTCTTTGTTGCGACGTCGCAACGATCATATCCCGGACCGTGACGGGAGATATTCGAATCACCTCCTCCTAATCTTTCAGATTTGTTGCATTGCCGCTATCAATTTTATCTTTCAGAACCGCAATGTACTTCATCAGCCATTCAGGTACCGGCGCACCCATGCGACCGGCGTTTTCTGTAATTGATAAGGCTTCATTCAATAAGTACCACACCGTTGTAAGAAGGGACAGCATCGCAGATGGCAAATGATATCCGAGATTTCCAGATGTCTTTGCTAAGATGTAATCAATTACAATTGCCACAGTGATCACAAATAAATATGCGATCTTCTTTGCGATTCCCTTTGCTCCCTTTTTGCTGGACCAACCGTATGATGCATCACCAGGATGATCGATGGCCTCTACCATACTTGCGATCATCCCGCTGATATAATCAACAACCATTAAAAAGACGAGCAGCCCCAGCAAATAAAATGTGATTCCCAATTTTTCAGACAAAAAAGCGATTACTCCAGTTGCAAGTAGCTGGATTGTTGTACATGTACCTTTGCTCATTCTCATTTCTCCTTTTGATTTTCTTACTATATTGTATGTTTGTCCGTCAGATCAGTCTGTAGTGTGGCCGTTCCTCCCCGAATTTCCAATACCTGATCCAATCATCCAGGACAATCCCGACCAGTGCCACTGGCAGCCACAGCACAAAGTACTGCGGACAGATCTGCCCCAAGAGCTTGCCCGGAAGCCCGCTGTAATTCCAGACGTTCCAACCGAAAGCCAGATTGACGATGCAGCCGGTCAGGAACTCTAATGTCGTGATTCCGACCGCACCGATGAGAATCTGCTGCCATAACGGCATCTGCCAGGGAAGAACCTCGTTGATCAATCCCAGAAATACGAAACAGATCCCACCGAGTAAAAACATGGTCCAGTGACTCCGGCCGCGCCAGATCAGTTCGATCAATATGTAAAGCAGTCCGCCAACATTAAACAGGAACAGATATTTGTTCAGTAGCCTGTGACTCATCCACATCACTCACACCTTCTTTCATTGATGCAATATATGCCTTGAGGACATCTGACTGGTACTGTTCCGGCACGGCTGACCGTCCGCGTGGTACTCAAGCTCAGTGGTGCCCGCTGCAAGCTGTACCTGCTTACCGGAAAAGATTGAGCTGATCATGCTCCGTCAGTGCAAAATGCTCTGTGGACCCGTCCGACAGCTTGACATCGACTCCGGAATAGATAGCGGTCTCACATGCCTGACTGATCTCTCGTTTTTTCGCTGCCTGCAGCTCTTCCAGAGTCGGAACATACGGTTCCGGTGGAAGGATCTCGCCACCGGTATCCGGATCCGGTGTCTGGTACACGCTACCATCATCTGACAGATAGACTGTCTGACCCTCGTCGCGATACACCGTATTCCAGCCAGTTAACACAGCACACTCGATGTCTCCGGCCGTGTAAAGTACAATGTCACCGTTCCACTTTGTAGGCGGCGTACAGGCGAAGATGATCTGTAGCACATGCTGCTCGATCGTCTGGATGCTCCGGATGTCGTAGAGCTTACCTTTGACTTTGATTTTTTCCATGGAAATTACCTCCTAAAAATTATTTTTTGTATATAAAAAGCTCCCTATGAGGGAGCTGAATTTTCAAATATATATGATTCACAGTTGATTTTTGTGTTGGTGAGTTGATTTTTCTTCAATTGTATAGTGACTTCCAGGCACTTGATAATAATTTAGGCGTTTTCCTCACCGCATCGGGAACTAAAGCTGCAGTCTTTAGAGATTATGTTGAAATTACAAGCTTAAAACTCTATGCGGGACACACGTATCTCATTTTGGGCAAGGCTGAAAGTAGTATGACGGTTTCTTTAATCTCGGCAAAAATTGTATTGCCCTCTTCTGATTATGGAATGTCTTCTTCTCTTGGAATGTCAAGATCAACTGGATCTAATGGCGGAGGATGCGTTACAGCTGCAACCATGGCACTGACAAAAGATTATACGGTTCCGCTTCAAGGATACGGATATGATGATGCAAAATATGAATATCAAGGATTTTTGATAGCAATACAACTTAAATAATGTCGTAAACTCTCGCTCTGTCGTATGTGTACTTCCCAGATATAATACCCTTACTACTATTAGGTGTATATATTCTTCGCTTGAAATTAGTGCTGGAGAAGACCAATTTCAGCTATTCGCATGGGATACCGATACGCAAAACGAGTCCACATGACCTTCTTTTTCCATTTCCTTACCGATCTTTACTTTTGAATAAAGCCTTTTTGGGCTAACCGATTCGTACAAATCACAATCGTTTCCAATCAGCTTCCTCAGAGCTTTATTCTGTATCTGATAAGATCCTTCCGGATAATCGTGGATCGTCACCTGCAGATCCGTTGAAACTCAGTTGAAACTCTGACCAATTTTTTCATTGCTTTTCTCCTTTTTCTCCTCTAAAATAGAGGTGTAAATTTTTTTACATGTGATCCCCTCGGAGTTGCCGCTATGCTATGGGGATCTTTTTATGCAATTCCAGCCATGCGTGCCAGAACGTATATCATGCCGCCGCAGGTCAGACACTCAATAATGCGACAGATCTTTTCCATCACTTCAAATAGTGTTGGCTGCTGCTTGTCCCGATCAGAAGTTTCTTCGGGTTCCGGATCCTCTTCGTACATTTCGGACAAATATATTCCCCGTGGATCACTGCAAACCAGGATATATTCCAGATCCGGTTGCATCGCTGACAGAGTGCCTGTCGTCCTCCCATCCTTTTCACCTCTTCTCTCTTGATCACCGCAGGATGATCCTGCGTCCTTTCAAACGGCTCATTTCCAGACTTCTTTCCGGTTTCTTTTCCGGCTCTAAGGTGGGGCCGGCAAGATATTCAATCAGTCTGTCCAGATTCACAAAATATTTATTTCCACACATCACATGTGGGATTGTGCCATCCAGTACCAACTGCCTGATGCGATAACGCGTCAAGGTGGTATCCGGATCCTGCTCTTTAAAATAGGTTGCACACTGTTCAAGTGTTCTCATTCTCGGTACCACAACCGAACCACTATAGGTGTCCGTGAATACTGGATCGTAGATCCGGCAAAGGAAAAGGTTGTCGTCTACTGCTACGAAAACGACAGTGACCCCTGCCTTTATTCTTTCGATGCTGATGTCCCTGTTGGAATCTATCCGGGACTTACGATCCGGATCCGGGATCTCTTGAATTAAAGTTGCATCGGTGCAACTTCCATAAATAGCAAAACCGCCCGGTGCTACCAACACCGAACGGCTTCACATAGATTTTCTCTTGCCGGATGCCCGGAAGATATAATCAACCTTCAATACTTGAATTATATCATCTCCGATGCGTCCTGGCAAGGGGCGTATTTTTTATACCCATTTTTAGGTGTTGCGACGTCGCAACAGAAAGGAGAATGATATATGGCAAGTATACGCAAACGTGGTGACAGTTACACCATTATCGTTTCCTGCGGTTATGATTCCAAGGGAAAGAAAATATCAGAGGCAGCAACTTTTACTCCGGATCCGAAATGGTCCGAAGAACGCGCACGCAAAGCAGCCGAAAAATTTGCTGTCCGTTTCGAGGATAAGATTAAGGCTGGAGGATCTTCTATTGGTGATAAGATTACTTTTGAGAAATTTTCCAATATCTTTTTCACCGATATGGAAATATCCAACGCGCTTGCAAAATCCACCATGTTCGATTACCGTCAGCGAATCAATTCCCGCATTATCCCGGCTCTCGGTCAGGTAAAACTTTCGCAGGTCACTAACCATGTTGTCAAAGAGTTTTTAAATGGATTACGCCAGGATAGCTGCAGACTTGACGGAAAAGGCGGTGCTCTGACAGAATCCAGCATAACGAAATATAGAGCTACAATCAACACGGTGCTCTCCTACGCTGTTGAGGAAGGTTATATTCCTATTAATCCGTTGATTTATGCAGGAAAACAGCGCGGCCACGGCAAAGTCAAACGCGAATACAAAACCAAGCAGCTCACCCTTGAGTAGGCAAAGCAGTTTTTATGGATTCTTGACCACCCTGTTAATGTTCTCCATAAGGCACACACTGTAAAGAGAAACGGAAAACCCGTGCAGATCAAGGAGTATACTCAGTTATGGTCCCTCGATCTTAAATGGCAGCTCTTTTTCTATATTGCTCTCTTTACCGGTGCCCGGCGTGGAGAAATTGTTTCTCTTTTATGGAGCGACATTGACTTTTCCCTAAACACAATCCACTTCTCCAAATCTACGGCGGTCGTAAAAGGAGAAGTCATTCATAAGGATACAAAGACCTATGCCACGAGACAGTGTATCGTACCGGATATTGTCATCGCCGCTGCAAAAAAACTTATGCATGAACAACAGGAGGCTTGTCTCAGACTGGGTGACTACTGGAAAGGATCCCGCGGCAAACAATTTCAAAACAATTTCGTCTTTATCCGGGATGATGGCTCTCAGATGCATATTTGCAGCCCCAGAACGGAGTTTAAACGGGTGATTCAGATCTACAACACGAATATTGCAAAAGATGAGACTGAGATGATACCAGACGATCTGACGCTGCATGATCTCCGTCACACCACCGCTTCGATTCTGATCAATAAGAAGTTAGATCCAAGAGCCGTCTCCGGAGTCCTCGGCCACGCCAATACCAGCACCACATTAAATATCTACGCGTACTTCTTTCATCAAAGCAGCATCGCCTTTACCTTCAAGGTCTTTCAATGCTTTTTCAGCTTTAGCCATCATGGCTTTTTGAGTATATTTCTGTAAAAACATATTCATTTGCATCATGTCGGCAGGAGCGTCTTTTTTCTGTAAGGCACTGTTCATTCCGGCGATGATAGCGTCCATGTTGATGTCTTCAATACCGTTTCCAGTGATGTTAGAACCGTACATGTAACCAATATAGAAACTTGCTGTATCGGCCTCGTTTTTCAGCGATACATTCGTTTTTGTAGAAGTGTTGCAGCAGCTAGATAAACCGATTGCAGCAACAGATAAACCTAAAATTAGATTTTTTGCGTTCATAGTTTTTCGTAAATTAAATTATACTATATCTAATAATTCGATATCAAAAATCAAAGTTTCGTTCGGTCCGATAGCCTGTCCTGCACCGTGAGGGCCGTAAGCTAGATCTGAAGGAATATATAATTGCCATTTAGAACCTACGGGCATCATGGTCAATGCTTCTGTCCAGCCTTTGATAACTTGGTTGGCACGGAAAGTAGCCGGTTCGTTACGTTTGTAAGAGCTATCGAATTCAGTACCATCGATCAAAGTACCTTTGTAGTTTACTTTCACTTTGCAAGTGTCGGCAGGAATTTCACCTTTACCTTCAGTGATAACTTTATATTGCAGACCGCTCGGAGTTGTTTTCACACCTTCTTTAGCTTTGTTGTCGGCAAGGAATTTTTCGTTTTCAGCTTTGTAGTCAGCATATTTTTCTTCCAAAGCTTTTGTTTTGATAGCTTCCATAGCTGTACGAGTATAAGCCTGAGCAGCTTCCATAGACATTACGCCACCTTTTTCCAGCGTACCTGCGATGAAACCAGCCATGAAGTTGTCTTTGCTGATAGTTTTAGTAGAGTCACCGGCAAACAGTTCCTGATTGATGTTTTTTATCATACCGTTCTCGCCGCTGATTTGCTGACCGATTTGAATACCTGCCATGTAAGCAATGTCTTTTTTGCTGGTTTTGCTTACGCCGTCGTTCAAACCTTTGATGAATTCTGCCATATATGCAGTATCAACGTTCAAACGACCTGTCAGATAGCCTTTCAGACCTTGAGTCTGAGCCATACCGATAGAATAAGACAGTGAATCGAGGTCTGATTTCAGATTTGCTTTAGGAGCTTGAGCTGTACAAGAAGCAAGGCTTGCAGCAGCGGCGATTGCCATAAAAATACTAATTTTTTTCATTTTGCTTTGAAATTTTTATTTATAATACTTCAAGTAATTCTACTTCAAAAACGAGTGTGCTGTGAGGAGGAATCATTTCTCCGGCACCTCTTGCGCCATAGCCCAGGTCCGATGGGATATACAGTTTCCATTTAGCACCTTCCGACATCAGTTGCAGGGCTTCTACCCAACCCGGAATTACCTGGTTAACGCCGAATACGGCAGGTTCGCCACGCTGGATAGAACTGTCGAACAGGGTGCCGTCTACCAACGTGCCTTCGTAGTGGCATCTTACTTGGTCGGTCGCTTTCGGTTTTTTGCCTGTACCTTCATTGATAACCTCGTATTGCAATCCGCTGGGCAGTGTAACAATACCCGGTCTTTTTTTGTTTTCTTCGAGGAAAGCCTTTCCTTGTTCAATGGCGACAGCGCTCATTTTAGCTTCCAGTTCTTCGAAGTATTTGTTTACTATTTCGCGGGCTTCATTGTGGCTGATAGCCGTTTGATTACCTTCCAGTACGTCTCTGATTGCTTGTGCAAAATCATCTACTGCGAGACCTTGAATTCCCATACTTGATAAGTTTTGACCGATTCCAAGGCCAATAGCGTAACTAAATTTATCCATATAATGTTTTTTGTTGGCGATTGAAATGTATCACCTTCATGGTTTTAGCTTTCAATCAATTGCAAATTTATGAATCGCAAAAGTACGTGTTTTATTTGAATCATTTAGCATTTGGTATTTAAAAATTCTTATATCCGTGAAAGTTAACTGCTTTTCTTTAGATTATTTATTCTTTTGTTCCTGAGATTTAATCTCATTGATTCTAGTATTTGTGTATAGATTATAGTATATGTGATGCTAGTCTTTAGGCTACTTCAACTTAAATCCCCGCATTTTCGAAGCTAGATTATTAGGTGCAAAAGTTTTCTTTTATTCGATGATTCTGATTACATTTGTATATCTTAAAATGAACAGAAGGAGGAACGATTATGAAGAATCTGGTAATATTGACGGGTGCCGGTATGAGTGCCGAGAGTGGAATCAGTACGTTTCGTGATGCTGGCGGTCTGTGGGACCGGTATCCGGTGGAGCAAGTGGCTACTCCGGAAGGCTATCAGCGCGACCCTGCATTGGTGATCAACTTTTATAATGAACGCCGGAAACAGTTGTTGGATGTGACGCCGAATCGCGGGCATGAATTATTGGCGGAGCTGGAAAAGAATTTCAGAGTAACGGTGATAACGCAGAACATTGATAATTTGCACGAAAGAGCCGGAAGCAGTCATATTATTCATCTGCATGGTGAACTGACAAAAGTATGTTCCAGTCGTGATCCTTATAATCCCCATTATATAAAGGAATTAAAACCTGAAGAATACGAGGTGAAACTTGGAGACAAGGCGGGAGACGGAACACAGTTGCGGCCTTTTATAGTTTGGTTCGGCGAGGCGGTCCCCGAAATTGAGACAGCTATTCAATATGTGGAGAAAGCGGACATTTTTGTAATTATCGGCACTTCGCTTAACGTGTATCCTGCTGCGGGATTACTTCATTATGTACCGCGGGAAGCAGCGGTGTATCTCATTGACCCAAAGCCGGTGGATACACATACTTCTCGTCCGGTACATGTGATTCAGAAGGGAGCTTCTGAAGGAGTGGCTGAGTTGAAACAGTTGTTGGGCGTTTAAAACCCTTTCCTGTCTTTATTCCAGTTCAGAGGTAAAAATATGATTATTCCGGAGCACTTCCGAAATTTCGAGTGCGGTGATGCCACTGCACTCGATTCTTAATATTTTTTCCCAATCCTCAAAGTCTACATTCCATTTGTCGATTTGGGGATATTGTGCCAGAAGTTTCTCGATGCGTTTGATGTCGCATTTTCTGGTGATAGAAGTTCGAAAAATCAGAATCTTATTTTCCATGTCTTTTAGAGTTTTATTGATGTGAACGGAACTCTCGAATGGTCATATTGAAATATTGTCTGAAGTTGCGGCTTAATAGTGAAAGGCTGCTAAAACCGCATAGACGGGCAATTTCAGTGGCAGAAAGTTCCTTGTTCCTCTTTAATAATTGTGCTGCTTTTTCAATCCGAGTGCGTTTGATATAATCTGTGGGAGTTTCTCCTGTCAGAATAGTAAATACGCGATGGAAGTGGAAAGGTGAAAAACAGGCGATGCCTGCCATTTTCTGTAATGGTAGTGGCTGGTCTATGTTGTTATGGATGTAGTCGGTGACTTTGTTTATCCGTAACAGGTATTCTTGCTTATTTAATTCTTTCGTTTCCATATCTTTTTGCAAAGTAAAGGATAATAATTGCCGGAGAACTATCCTATTTTGCTAACTTCTCCGGCAGCTGGCAATTATCTTTTTTGTCCTATGTAGAATACATAACCATAATATTCTTTATACTTGTCATACAGACTCTGCTCATGCCGTTGCCCGGCAATGAGGTCTGCGGCTGCGGCATTTCCCGAGTATTCCTTCAAAAAAGCTTCCTGGGCCGGGGAGGTTGTGTAAAAAGTAAGAATCAAGTGTTCTTTGACATATTGTATAAAA
>OGUQ01001162.1_pt1 | contig 22604 bp, 14 predicted proteins | sample 1574701 | NCBI WGS metagenome assembly OGUQ01 (sample SAMEA2582087, study PRJEB24529) | metagenome | biome: Human gut stool | place: China | collected 2011 | reverse complement strand
TGAATAGCTACAACCTTTGTAGTGATAGAGTGATAGAGGATTTGCAGAAAACTTCGTATGCAGATTACAATCTTGGAAAATTGTGATATACTTCGTTTTATTGTATATTTGTCAACAATAAGGTTATAGCTCCCGGCGAGATTTGCTGAAAAACAATTGTCGGAGTGTGGAGGACGTTTTCGGGATTCTCGGATTGACAATCTCAAAATGGAGAAAGGGTTTATCATTTAACAGTTAATTTATTATCATGAAATCAACAATCGTATTGGGAATAGGAGCTACCTTGCTGGCCTCCTGTTCTGGAAACAGACAAAAGGCGGAAGAAAAAGTAACACAGCAACAGAAGAAGCCGAACGTTATTTTCCTGATAGCCGATGATATCGGTTATGGCGACCTGAGTTGCAACGGATCAAAAACGATCCATACGCCGAATGTGGAACGCCTGGCAGCCCAAGGTGTCCGTTTTACGGATGCGCATGCAGTGGCTGCGACCAGTACGCCGTCGCGCTATTCGCTGTTTACGGGGCATTATGCTTGGAGGCGGAATGACACGGGGATTGCGGCTGGAAATGCCGGAATGGTCATTCGTCCCGAACAGCCGACTGTTGCCGATATGTTTCGTGAGTGTGGTTATACAACAGGTGCTATAGGTAAATGGCATTTGGGATTGTCTGACAGGACGGGAGGACAGGATTGGAATGGCTTTATCACGCCGGGACCTTCAGATATAGGGTTCGACTATTCCTATATAATGGCTGCCACAGGCGATCGTGTGCCTTGTGTGTGGGTTGAGAATCAGCGGATCGTCAATCTTGATCCGAATGATCCGATTGAAGTGAGCTATGAAAAACCGTTCCCTGGCGAACCGTTGGGAAAAGACCATCCGGAATTGCTTACCAAATTGAAACCGAGTCCGAACCATGGGCATGATATGGCGATTGTGAACGGCATTTCGCGTATCGGCTACATGAAAGGGGGCAAGCAGGCCTTGTGGGAAGATGAAAACATTGCAGACAGCATCACTTGCAAAGCTGTCCGATTTATTGAAAACCACAAAGATGAACCGTTCTTCCTGTATGTCGGAACCAATGACGCGCACGTTCCCCGTTGGCCGCATCCCCGTTTTGTCGGAAAGAGCGGCATGGGCCCTCGTGGCGACGCTTTGTTGCAATTCGACTGGACTGTAGGCGAAATAATGGGCGCACTCGAAAAAGTCGGTATTGCCGAAAACACCTTGATCGTGTTGAGTAGCGACAACGGTCCTGTTGTGGATGACGGTTATGCAGACCGGGCTGTGGAATTGTTGGGCGAACATAGACCCTGGGGGCCGTTCCGTGGTGGTAAATACAGTATCTTCGAAGCCGGTACGCGTGTTCCGATGATTGTGAGCTGGCCGGCTCAGGTAAAACCGGGTGTCTCCGACGCATTGGTATCACAGATCGACCTGTATGCCTCCATGGCAAGCCTGATGGGCAAGCCGCTCGAAGAAGGGGCCGGTCCTGACAGCCGGGATCATCTGGACGCATTCTTGGGGAAGGATCTGAAAGGGCGCGACTATGTGGTCGAAGTTGCCGGTTCTCTTTCTGTCTCCGACGGCGAATGGAAATACATAGCTCCGAGTAATGGTGCTGCTTATGCTAAACTGACGAATATCGAGTTGGGCAACAGCAAGGAAGAACAGCTTTACAACTTGAAGCAGGATATCGGAGAAAAGAAGAATCTGGCGGCCGAACATCCCGAAATCGTTGCAAAGTTGAAAGCTATATTGGAAAAGGAAAAAGCTAAATAGCCTTTTTACATAAAGTGTGAAAACGCCTGTAGGTAATCTAAAAAACATTCCTGCAGGTGTTTTTTGGTTAAAAATGGACGAGTTCATTTTATTCTGCTCCCGGTTTGCGTTATCTTTGCAAATCATTAGGCAGAAAATAGAAGGATAATGCTGGGATTGATAAGTAAAGGAATTGTTATTGGCGTACTGGTTTCCGCCCCGATGGGTCCGATCGGTATGCTATGTATACAACGAACGCTGAACAAAGGACGTTGGCATGGGTTTGTTACCGGATTAGGGGCTGCTCTGTCAGACGTGATCTACGCTGCACTGACTTGCTTGGGGATGGGAGTTGTGGTGAACTTTGTGGAGGCGAATCAGGCTCCTTTGCAATTGATCGGCAGTATTGTATTGGGTATTTTCGGCTATTATATTTTCCAATCCAATCCTGTCCGGAATCTTAGAAAACAACGGGAGAAAAAGTTATCTTTCACTCAGGATTTTATTACAGCTTTTCTTCTTACCTTTAGCAACGTATTAATCGTATTGCTATATATTGGTTTGTTTGCCCGCTTTGGTTTTGTCTTGCCGGAACATTCTGTTTGGATGCTGTCGGGTGGCATTGCTTTTATTGGGGTGGGGGCTGTTCTCTGGTGGTTCGGAATCACTTATATAGTTGCTAAATTGAAAAAATGGTTTAACGTGCGAGGTATATGGTTATTGAATAGGATTGTAGGATCGGTCATTATTGTTTTGGCTATAATCGGAGTCTTATCCGTATTGCTGACTTCTTATTTACATTTACCATTACTCCAAATCTATAATTGATAATGAAGAAACTGAAAGTCCCTTATTTGGAAACGCTGGACGTACTGGATCTGTCGTCCGTAGGCTTTTTGATGGAAAAGGCCCAGCGAGAGTCGATCGATGTGATTAACTGGGAGGAATATTCCTATAAGCCTATCGTGGCTTTCGATATCGCAAGATCGAAAGTGAATCTGTATATTCGTTACTTTGTAAAAGGCAATTCATTGAAAGCTCTTTATGAAACGGATGGTTCACCTGTCTATCAAGATAGTTGCGTGGAGTTTTTTATGAAGCGGGTGAATGATCCCAATTACTACAATTTCGAGTTTAATTGTATCGGAACATGTGATGCTTCCTATCGGGAATCGCGTGATTCGAAGAAATCTCTGACCCCCGAAGAGTATGCTTCGATACGTCGTTTTTCAAGTCTTCCTCATGTCGCTTTTACAGAGAAACTGGGGGTTTATAGCTGGGAGTTGGTGGTTGCCATTCCTTTCCGGTTGATGGGCCTCGATCCTGACAACCTACCGGAAAAGATAATGGGCAACTTCTATAAATGTGCGGACGATACGGAATTTCCGCATTTCGTAAGTTGGAGTCCGATTGATCTTCCTTCTCCGAACTTCCATTGTCCGGAGTTCTTTGGGGAAATCTATTTATAAATTAAGAATTAAAAATTAAGAATTAAGAAATGAATGCATAAGACACCATTTCTTAATTTTTAATTTTTCAACTCCTTGATTTTTATTTCCGAGATACTTGCATTGCCGGAGGTTATTACGATACGGATATCACTGGCGGTCGTGCCTTTGAACCGGTAATTCGTCAGCTCGTTCGTGGCTTCTACCGTCCCTTCATATACGGTCAGGAACTGGCCTCCGCCACCGGAGAGTTGGATTTCAAATTTGGCATCTTTGCTTTTTTCTTTCCAGGCAATCGCGATGTTGTTAGGAGAGGCGTTGTTTTCGAGTGCAAAAGTTATGTATTCACCTTTGTTGGCTTTCCAAGCCGTAGATGGGTTGCCGTCTAATACTGACGGAGCAGACTCCTGAGTAGAGCTGGCAATAACTGATTTCTGCTGTCGGGAAGCTGCCGATATGTTTGCCTGCTCTTTACCATATTCCACTACCGTGAAACGGTCGTTCAGGCGGATGTCTTCGGATGAGGCTCCGATCATAACCTTGAAGTCTCCCGGTTCTACCACCCAATGGTTATCGCTATTCAGCAGCTGCAAGTCGCGCGGTTCGATAGTGAAGGTAAGCTCTTTCGTTTCTCCCGGATTCAGATGGATACGGTCGAAGCCGACGAGGTTCTTCTCGTAGGTCGTAACACTGCTGAGGATATCGCGTACATATAACTGTACTACCTCATCTCCGGCACGTTTACCTGTATTCGTCACCTTGCAACGGACGGTGACCGGTTGAACCTGTGTCACGATAGCTGGCTGGATCGAAATGTCTGAGTATTCGAAAGTCGTATAACTCAATCCGTAGCCGAACGGGTACAACGGACCGTTCACGCGGGACATGTTGCCGTCCAACCCTTTGTTGCGTCCGCCGTCGACCTGGGCATTCGGTTTGGTCGGGAAGGTGAACGGAATCTGTCCGACTGTCTTGGGGAAGGTAACGGTCAGCTTTCCACCTGGGTTATAGTCGCCGAACAGAGCGTCTGCAATGGCCGTACCGCCTTGCGAACCCGGATACCAGGCTTCGAGGATAGCCGGAACATATTTGTCCGCCCAGTTAATAGACAACGGACGTCCGTTGATCAGCACCAATACGACCGGTTTTCCAGTGGCTACGACAGCTTGCAGCAAATCGAGTTGGCGGCCTGGCAAATCGAGGCTGGAACGTGATTTGTTTTCTCCGCAGGTGCGGTTACTTCCGCCCAGCACGACTACAGTCACATCGCTCTTCTTTGCGTTTTCCACTGCTTTGTCGATCTCGCTCTGTTCTTCGGCTGTCAACGGATAACGGATCAGTTCCGATTCCGGCCAATTGGCATCTACCAGATCACAACCTTTCGTAAAGAGCACGTCCGTTCCTGGTTTTACCTTATTCCGAATGCCTTCCAACACGGTTGTCACTTCTACGGCAAGCGGGCCGTAGTGTGTCAAAGCGTATGCCTCTTCATCTGCATTCGGACCGCATACGGCGATTTTGGAAATTTTGTTTACATCTAAAGGAAGGACGGTATCCTGGTTCTTCAACAGAACGAGCGATTCTTTTGAAGCCTGCAAGGCTACCAGTTGGTTTTCGGCGCAGTTTACCTCTTTGTCGGTCTCTTTCAAATCGATCTGATACGGATGGTCGAACAATCCAACGAGGAATTTGACGCGCAAGATGTCACGCACTCGGTCATCAATGGTGGACATTGGAATAGCTCCTTCCGCGATCAGTTCGCGAAGTGGCAGGACGTATGAATCCGGTGAGCGGAATGTACAACGTATGTTCAATCCCGCCAATACGCTTTGTAGCACGGATTCTTTCATATCGGCGGCAGTTCCGTGTTTAGAGAAAAGATATTCGACGGCGTCGCTGTCCGATACCACATATCCGCGGAAACCGAATTCGCCACGCAGACGTGTCGTCAGCCAATAATAGCTGCTCTGAATGGGGAATCCGTCGTAATCGTTGTATGAACTCATGACTCCGAGGATCCCGGCTTCCTTGATCACCCGTTTCCAGGGATAGACATGGATCATCTCGACCTCGCGTGGTGACATTTGCGGATCTACGCGTGCCATCCCTTCGCGTCCGCCTTTGTTGTTACTGTAAGCGATATAGTGTTTGGAAGTGGCGGCAACCTGATGGTCAGTCTGCATTCCTTTTGCCATTTCGATACCTAACTCGGCTACTAGATACGGGCTTTCGCCGTATACCTCTTCATAGCGTCCCCAACGCTGGTCGCGCCCGACATCGAGGATCGGAGCATAGACATTGGTATATCCCAACAACCGTCCTTCGCGCCCGGTGATATAGCCGACCTTATGAACCAGGTTCCGGTTCCAGGTGTGTCCCAATCCCAACTGTGTCGGGAAGTTGGTGGCGATATAGCTTTCTACCCCACGTATGCCTTCGTTCGTGAAGTCGGTCGGGATGCCGAGGCGTGTCTCTTCGATAAAGAACCGTTGTACTTCATTCAAAGCCCAGGCATGACGGGAAGCCGGCCAGACATACGGGTTGTCGGAAGGAGGAAGTCCCCATTGTTGGAAACCGTTCAGATGTTCATCGATGGCTCCTATGCCGTCTTTCCAGAGTTGTTTTTTCCAGTCCGATGTCGGCAGGTCGTCTTTCAGCACCCGCTTGTAACCGTAGAGCGTAACCATCTGGCAGGTTTTTTCTTCAACATTCATCTGCGAAAGGAGGTCTTCGACACGTGCATCGATCGGGACCGTAGGATCTTCATATACATCCTTTTTCCCATTCTTGTTGAAATCTATCCAGCCCTTCCGGTAGATAGACTTGTTCGTTAATTTGTAAGTATCCGGTATCCGGATTTCCTGTGGCGTTTTGTTTTGCGCCTGCGTACAGAATGTCCCTGACAGGACAAGGCATGACGTAAGGACGGCGAGTTTGTTTTTCTTCATGGATTATAATTTGATATCGTTTAGTTCAACTAATTTGTTAACAATGGCGTATACGGTCAGACCACTGGCACTGTGTACCTGCAATTTCCGGGCGATGTTGCGTCGGTGTGTAACAACGGTGTGTGTGGAAAGGAACAGGCGGTCGGCTATTTCGCGGTTTGTCATCCCTTTGACGACACAGACCACGATTTCTTTTTCGCGTGCGCTGAGCGTCTGCTGTTCTTCGTTTTCGGTTTCCTCTTCCGGTGACGTATGGAGGCGTTCCAGCTTGTGGCGGATCTCGTCCGGGCTGTCATAGATGTTGATCTGGTCGTCGTAAGGTCGCAGCAGGGCATGATCAGCGACGGCATACAGCAGGGCTATGCATTTCATTTCCGTACAGCCGGTTTCTTCCTTGAGAAGCTGAATGGTGTAGTAACCGGGAAGTGACGGGTTAATAATCAGTATGTCTGGTTTGTGTGAGCGAAGTGTCTCTTGCAAAAGCTCCGCAGTGGCAATTTCGATGATCTGGATGCGGAATCCGGGAATTCGCTTTAATACTGCTTCGAGCCCACTGCGGATGATGGCAGACGGTTCGGCAACCGCTATGTTTAATAAGGCGCTCATAGGCATCACTGTATTGTTTTTTCAAGAGTCAGGATCACCGGGACGAAAAGATAGTCTTCTACGTGGTTATGGGAGGCCAGATCTTGTTCGGTCGCGAAGATGTCAAACAAGACGCTGTTCAGCAGGTTGCTTCCGGGTCCCGGATAATACTTGATCAAGATATTTTTCAGTTCGATAATCTTCATTTCGATCTGATCATGATGTTTTCGGAAGATCGTTATGTTGTATTTCGGGTCTTTTATCCCTTTTAATAATCCCCGGACGTATGGAAATACTGTCTTTTCTTCATACGACATGTGTTTGTGGACTTCTGCTGCATATTCGTCGAAAAATTTAGTGATAACGAACGCCACATCTTTCGGGCAGTCTGCAATAGCATCGGTCAGTTTACGGCGGATATGGGGCAGCCGGAAGTCCAGGAAATAGGCGTGTGCATTATGCAGATAAGTGATCAAAGCCTCGATCGACAGACATTTGTCAATATTTGTCATCGGCGCGGATATCTCTTCCGTCAGAAAGTTTACGACGGTCAGGAACGTGCAGGGATCGACACCGTTTTGACGGCATACCTCTCCGATATTCTTTTCTCCGAATCCGAGTGCAATACCGAAGCGGCTCATGACGAGCACCATCGGATAATTCTCACAGATCAGATCACTCATTTTATCGGTTTCCCGATATTTACCATTCTTATACATAGGCTTTTCTCTCTTGTCTTGGTGTTTGAATAGCCAAAGATACATAAAAAATAGATTCTGCAGACTGCGCTTACAGAATTAGTAAATTCGGTAAGTCAGATAGTTCCAACGATTGAAATAAAAGTTTCGACCGCAGACACATTTGTTTTGCGGCAGGAAACGAATGATTTGTGGATTTTAGGAAAATATCCGTCTTGCCTAGGGACTGAAAAGGGCTGTTTTGGGTAGTAATTCGCAAAAAAGGTGCTTTTTGCATTTTGACAGTTTTTGTAATAGGTTGATTAATAAAGATATACTAATTTATATAATGTACGCGTAAATGAAGAATTTTAAGAGTGAAATCGGGTGTGTGATCGTATTTAAGATGTTGATATATAGAAAAATAAGAGGATATTTAGAAATGACTAATGAAAACGTACGTTTTTTTTCGTCATTTTTCAGCTACAAAAATACATATACTTTTTAAACCTGCAATTCTTTCTTCAAAGTTTTTTTCTTTTCTATATTCTTTCTTATCAATCAGATAGCTTAATATGTACAAAAAACCTTCTTTTGCTCACGAACTTACTGAATGCTCCAAAAAAATGACGAAAAAAAACGTACGTATTCGATTTCAAGATACAATAGTTAACAAACGTACGATAAGAACTGAACTTTTATAAACATTAGTATTAATATTAAATTTAGAATTATGAACAAAAAGTTTTCTACTCTTTTGTGTGCTAGCTTACTGTTCTCTTCAGCTTTCTCAGCTGTAAATGCGGGCAATATTAGAGGCTATGTACAAGGAAGTGATGCTGCTGCAATTTTAAAATTGGATAAGGCAGCGCTGAGTGGAGTGTATCAGTTGAGAGTTGGTACAAAGGGACAAGATGGAGTGCTTGCTATTAAAGATGGTAAGTATGTTATTCAAAAAACGACTGCAATTACAGATCTGCAAAGTTCTTTATGGTGTATAACAATAACAGAAGAAGGACAAGGTAAGGAGCCTATTTACGATTTTGTAAATAAAGCAACGGGTGAATTCTTGGCTGTTTCTGAAGCTGATGTTCAAGATCTGGTACTTGGCAAGGAAACAAGTATTAGTGGTGGTTTGTCTGTTGGTGAAACTTTTGGTGGTTGGGCCTTTTCCAGTACTTATGCAACAGATTTGGAGCAGGAGCAACCCATGTTTACCTATCAAGAAGCTGATCATGTTTTAGTTTTGACTAATAATAAAGGTCAGTTACAGGTGAAAAAAGTGTTGGCCAAGGAGGTCGATAAGGTTTCTAATGCGGTTAAGTTTACTGTCTTTAACGCAGGAACTTATGTGTTAAGTGCAAACGAAATCAACGCTTATTTGAAAGATAATAAGAATGTTCTTACATTTACTCCGGATGCAAAGGCTGATGTAAATCCGTTTACTTCAAATGCATTTGTTGCTAAGCCGTTAAACAAAGGTTTGGCATCCGACCATAATTTTGTTTATGTAACATCAAAAGCAAATGAAGAATTGTATTTGAAAGTCGATACTGCTGCTAATAGTACTGGTATTGGTTTCTTGAAATTTGGTTGGACTGATAACATTAAAAATAAGGTTGAAGGTAGCTTGTTGGATGCTCAGCATCAATTCTTGTTCTCTTATAAGCCGTCTGTTGACTCTTTGTTTATTCAGGTGAAAGAAGCTCGTTATAAAAATGAGAAACAACCTGAAAAATATTGGAAGGATGTCACAGATGTTAGAAAGTATGGTGCTGCATATGCAAATATAAATCTGAATGATAGCGAGATGGATGCTGTTAATGCAAAGTGTGTTCCTTCTAAATTGTTCGTTAAATTGCAGGACTTTACCACATCTTTGAGTGTTGCAACTATTGGCGAAAGACCTATTAATACAAAGATCGGTTTCGGTCTGAAAGGTTGTTTCGTAACTAGCGATAAGACTTCTGTTGACAACGGTTTGTATATCATCAAGAATGCAAAGGGTCAAGTATTGGCTGCTCCTATTCATGAAAATGCAGAAGGTAACAGCGAATATGCAATCGAATGGGTGACATTGGACGAACAGGAGCCGTTGCACATGCCTGCATACCAGTGGGTTATTACAAAAACATTGAATGCAGAAGTATCTCAACCGGTTTCTCCGGTTAAAATTGTAAACCGTGAATTCCCGAAAGCGAAAAATTGGGATAACGTTCAGTTCCGTTTGAATGAAGATGGTGAAATCTATACACTTACAACGGATGCTGATATGTTGAACAACGTAACGTTTGTTCAGATCAAAGACTCTGCAATCATCAAAGATAAGAAGTTAGGTTACAAACATATCGACTCAAAAGATTTGTTGGTCAACAGATATAAATTCAATTATCTGAACCCGTTCTCAATGGAATATTGGATTGCTAACGGTACAGGTAAAGATTCTTTGATCTATGTTAAGCAGGATGCCGGTGATTATGCTTTGGTTGAAGGTTCTACATACGAATATGGTATCGATGTTGATGCCGCTCTTTTGAAAAAGATTCCGGGACTGGCTCAGTTGGAAAGAACGAATTATGTCATTGCTAAAGACGAACAGGATCGTTTGGTTGAAGCTTATGGAAGCAAGTATTCAATGGGTGTAGCAAACTATGGTTCTAATATGGTTGTTGATACATTCTTCTTTAAAGAAAATAACCACTATGATGGTAAGGACTTCTATGCTATCGTCGAATCTTATTATAATAGCACTGCTCATGCTACTGAAATTCAAAATACAGCTGATACGAAGAAAGTCGGTATCGCTGATGACGGTATGAGTGCTGGTCTGAAAGTTCAGTTGCTGAATGAAACAAGAACTTCTGCTTTCACTGTTGAACCTTCTACAACTCCGTTGTATCGTCGTTTCAACAACGTTGCACTGAGTGAAAGCGCAACGGACGGCCGTGACAGCTTGAGATTCTTCGAAACTATCCGTAAGGAATACTTGATGGATGAAAACAATAGCAACTTGACTGATGCTAATGTTGACTATCTGGGTATGTGGACAGCTGACAAAGCAACAGGTTTGTCATTCCAGATCGATACTGCTTGGGTTAATCGTGGTGCTGGTTATATCAAACCGCAATACTTGATTTCGGTTGCACATAACGACTTTGCTGGAACTCCGGGTAAACCTTGTACGGAAGATGGTCCTCACGTAGACAAAGACGGTAATATTACAGACGCAGAACATTGTGTTCACGCTACTCCGGCTATCCCTGGCTTCGAAAGAGCTAAATATTTGGTAAGTTTCCAGGATTCTGTAGATGTTTACGGTCAGGACAAACCTTATGCAGATATCAAGGGTGGTTATACTCGCGTAGGTTTCGTTGAAGGTATCCGTGTTGCCGATACGTTGTGGATCCTGCCGGCAGAATTCGTAGCTTTGGCTAACGATAAGATTAGCTTCGATGCTTTGGAAGCTTATAATGATTCTGTGAAAAATCTTGCTTCTAAATCATATTTGATTAAGAATAGACTTGACGGTGACGACCATAAGAATTACACTTGGTCATTCCGTTATGTACATCCGGAAAATGCAGGTAATGTAACGGAAGAAGGCGTAGAAAATCAGTTCTTGTTCGAATCGAACAACTATGACAATAAGATTATTGCACCTGAAAATGCTGCATGGTTGAAGATTCAGAATGGTTGTGTGGTTTTGACAGACAAATCATCTACATTCTCACATGCTGCAACAGGTGGCGACGGAGCTTTGATCTTCAATGTTGAAAATAAGGTTGACGATCAGCTGGCAACAGACAACGAAGAAATTGCAACATCTGAAGTTACAGTAATCGCTTTGCAGGGTGCTGTACGTGTAGCTAACGCTGAAGGTAAGAAAGTTGTTATCACTAACATCTTGGGCCAGACAGTTGCTAACACAGTTATCACTTCAAGCGATGCAACAATTGCTGCTCCTCAGGGCGTAGTTGTAGTAGCTGTTGAAGGTGAAGAAGCTGTTAAAGCGATCGTTAAGTAATAATGATCTCCCGTAGAGACACTATGAAACAGTGTCTCTACTATATTGAAATAAAGATTTTATAATCAAATAATGACCATGTGTCCGGTCTTTCCGACCAGTCAATTACCCCGCGAGGGCGAACAAGTGGTACATTAATACTAAAGTAAAAAATAACAATGCTGCCTGTACTTCCGTGAGGAAAGAGAGCAGACACAAAACAAGCCCCGACAGAGTAATTCCGTCGGGGCTTCGTTGTTATTATGATAAAAGGATTCTGCCCAAATGGCTAAAGTGCCGCAAACCGTTCATCTCCTTTGGCTGTCACCGCTGTACATTCCATTTCGACCAGCCAGCCGGTTCGGCAAACCGGAGCACGTACGATGATATAAGGGAGGCTGGGATGATGTTCGTCTATATAACGTTTGACCCGCGCATAATCCGCCGTATCGCGGATATAGATTACAGCTTGCATGATGTCATTCAAAGTGGCGTCCGCTTCTTTCAGCAGGGCTTCGATATTCTCAATCATGCGGGAAGTTTGTTTTATGACATCGCCAGCATGCACGATTTCTCCGTATCGGTCGATGCTTGCCGTGCCGGAGATAAAGACATGGCGGCGGTCGCCGTATGTGACAGCTGTGCCTCGTTCGAACGTAACGCCGTATTCATATGTGCGGTTCAGGTGTTCTGGTGCATATAGATAGCGGATTTGTCCGGGGCAGATACCGGAAACAGCATATGTGTCCATTGTCACGAATACCATCGGGTCGAAATAGCGTCCCTCGATTCCCGTACTGGCGATGAAATGAGTTTCTTCTGTCAGGTTTTGTGTCGCGAACACTTCTTTGCGGGCTTTTACCACACCCGGATAATTCACGTCTACATTCTGTACGAAAATCCACGTGCGCAGGCAGTTGGCCGCCAGTGTACAATTGGCTTCCGTCAGTTGCAGGATATAATCGCGGAAGATCAGGCGGGTCTGGTATTCCGAATTGGCCGCCCTGTTGCACTGGTTGGCACCTAAAAGCTGGCCGTATGCACCGTGACGCGCCTCAAACAACCCATTTGGCAACACCTGTGTTTGTACGCCAGTCTGCAGCCAAGCCCACAATGCAATCTTCGTGCCGTTCATCGGAGCCTGCTGTACGATTGACAGTGCGCAATAGGGAGAAAGCCGTTCCCGTTCCATCAGTTCGTCCGTCTGGTTGGTTACGTCACTCAGGAAATAACGCCGGAAAATAGCGACCGGATTACCCGGCAATTCTTCTACTGAACGGGCGTAAACATCTTGTATATGTTGCAACTGGGTGCGGAAATCCTCCATGCTGTCCGTCTGTTGGAAGAAGATATGGTATTCCGTTATACCTTTGGAAGATTGAAATGAGGTGATTTGCACCTCCGTTGTGCCGTATGTTTTCCTTATCGGGTTCATATCTGTAGTGTGTTTTTGCGGTATAGATCGTAAAAATAAGGCTATTTAATGGAAAATTGAAAATTAAGAGTTGAAAATTACTTAATACAAGGTAAGGAGCTGTACTGTTTGTCAACCGTTCAGGTCTTTCAACTCTATCAATTTGTTTACGATGGCGTAGACGGTCAAGCCGCTGGCACTGTGCACTTGCAATTTCCGTGCGATATTCCGGCGGTGCGTGATGACGGTATGGGTGGAGAGGTACAACCGGTCTGCAATCTCCCGGTTTGTCATGCCTTTCACCACGCAGACGACAATCTCCTTTTCCCGGCTGCTGAGTGTCTGCTGATCATCGCTTTCCCCTTCTTCGGGTGGAACCTCTTCAGCGTTGAGGCGCTCCAGCTTGTGCTTCAACTCGTCTGCGCTGTCGTATACAGATATCTGGTCGTCGTAGGAGCGAAGCAGGAACGGGTCGCTCACATTATACAAAAGAGCGAAGCATTTCATATCCGGGCAGCCACATTCGTCTTTCAGGTGTTGGAGGTTGAAGTTTCCCGGAATGGAAGGATTCATAATCAGAATGTCCGGCTTATAAATGCGTAAGCCCTCCGTCAGACAGTCTGCCACTGTTATCTCGGATATCTGGATACGGAATCCGGGTAAGCGTTTCAGCAGCGTTTCCAGTCCGCACCGGATGATGGCGGATGATTCGGCTATCGCTATTTTGATGTTAGTGGACATGGCAGGTGGTGTTTATTGTTGTTGTTCTAAAGACAGGATGGCAGGTACGAAGATGTAGTCTTCTACCCGGTTATGAGAAGCAAGGTCCTGTTCTGTCGCGAAGATATCGAACAGGACGCTGTTGAGCAAGTTACTGTCCGGCCCCGGATAATACTTCAGGATCAGGTTCTTCAGTTCCGTAATTTTCATCTCTATCTGGTCGTGCCGCTTACGGAAGATGGTGATGTTGTATTTCGGGTCTTTCTTTCCTTCCAGCAAATTGCGGACATACGGAAAGACGGTTCTCTCTTCGTACGACATATGTTTGTGTACTTCTTCGGCATATTCGTCGAAAAAGCGACGGATCACGAAAGCCACATCTTTCGGGCAGCTCACGATCGCCTCTGTCAGTTTGTGGCGGATATGGGGAAGACGGAAGTTCAGGAAATAGTCGTGTGCGTTATGCAGGTAAGTGATAAGCGAGGAGATGGAGATATCCTTATGGATCTCTGCTGCTGGGACTGTCTCGGTGTCTGTCAGAAAGTTGACGACAGTCAGGAAAGTAGGTGTGTCGATCTTATTCTGCCGGCATACATCCCCGATGTTTTTCTCTCCGAACCCCAGATCGATACCGAAGCGGCTCATCACCAGAACCATCGGATAATTCTCGCATATCAGGTCGCTCATCTTACTTGTTTCCCTGTATTTTCCGTTCTTCATGTTTCCCATATCTTTTATCGTTTGTATAGTAGATTGATTATAAGCATGCATATTGAGGTGCATCCGCCGGTATGACGGCTATGCATTCCGTTTCGATCAGCCAGCCCGGACGACACACGGGAGCATGTACGATCAGGTGTGGAAACGACGGATACCGGCTTTCGATATATTGCTTGACCACGACATAGTCGGCCGGGTCGCGCAAGTAGACGACCGCCTGCATGATGTCCTGCAATCCGGCTCCCGCCTCTTGTAGCAAGGTGTCGATATTTTCCAGCATGCGTTCCGTCTGCTTCAGGATATCCCCCGGATAGACGATCTCGCCTCGATTGTCGATACTCGCGGTTCCGGAAATGAAGATTTGTTTCCGGTCGCCATAGGTTACAGCTGTCCCCCGCTCGAAAGTCACTCCGTATTCGTATGTCGGATTCAGGTGGGTGGGAGCATAGAGGAACTGGATTTGTCCGGTCTGCAAGCCTTTTACGGCATAAGTATCCATCTGGACAAAAACGTTCGGATCGGCATGGCGTCCTTCTATTCCCGTACTGGAAATATAATGGGTCTTTTCCGTCAGGTCTTGCGTGATGAAAACCTCTTTGCGGGCCTTGACGACGCCGGCATAGTTGACATCCACGTTTTGAACGAAGAACCAGGTACGGATGCAATCGTTTGCCAACTTGCATCCCTGCTCGGTCAGTTGCAAGACGTAATCGTTCAGCAAAAGCCGTGTCTGGTACTCGGAGTTGGAAGCCCTATTGCAAGAGCCCCCGGTCCAGTATTGTGTATAACGGTTGTGTTTGGCTTTCGACATTCCGTTTTTGGTAGTTTCGACAGTGATACCGGTCTGAAACCAAGTCCACATGGCTATTTTGCTCCCGTTTAGTGGAGCTTGCTCCACGATGGAAAGAGGGCAATAGGAATTTTCGCATTCCCAAACCATCACCAAGTCGGCTTGGTTGGCAGCGTCGCTCAGGAAATAGCGCCGGAAGACGGCAGTCGCATCGTCAGGTAACACCTCTTGGATAACTGCCACATAGGCCCGTTGGATGTTCTGAAGTTGTCCGGAAAACGGCAATGTCCGGTCTGTAATAGTGAGTAGAACGTGATATTCGGTAACCCCACCTTTCCCGGCAAAGGAAGAAATTTGAACTTCGATAGCTTTGTCTGTGTATGTCTTTTTGATATAATCCATGTAATATGTGCTTTCTTATTCTTTAGCTCCGTTATTGATCCAATCGTCGAGCAACGTCAGAGTGCTGGATGTCGTGATGACGTTGGTATGATCGTACTTGACAATGTTCTCGTGCAAGATGACGTGCAGGAAACTTTCCTCCGCGCTTCCCGGCTTGACCAGTTTCAGCCCTTCCTCGCTTTTATCAGCTACGACATCGACTAAGGCCTTGTAACTTTTACCTTCCGTGAGGTACAGTCCGGCAGCAGGTTCCGTACTCCCTCCATGGCAAGCCGTACAGGAACGATTGAAAATTTCGGTTTGGATACTGTTGAACATGCCGGCATCCAACTTTCCGGCATCCAGCCGTATGGTATCCGCCTGTTCCGTGTAGTCGGCGGTATAGAAACTGGCAATCCTTTTGCGTAGTTTGTTGATGACGCAAACTTCGATCTGTGTGACTTCACTGGGAATACCGGCCAAGACCATGTTTATCGTCCCGTCGGCTGTCTGGCTAATCCCTTTTGCCGTTTGTGCGAAAGCATTGTCAGGGGTGAATCCGGCCAGTACGACGCTGTAACCGCCTGGCCAAGAATCTATCCCGTTGATTTGGGCGGTTAACTTCACTGTTCCTCCTTCCCTTTCCGTCTGATTGTTTTCATCATATATCTTGCCATCGTCGCAGGAGATGGCAAGACAGGAAAAGAGCAATAGCCCGGAGATGAATGAATAAACTTCTCTTTTCATGACGTTACGATTAGAAAGTGTACTGAAGTAAGACGGTTCCGGAATGCATGGCTAATCCTAAGTCGTCGTTGTCGCGGTCAAGCTGCGTGTCATGTCCGGTACGTCCGATGAACTGATACATGGCTTGCAGTTTCAAGTTGCAGCTGGTGAAGAAATAGTTAAATCCGACGGCCGGCATATTCAGAAAACCGTTTGTGTCCAATCCGTTGCGGTTGAAGAAGTCATAACGGGCTGTCGCTTGTAGTTTGTTGGTAACGAAATAACCGCCTTGCACGTACCCCCCTAAATAGTTATAGCTCTCGTCAATTTTCTGCCGTTTGGTAAACCCTACATTCATATAATAGATTTCAGCGCCGAGATACAGGCGATTCTTCAACATGGCGAATTCTGCTCCTGCCCGGAAATCGTTTGTACTTTCGCTTTCGCTCTCCACATTCAATGACGTGGAAAGACCGAACAACATCTTGTCTTCCTTCAAACGGTTCGGGCTGCCCTGGTTGGACGGCATAACTCCTTTCGGCATGTACGTGATGCGGCCGGCATACAACAATGACGGGATATGCCAGTCGTCGCTGAACGTTTTGGATGCCACGTTGACGGAGCTTCCCGTTCCGTTGAAAATCCCAACTTCGTAGCCGAACTTATCCTTTACCAATCCGTGCACTTCCACTCCGAGGTCGAATCCCATGCCGATGTTCGGTGTCACGGCATTAAGAGAATAAGGCAGGATAACGGATGAGGTGAGCGATGTCGGCAGTGTCGGCATTAACGTCTCGCCCAGCGTAGTCAGGTAAGCGTGCGAGAACGGAGTCTTGAACTTGCCGACACGTATGGCAAAACTCTTTTTCATCTCTACGTCGAACCAAGCCTGTTGAAGGATGTTTCCTCCGTTTCCGGCAGCATTGATGGAGAGGTTGAATGTCACCCGGTCGAATGCCTTGCCCGTGAAACCGAGGATGGCATAAGGGATCGAGAAACCGCTGTTGTGTATATTGTCCTGATTGTAGGCCGGATCCAGTCCTTCATCGTCGTAGTAGTTGATGTTAGCACTGGTCTGGACCAACATATAAGGTTTGAAAACGAAATCCCCCTTCTTGGTAGCGATTGTAAAACCTTCTTTGCCGTTTAGTGATACGACACCGTTTTCCGTATCTTCCTCATATTGGGCCGTGACGGTCAACGGCAATAGTAATAATGCTGCAATTGTGATTATCAGTTGTTTCATTTTAATTTGTCTTATGGGTAAATTATAAGGAGTTGAGGAATGCGATCACTGCCTCACGCTCTTCCTTGCTCATTTGTTTGAATAAATTTTTGGAGGCTTCCCCTTCGCCTCCATGCCACATGATGGCTTCGGTCAGGTTGCGGGCGCGTCCGTCATGAAGGAAATAGGTATGACCGTTGACTTTCTCCTGCAGCCCGATACCCCAAAGCGGCGTAGTACGCCATTCGTTTCCTCGTGCCAGACCACTGACATAATTGTCGTTCAACCCGACCCCCATGATCTCCGACCCCATGTCATGCAGTAGGAAATCAGAATAAGGATGTATGGTCTGTCCGCCGAGCCATGGCAAACGTGTACCGTTGAGCAGTGTGGAACCGCCCGCTTGCGTGTGCAGCGTAGTGACGTGGCAGAGATGGCATTTCGCTTCGTAAAACTTTTGTTCTCCTAAGATGACCTGAGGGTCGTTTATGTTGCGCCGTGCCGGTACGCCGAGGCTTTGCATATAAAGGTCCACATCTTCCATATCGGCGGTCGATATGTCGAGCTGGTCATACGAGAGTCCCATCATGCTGCCTTGGTTGATCTGAGCCTGCCCTTCGCAAATCTCTTCCGGATAGCGGCTGTTTGTCACGCCCATATCGCTTGAAAAGCCCAGTTCGACGGTCAGGTCAAGATGCTGTGCCTTGTTTCCTGAAAGGCCGACACCGGTGACACCCTTCTCGGTGATATAGTTGCAACGTCCGCTGATGCCATATTCCGGATAATTGCTTTTGGCAGCGAGCGCTTCGATTTCCCTGCGGTCGATCGCCATCATCTGTCCCATACCGACGTGGCGTAACGGGATGCGTACGGTGCAGAACAAATCTTCCGGGGCGATACTGTCTTTATACCATTCGGTTATCGTGTAATTGGGTTTGCATAGTTCGTAAGTCTCTCCGTCGGGGAAGGAAAAAGTCTGCTTGTCGTATGTGACGGACAACTTACCTTCCGGTTTGACGCCGTAGATGGCTTGGTCGTGCAATACACGTCCGTAGTCGCGGAAGAAAGCACCGTTGCGGCGGGAGATATAGACCAGCATGGAAGAGAAACCGTAGTTGCCCGATCCGCCGTTTTCCCACAATGTCGGTTTGGTCCTTCCTGCGTTGCGATGGCAACTGCCGCAGGAATAGCCGGCATAAACAGGTCCGAGACCGCCTCCGTCGCCATTGTTGCTGGTGCGTACATCGTCGTAGAGACCGTCGCCGTTGTTGAAACGGATCGAGTTGGCTCCTGTTATCCAGTCGGCGTTCGTATCGTAGGCGACCGATGAGTTTAGGAAAATCGTTGAAGTCCCTGCTGACAGCGCATATCCGTTCGGGACATCTATTTTATCCATATCCATTTTATCGTCCTCTTCACAAGATGCGCATGCAAAGAGCAGGAATAGCGAGGATGTTAACAGGTAAGATTGCTTCATATCATTTGATTGGTTTTCTGAATTTATTTCCGAATAACGCGAGTCGCATTGTGTAATAACTCTGAAACCCTGAAACAGCGGGCATTTGTCTGCTGTTTCAAGGTTTGTCATGATCTATTATCAAGTTTTATGTCTCAGAGGCATGTTTATTTTGCTCTATCGACAGTGCGGGGCTGCCCGTCTTTGAACAGGAGATATTCCAATGTATGGTAACCACGTACGCTCTGTGCGGCTCCGATGGCCTCATCTTCTTCGTCAAAGTTTCCGCTCCATTCCAGGTCATCCCAGTTCTGTGAGTTCAATACCTGTACAATGCCGTTCTGGTCCAAAGGCCAGCTGTCCATATTGGGGTCCAAACCTAAGTTGGCGACCGGACCGATAAGGAAAGCTTCGCTCTTTTCCCACGGTTCGCGTGCCGTGATCCATAAGTTGCAGGCCTTTTCGAAGTTGTCGTTGCTTGGGTTCTGTCTGAACTGATTCACTGCATCCAGCAAAAGCTTGTTCTTTTCCTGCAAGTCTTTATAAGTAGGAAGAACGACCGCATCGACAAACTGTTCGGCTATTGCATCAAGGTCATCGTCGTATTCAGGATCGCCGAATGTTTGGTTTACATACGGTTTTACTTCATTTAACAACAGGTTGGCCAGTTCCATGCAAGTGTTCATTGCGGCAACGGACTCTTCGCTGTCGATGTTGTTGCGGAACGGTTGCGGAATAGCCTGGATCGCCTTTGCAGAAGCGAAAATCAGCGTTTTGATTTCTTCGTCGAGATCCGGGTTGGTTGAAGCGATCAGTTTTGAAAGCGAGTGTTCTGCGATGTCTCCTTCATCGTCGAAATCTTTGTAAGAGTTGAATGCACTCAGGTTTCCGTCTACTTTGGACACGTCGTTGTCGTCGATGCGGCCGTAGTATGTGTTACGGATGGAGAAGATATTGTTCGTATAGTCGTCGCGCGAATGCCAGCTATACCATGATTCGACGGCATAAAGACCGCCTTCTTTGTCACCGCTGGTATATTTGGTATACGGGTCCTTGATCTTGGCATCACCTACTTCGTTGGCGATGTTCCACATACCGCTTTCGATCATTTCCTCGATACACGAGAGCGGGCTTTGGTAAGCCCCGGCAGTCTGGTCTTTGAAGATCGTGGCGTATGGGCCGTGTGAACCCTGCTCATCGACGTAGTCGGTCACCCAGGAGTTGTAGAGCGTGGTTGCGTCGTCATTCAGCAGCATGGCTACGTTATACATATAGTTACCCCATGCACTGGCGTTTTCAGAACTGTAATCCAGGTTGACCGGATCTTTTCCGCCACCATCCGGATTGGGGTCGTTGTTGTCGCTACATGCTCCCATCGAGAATGTCATGGCGAGCGATAAGGCTGCCAGATAGAAATAATTTTTCTTTTTCATTTTATTGATTAAGCTATTAAATTGTTTATGTTGTTTTTATTTGCTGAGGAACCAGCTGATGTAGGCGATAGCCAAGCTGAATTCGTTTTCGCTGTTATATTTGCCGCCTCCGATTTTGCGTGTTGTATAGTCTGCTTTTACGACAAGGTTAGGTAGAGCGTACCAGTTGGCGCCGGCTGTCCACATGCTTACTTTGTTGCGTAAGTCCATCGTGTGCTTGCCTTCGCCTTTCTCCTGCGGGTTGTAGTATTCGTAGCGGACGAACGGATAGATGACGGGCACATTCCTGTTGTCTTTACAAACCGCACGCAGATTGAACCCCACTTCGCCACCATAGCTGACCGCACGTTTGGCGATCGGGGTTGTCTGTGTATAAGGAGAACCGCCGCTTTGGTGGTTGTTGACACTGCTGAGGTCGTCGGCTTTGCTCAGGTTGCCGTATATCATGTTTGCGCGTGCGGTGACATATTTGTTTTTGTATTGCAGGTCGGCCGTATAGATGCGCAAAGGTATGTTTCCATATTTGACGTATGTTTCCGGTTTGTCGGAATTGGCTCCCGTATTGTGGCAATAGTAGAAGGAACCGCCTATTTTCAATCCCGGTACTCCTAAATAGTTCAGGCGGGCCACATAGCCCGGCGAGGTGAAGTTGTCTGTTTCGAACAGTCCCTGCTTGCCGCCGGCAACCCATGTATTGCGGTCGAACCCGTTGGCGTTCAATCCGGCAACGACCAAAGCCTGGTAGTTGAAACGTGTGTAGCCTCGGCCGAACGTACCGAACACTTCGATACCGTTTTCGTGCCAGGTAGAAGGAAGGATGGTCGTTTCGCCTTCCGGACGAGAAGTTCCGAAGAAGTTGATCGGCTCGTGATGCTCGTTGGTCAAACCGACCGGGACGATCAAATGACCGGCACGGACATTGAAGGCCGGATGGATAAGACGTGTGATGTGGAATTGTTCCAAAGCAACTTCACCGCCTTTTTCAACTTCCATTTCGTATTCTCCGTTTTCTGTGTTTTCTATCTCATAGGCACTTCCCGTACCTCCAGCCTCAAATTCTATTTCTGCTCCTAATACCCATTGGGAATTGAATTTGTAATCGAAAGCCAAGACAAAACGGGGTATGGAGATCGAATTGCGATGATCTTTCTTGCTTCCGTTGTCCGTACCCCGGAAACGGTTGATGCCGTAGTCCATAAAGTTTGCGAGGATCTCCCCATATCCGCCGAAGCGGAACTTGTTATATCCGGCTGCATAAATGTCTGCGGATTGTTCCACTGCGGATTTTTCTGTCGTTGTTTCTTCTTGTTCCTGTGCAAAAGCCGTTATACAAGAGGTGAGTAGAGTGATTGCTAATAAATTAGTTAACCTTTTCATTGCGTTTTTTAATTTTTGGCAAAATTAGAGGGGCTGTCAACGGTGTGCAATCGCAATTAGTAGGTAAAAAGGTTCCGATGTTACCCATTTGTAGGTATTGCGCCTGAATATCACCTTGATTAGGTAGTAAAAGACGTTTTTTTACTCACATATAGGTATTGTAGGAGGTGGGAAGTGCCCGTATCTTTGCAATGTCATTAAGAAAGTAACACTATTAGTATAATCGCTATATCAAAACCTTTTGTCAATTATGTAAGCATATAAGATGATTAACTATATCGAAAAGTTTTTATTGGTTATTTTCGGTATAAAAAAGAAGCCTCTCTGTGAAGAGAGGCTTCTTTTTTATGTTTCCGTTTCCCATTCGCTTCTGTCCGGAATCTGTTCGGCGTCGAGTCTTGGACTTGTTCCCGTAAGGGTCTGTTTGCTGCTCCGGCTGTGCCAAAACAATTACATCGGCTTGGCACAACTGTTTCCTGAGTAGGAAACGCCTGTTACATAAGCTTGGCACAACCGTTTCATGCCGAGGAAACGGTCGTTACATAGGTATGGCACAACCAATACGTAGGCAAGTAGCGTCATGTGAACTTACCAGTCGTATGCCTCGAAGTAGGCATCGAACTTTCCGGGATCGTTGATACCGCACTGTTTCAGTATGTTCAACATGCTTTTTTGTTCGTCCGGCGAGAGCGGGCGTTCGCCTTTTCGCACGCGGTAGTAAGTCCTGCGTCCGAACCGTCTCATCAGCTTGCAAATGGCTTCCTGCATCAGTTTGTAGGGCATCCGGTCCAGCATCCCGATGAAACCGAGCGCATAGGTCAGTTTATCGGCAGGGCGGAAATAAGCACATCGGTCGGTTTGCTTCTCTTGGTATTTAGGGCTGATGACGTGCCACAGTTTGACTTCGTCGCCGATCTGTTGGTCTGCGATTCT
>OGUQ01001134.1_pt1 | contig 23002 bp, 20 predicted proteins | sample 1574701 | NCBI WGS metagenome assembly OGUQ01 (sample SAMEA2582087, study PRJEB24529) | metagenome | biome: Human gut stool | place: China | collected 2011 | reverse complement strand
AATGCGAAGCATCGGCAAAATCAGTTACTGTTTGCGCAAGGCGTGAACAGTAACCTGCAAACAGAAAATCTCTGCCGGATATTCCCGGCAGAGATTTTCCCAATTCGATCTCCATACAAGATCTGATTACACCACAATATTTATATTATGTGGATAATCTTTCCAGCAGCTGCTTAGCACCCTCACAGCCGCATCTCAAATTATCGTCAAAAGTCAACTTCAGTTCCGTAATATGTGCAGGTAAGCAGCTTCGCCATATTCGCAGGATCGATCTCTCTCGGGTTCGATCCGGTACATGCATCGCCAACCGCGAGTTCCGCGATACGGTCCACCTTCTCCTTAAATTCGTCCTCATTGATACCGAATTCTTTCAGTGTCTTCGGAATATTCAGCTTCTCATTGAATTCATTGATCTTCGCGCAGAGGCTGTTGATCAGGGCCTGTCTGGATCTTCCCTCTAATCCCATTCTTCTTGCGATCTCCGCGTAACGGTCAGCTGCGACGGTATCCTTTGCGTTATACCGGATGACATACGGAAGATAGATCGCGTTCGCGCATCCGTGCGGAATATGTCCGGTGGAGAACGCAGCTCCCGTCTTGTGGGCCATAGAATGAACGATTCCAAGAAGCGCATTGGAGAATGCCATTCCCGCGAGACACTGCGCGTAATGCATCTCCTCTCTCGCATGGGTATTTCCATTGTAAGATGCCGGAAGGTATTCCAGAACCATCTCGATCGCCTGAAGTGCCAGCGGATCCGTAAACGGTCCGTTTAATGTGGAGACGTACGCCTCGATCGCATGGGTCAGGGCATCCATACCGGTATAGGCAACCTGTTTCACCGGAAGTCCCATCACGAGATCCGGATCTACGATTGCAACGTCCGGAGTAATATTAAAGTCAGCCAGCGGATATTTCACTCCTGTCTGATAGTTTGTGATAACAGAGAATGCCGTTACCTCTGTAGCTGTACCGGATGTGGACGGAATCGCCGCGAATTTCGCTTTCTGTCTCAGTTCCGGGAAGCTGAACGGAGTGATCAGGTCTTCAAATGTAGTCTCCGGGTACTCATAGAACGCCCACATCGCCTTCGCCGCATCGATCGGGGATCCGCCGCCCATGGATACGATCCAGTCCGGCTCAAACTTGCGCATCGCTTCCGCGCCTCTCATAACGGTCTCCACCGACGGATCCGGTTCTACACCCTCAAAAACTTCAACTTCCATTCCGCCGTCTTTTAAGTAATGAACAGCCTTGTCAAGGAATCCCTGGCGTTTCATAGAACCGCCGCCTACTACGAGAAATGCCTTCTTTCCCTTCAGATTCTTCAGTTCTTCCAGACATCCTTTTCCATGATAAATGTCTCTCGGTAATGTAAATCTTGCCATACGCTCTCTTCTCCTTTCACAATTCTGTCATTACAGACAGGAATCTCAAGTTTCCGACCTATATTTCACAGGTTTTATAAGGAAGCAATCACGCTTCGCTTTTCTAAGCTCTATAAACATTATACCATTGTTAAATTATTAACGCAAGCATTTTGTTGTTAATTTCATAACATTTTTATATCGTCTAACTTTACTTTTCATGAGCAGTGAATGCGAGATCAAAAATATCTTCCAGCAGAATTCTTTCCCCTTCCTCTAAAATCAAACAATGACTCTCCTCGTCCACTCTCTTTATATGACCGGAGATCGTCCGATATGCTCCTCCGTCCTTCTTTTCATCGGGTACAAAAAAGGTTATTGTGATTTCCGGACGGGATTCCTGTTTTTCCAATAGAAGCCGCAGATTCTCATTCAGTTTTTCCTTTTCATATTCATCCAGCTCAATCCGCTTTTCTGTAATACGTTCCGTCTCTTTTAATACTGCGCCAAATCCGGTGAGCGCAGCAAAGGGAGCAAACTGGGCTGCCCTGTCCCTCACCGGCATCCGGGTATGCTTTGATTCTCCCGGATATGGAAGATCGATCATATCCCGATATTTCTCCCATGTACTCATGCCCTGTGACCTCCGATCTGGCTGTTCCGCTTTACCGCGGTCGCGCCCTCTTCCAGATTCATTCCCTTTAAGACCGCATTCTTTCCGAACTTTTTCTTGATCTCCAGAACCGCCTGCTGCATCCGTTTTTCCCGCGCCAATTCTTCCTCTTCCTTCTTTTTCTGCTCCACCTGTGTGCCGTAATCGGTAAAGAGATTCAACTGTTCGTACTCCTGCACTTTCTGTTCCGTTCCCTCACAGACCACATGGTTTGCGGAAATCGCGATCCGGCGCACAAGAAGCTTTGGATTCATGATCTCATCGTAGAGCTCCATAACCGCCTCCGTGATCCGTTTCGTGGAGGAAGTTTGCCCGCCAAGATTTCTGGAGCCGTGGGCGTGTTTCGGGATCCGTCTTCCATAACGGTCCGTGGATATCTCCCCGCTGTAGTTCTTTCTGAGTTTTGAATCCGTCAGGTTTTCGATATCGTATCCCACCGTCAAGACCACCTGGTCCGCTGTCAGCTTTTTGTCCACAAGATCCAGAGCCAAAAGGTCCGCCATCTCCCGCACGACGAGCCTTGCCTTTTGGACGGTATATGGACAGGCAAGAACCTGCCCGGATCCGACGCTGTGGTTTTCCGGCTGGTACGCCTTGACATCCGCGATCGTACACGGCTCATACCCCCAGGCATGGTCGATCAGAAGTTCCGCGTTGACACCGAACATCCGGTACAGAAGATCTTCGTTATAATAATTGTTTTCCTTTCCGAGGGAGCATCTGGCGATATCCCCCATCGTGTAGATTCCCCGTTCTTCCAGTTTTTTCGCGTATCCCCGGCCCACACGCCAGAAATCCGTCAGCGGACGGTGTCCCCACAGATATCTCCGGTAACTCATCTCATCCAGTTTTGCGATACGCACTCCGTCCGCGTCCGGTTCGATGTGCTTTGCCATAATATCCATCGCGATCTTTGCAAGGTACAGATTCGTTCCGATCCCCGCAGTCGCCGTAATTCCGGTTTCTTTCTGCACATCCCGGATCATCCGTGTCGTCAGCTCATGCGCCGACATATGGTATGTCTCAAGATAGGAAGTCAAGTCGATAAAGACCTCATCGATCGAATAGGAATGGATATCTTCCGGTGCTACATATTTTAAATAGATCTGGTAAATTTGCGAACTTTTCTCCATATAGTGGGCCATCTGCGGCGGCGCAGCGATAAAATCCAGCGCAAGATCCGGTCTTTTCGCCAGTTCGACCGCATCACAGGAACTTCCCGTGAATTTTCCACCGGGGGCCCGCCGCCTTCTCTCCCGGTTCACCTCTTCCACCTTCTGCTCCACCTCAAAGAGGCGCGCGCGTCCGGGAATCCCATACGCCTTTAAAGAAGGCGATACCGCAAGGCAGATCGTTTTCGATGTCCGGCTCCGGTCCGCGACGACAAGGTGCGTCGTCATCGGATCCAGTTTTCGATCCACCACCTCAACAGAGGCGTAAAATGACTTCAGATCGATCGCTGCGTAAATTCTGTTTGATCTATCCATCTTGCTCATTCTATCCGCCATAGCCCGTCTCCCTTCCGACATCAATTTCCATTTCCCCCGCATACCTTCACAAAATATATGCACTCACTGGCAAGATCAAATTTAAAAAATCCCTATGCGGCCGCGCCGGATCCGCTTCAAACACCTGGATCCGCCCATTATCCGGTCCCCGGTCCTTAAACGCCGGGAACATAAATCCGCAGACCGGCATCCCCGGCTCATAATCTCCGCTCACCGGGCACACCGCACAGATCAGGAACCGGTAAACTTCCTCCGATTCCCAGAGGCTTTCCTTATCCTTTGCCTTTCTCGGAACATCATAATTCCCGTGAAAGAAATAGACCGCATAATCCCCCGACGCCGGATATTTTTCCCCAAACACTTCATAAAAAACATCAAGCAGTGCATCGTTTTTCAGCTCACACTCCCGCAGTGCGCAGAGCAGCTGCCACACACTCCCGGGCTTTTTCTCCTCCCCCGAAAAGACATATTCCTTCAATGCCACATTCGTCTCCGAAAACGGGATCGTCTTCGCGATATCAAGATTCTTCTGCTGATCCGGAAGAGAGAGCTGACGGAAATTCTTATTAAATGTCCCGTCTACAAACCCGTCCCTATCCAGATAGGCCCCGGCAATCCGGTCAAAGCAGTTTCTCTTCAATGTCATTCTTCTCGTAATCTCCAGCATATCCTCACGGTTGATCTGATTCATATATTTTCTCCGTTTTCTCTGTTATTTAGTCTTAGCTTTTATTCAGTCTTATCCGTCATCTTCCAGCACTCCAAAAACCTACAGAACCTGTCACCAACATCCCTTACTAATACATGGCCACTAAATGTCTCTGCGGCTTTCCTAATATGGTTTATCTCGATTCCAGACTCAATTCTCTCCCTAAAATCTTATGTTTCCATTATACAGTCAGAACATATGTTCGTCAAGTTTTTCTATCTTTTCCTTCTTACAAGACTTACAGGACCTGCTGCCGACAGCTTCTTCCAACTGCATCGCAACAAAAAAGACCCCGCAGAGCATTCACACGCCCCGCAGGATCTCCCCAATTTCTTTTTTCCAAATTTAAATGGAATGCTGTCTCACATACTCCCAGGTATAAGTGCCGCTTTTTCCCTCGTCTTCAAGGATAAACGGTGTAATCTCCTTATAGCCTTCATCCTCCATCATATTTGCCGCCTCAAGACATGACTCAAGGTTATTTTCAAAATCTACGGAAATATACGGATTCTTGTCGGAATCTCCGTTGCCGTCCTGATCTAAATGTGCGATCGCGTACTGCATATTGGTAACTTCCTTTCTCATTTTTTTATTTTAGATTGTCATGATTATACCATAGTGTAAATGGAATAGCAAGTCAATATTAGTAATTATTACTATTTTCTAAACTCAACTCATTTGCTATGCTGCAGCATTCGCATTTACCTGATCGATCACCTTACGGATTCCCATCCAGACAGATAAATCCGTGAAGATTTCGACAATACTTCCCTGATCCGTAAACGGAGAATCCTGAAGAACTGTCAGGTCCTTCATCATACCATTCTGAACGATATATTCCACGATCTGATTCACAAAATAAATCTGTCTGCTGTCAAGGTTCGCACTATCCAAATATTCCGAAAAGGCAGCTTTCGCCGCATTCATATCCAGCCCAACGATCTCCCTGACAAACTCACCCAGCGGCTTTTCACCATATTCTGCTTCATAATCAGCCTTCGTGCCGAGATCGCTCCACAAAATCTTTTCCAATTTCTTTATATCATCGGAATTTAATGGAATATTGCCCTTCAGCTTTGCAATCGCCGATTCATCCTGATGTTCGCGAATATAGAATTCTGCCTTTGCTTTATAATCCTTCAAGTCATCATTTTCAAGCTCTGATTCTTTCCACTCCACGGATAAAACTTCATCGTCCAATGTCGTCTCGAAAATCACAAATTCTTTAGGAACATATTTCATCAGATCACGCAGACTTTTCCGAATATGCTCAAAATCATCCACGTCCGCACGTTCCAGATAGTCCGTATGAAGGATCCTATCAATCAACGGGGTCTGCGCCGTAATCTCTGGGATATTTGAAACTTTCGCAATCCCGCTTACTTTGCCGATCAGATCATGTTTTCCTCTGGAATATTTCTTTCCCGCCAGATATGCCAACTCAATCCCATACATCAGTGCATCGAAACGTAAAGCCTTCGCATCATCATTTTCCGGCTCGATCAGCGGGGCAAGCTCATCTCTCACTGCCAAGGTATCTGCATACGTCAATGTCTGATAATTATCCTTCGCAGAATACAGTTCCACATACTTTAAATGCTGGCGGACCGCAAAATTATCCTTGTTCAGTTCTCGCACCTTTCCAGACATGTCTTCCACTAAAGTATTTCGGAATTTTCTCAAATTATCCGTCTGATACTGGATATCCTGCAGTTTATACGACATTTCAAATTTCAAGCTGAAAATAGCTCTCTGAACAGCAATCATGTTCGCTGTCGCTTTTCCCTTATTCATGCGGAAGAATTCAAAATTTCCACAGAAGTCAAAGATATAGAACTTGTCCTTATCCGCGCCATCCATAAGCCCCGGACAAAGTCTCGTTCCTCGTCCGATCATCTGCCAGAATTTTGCCTTACTCATGACCTTCTTGAAAAATACAAGATTTAATACTTCCGGCACATCGATACCTGTATCCAGCATATCAACAGAAATTGCAATCTGCGGCATCTTATCCGGATCAGAGAACTCGTCAATTGCGCTCTGGGAGTAATTCAGATAATTATCGATTACCTTCGCATAGTCCTTTAAATTTGGATATTCCTTTCCGAATACTTCCAGAATTTTCTCTGCATGGCGATGATTCTTTGCAAAGATGATGGTCTTTCCAATCTTATTTCCATAATCAACCCGAAGTCCATTTGTCATCAGAATGTTCAAAACTTCCCGGATCGTATCCTCATTAAAGATCCAGTTGTTCAGTGCGGAAGAACTGATCCGCTCCGGCAGATCCCCATCTTCATTTTCAAAGGTCTCCTCATATTCCTGCTTATCTTCTTCTGAAAGTTCATCATACACAATTCCATTTTCAATGAATTTCAGCTTCGTCTCCACCGATATGAAGTCCACTAGGAATCCATCTTTTACCGCCTGGGCAAGTTCATATCCATATGTAGGAATACCACTCTGCAGTTCAAAAATTTCATATGTATTTTTGTCGATCTCATCTTTTGGTGTCGCTGTAAGTCCTACAAGCGGTGCATCGAAATAATTAAAAATATCACGGTATTTATTGTAAATGGACCGGTGTGCCTCATCACAGATCACAAGGTCGAAATAACCACATGTGAACAGTTTTCCCTCTTCATCCTGAACCATATCAATGCAGTTCATCATCGTCTGATAGGTGGAGAAAACACAATGGGCACTGTAATTATCCTTTTCCTCACAGAGGTTTGTAACCGAGAAATCCGGAAGCAGATTTACAAAGCTTCTCTTTGCCTGTGTGACAAGACTATTTCTGTCCGCAAGGAACAAAACATTTTTGATCCAGCCATGTTGAAGTAAAACCTTTACAAGAGCAATCACTGTTCTCGTTTTTCCGGATCCCGTTGCCATGACAAGAAGTGCTTTTCTTCGGTTCTTTTCATCAAAGGCATCGCAGACCGATTTTACTGCCGCTTCCTGATAATATCGTCCCGCAATATTCTTATCCACGGTAATATTTTTGAGGTCTGTCCGCATTGCCTGAAGATTAAACAGCTTCTCCAGATCCCGTTTTGAATAGATAGAAGCTACCTTTCGTTCCGGATACTGGTTATCGGAAATCCGCGTTTCAAAACCATTTGTGAGGAATACAACTGGTCTCCGTCCCTGTTTCTTCTCAATCAGATCTGCATACAGTTTTGCCTGCTGCCGTCCCTTGCTTACATCCACACAGGTTCTCTTTGCCTCAATGATCGCCAGCGCTTTTCCGTCATCGCCGTACAGGACATAATCTGCATACCCTTTTTCACTCTTATTCGGCATTCCCGGAATTTCCACTTCATTGAGCCAGTTCTGTCCCTCAACCCAGCCCGCGTCTTCCAACATAGCATCGATATAGAGTTTTCTTGTTTTATACTCTGAAATATCAAGCGGCTTCGGCACATATGTCTGCTGCTGCTCTTCTCTCCGCGCAGTCAGTTCCGCCTTTAATGCCTCGTTTTCCCGCATTAACATTTCCAGTTTCAGATCGGGGGTTTTCTCTTTTAGCAGCACTTTCTCCGGTTCTTCCTGATCCAGCAACGCCGCATTGAAGGTTCTTTCTATATATTGATCCGCGTAACAGTATGCCACATAATCCATAAAAATAAAAAGATTTTCCAGACAAAGTTCCGCCTGCTCTTTTGTCACTTTTTTTCCAACATGAGCGGCTGTATTTCCCATTTTTCGGATAAAATTCAACCGCTGCCACAGATCGTTATCCACCAGATCACGGAATTCCTCAGTGCTCATCAGGCTGACCAGTTTATCATCCCATGGTTTTACGAGAGAGCCATCCACTGAATATATCCATTTGATTGCAAACTCCATCGCGCGGCGACAGTTCAGAATCGACGCGGATTCATCAATTGAAAAAATCCGTTCTGCCGCAATCGCTGTATCCGCAAAGTTTTTGAATTTTGGTTCTTCCTTCAAATAATCAAAGTTGGTCATGGCTGTACCTCCCCCCCCTGGAACAGACTTCTGTTCCAATTTTGAACGCAATTAGAGCATTTTCTTTTCCTTATAGCTCTCAAATATATAGGATGGATTTTCATAATAAACGCTGCTGTTATAGTCATCGATCTTCTGACTGATGAATGAATTATAAACCTCCATAAGCGCATCGATCACACTGATTTTTTCATTCTCTGCGACCTGTTTGATCAGTCTTCTGTAGACCTTTCCAATTTCCCAATGCGTCGGGATCGCATACTGGCATGTCCCCACATTGTCAAATTTTCCCTCTTTGACCCCGGCTTCCCGGATAAAATCATCGCTGACACGATCAATATTGTCGCAATGGTATACATCCGCAAGGTCATAAATCTTCTCCACACGTGACTTTCCCAGTGCATTGACGATATCTGCGCGGGTATTTTTTGTCTTTCTTGCAATATAGTCGATCAGGCTGCATGTAAAGAAAAGATCATTATCCTTCTGCGATTCCCGTCCTGTTTCCTGCATTATTTGATCACCTCGTAATCTCTGAATTCCAAGCATTTTAAAGCGGCTTCTGTGCAAAAATTGATCTGATGTGTCGGGTATTTAAATTTTGCCAGCACCCAGAACTGCTCTCTTGTAATACTTCCGTCTATAAAGTCGGAAACATAGCTGTAAATCTGATCGTCTGCCATTGCTCCGATTACAATATCATACGGATGCGGTACTCCACTGCGGCAAGCCACAATGAAATCCAGCCATTCCTCAGTCATGGTAGCAAATTCTTTTATATTCAGTCTTGTATCCAGACGGACGCCATATACCGAAACAATCTTTGTATCATATCTTCTCGCCCAGCGGATCGCCTGTTCCTTGATAACCGTACAGTAAAATCCCGGACCAAAATCTTTCGTGTTCCGACTGATTCTAATCTCCGGTCTCTCGACCGGCATATATCCGCCATGATAAACCGTCATTTTTGCCATATGTGAAGTCCTTTCTAAACGATTCACTTAAAACACTGTTGCATTATGCAATCAAATAACAATTGCGCTTCATCCAAGGATTTCTGTACAATAATTTTTGATTTGTCAACTTGTTCAGCAAATGCTACAAACGCTTTTTGTTCATCCAATGATGGCAATGGAAATTTCAAATTTCTGCACTGTTCCAAGCTTAAATTTTGTTGTCTTATACCTACAGCTTGTCCAACAAATGGTTCTAATACTTCTGGTTGCATTAATGCATACAATAGGAATCTCGGAAGAATACGTTCCTTTGCCCTAAATATTGCAATAGCTTGATTAATATTCCATTCTTTAAATTCATCTGTAACTAAAGCAAATTTTCCCAACGGTGGTCCCACAATATTCATCAGCACATCATTGGGATATACCTTTGAACGAGCCAGTTTACTATTATGCGTTTTTTCTGAAATATACTGTGGATTGTCATCAAATAACATTTCGCCAGTAAAACTCAAATTATATACTTTTAGGAATGGAATATCTTTTTCTTTACGTTCTTCTACAATTTCTCCAATTGCTGGAGTACTTCCTTTAGTTATAAAATCACAAACCTCAGCTGCTTTTACACTTTCATGACTGCATTTTCCAAACATCTCAACAAATTGAGCATTGATAAGTTCATCCAACTTAGAAATTTCTTTTTTACGTAATTCAATCACCCTTTTGGCTCTTTGTAGTATTTCAGCTATCGCTTTCTGTTCATTCATTGAAGGAAGTTTAATCCTAGCATCCGTAAGATTACCTATCTTAATATATTTTATAACTCCACCAACGGCCTGTTTTCTCAATTCTTCGATATAGGCCTCCATAAAAAAATAAAGATATGGCATAAAAAGCTTTCCGTTATCTTTATTTTCGATAATATACGTACGCTGATATGCATCAAATTTTCCATTATAATATTTAACATTCAGATCACCATTACCAGCAATCAAAACACTCTCACAATCATATGAATATGTTGATATTCTTAATGGCTCTTTTGAACATGTAAAAAATGGATATTGGCCGTCCTCTGAAGCCGCATTAGCATCTAACTTACCAGTTTTTATTTTAGTCAAATCACCTAGCTTGATCCTCATCACCCCTTCTCCTACAAATATGACTTTGCCTCATTTGCGTGCAAATAATTAATAAAAGCACTACATGCTACCAACATGAATTTTGCATCTGCAAAAGTAGATTTTTCTCCTCCTAGATCGCCCGCATGTCTAATTCCTTTTGCATCACTCGTATAGCCATAAAGACTATTAAACGCATTCTTCATAGCGCTATGAATTTTAATTCCTTTATCCTCTAAGTTCTTCAGCATTTTTCCCAGTGTAGCGTCATTCCCTGTTGATCCTGTGAGTATTTTGCACATTGCTTCAACTGCGCTAATACTTTCTTTTATAGAATTCTCATAATCCGGATTATCTCTATCTGCTAATAGTTTGTTTGCTTTCTTAATATGCTCCCTTACATCTTCATACGGATTTTTTAATGAATCATTTATTGCTTGAATTTCATTTCTATCACTTATCGGAACTATATACCTATCAATGAAACGGTATCCTACAAATTCCCGTTCAAATACTTCATTGATCTTTTTATAAATATACTCTTCAACATATACTCCATAATATTCCGGTGATTCGCATTCTTGAGCCCAATATCCTGCTAACGCCTCTACTAAAGTAAGAATATCATCATATTGACCTAGCTGAATAGTTTCATTAACATTCTTAAAAATATCGTTATAATAATAACGTTCCGAATAATCAACTTGCTGACCATATATCTGTCCTAATACAAATCTATAAAACCCTTGTACATATTCTTCATATTCAGCACAGGATCCCATATATGTATTGTATAATTCTCCAATCACATTTGCTATTTGATTTCTTGTCCTTGCATCAAACTTTTTCAACTGGATCTCTGTATTCATCGGTTTAATCTTATTTCTATCTGAAAATCCACCACGCACATTTACTTGCAGCATACTATCACCCACCTTTACAGCCCCAACAACCGCTCCAGTTCTTCCATCTCTTTCCCAATCTCCATCTCCGACTCCCGGAGTTCCGTCATAATCTCTATCGTAGACGGGTACTCCACCGGAACATACTCGATCTTCTTATATTTATTGATGGAAAGATCATAATCATTTTCCACGATCTCATCTTTCGGCACGAAGAAGCTCTGTTCTGTCCGTTCTCTTCCGCTCTCCTGATCTAAGTGGTGGAAGCGCTCGATGATATCCGGGATATCATTTTCCGGAATTTCGTTCCGCTTGTCATCGAGACTTCGTCCGTCCGCCTTCATGTCATAGAACCATACCTGGTCTGTACCGCCGTGTCCCGTCTTTGTGAAGATAAGGACAGCAGTGGAAACTCCCGCATACGGTTTAAACACACCAGATGGCATGGAAATCACAGCTTCCAGACGGTTATTTTCAATCAGTTCTTTTCTAATCGCCTTGTGTGCTGTCGACGATCCAAACAAAACGCCATCCGGAACGATACATGCACAGCGGCCGCCAACTTTCAGCATTCTCAAGAACAACGCCAGGAATAACAGCTCTGTCTTTTTCGTCTTGCAGACCTTTAAAAGATCTGCGGAGACAATATCGTAATCCAGGCTGCCCTTAAACGGCGGATTGGCAAGAATCAGGCTGTACTTCTCCTTATCCGGGTTCTGATCACTTAAACTATCCCGATACTCAATATCCGGATTTTCCACACCATGGGTCATCATGTTCATTGCGCCGATTCGCAGCATCGTACGATCCATATCGAAACCATGGAACATATGATTCATATAGTGTTCTTTGTTCTTCTTATCAAAAAGTACTTCTTTTTTGCAGTTATCTCTCAGATACTCACTCGCCGATACCAGGAAACCCGATGTACCGCATGCCGGATCACAGATCACATCATCCGGCTTCGGCTGCATCATATCAACAATCATCCGGATAATATGTCTCGGTGTGCGGAACTGTCCATTTACGCCCGCTATCGCAAGCTTGGAAAGCAGATATTCATAGACGTCTCCACGGGTATCCACATTCTTCAGCTGCGCCATCTGCTCGTAAATTCCATCCAGCGCATTGACGATCTTATCTAACATCAATGCCGTCGGAACCTTGAAAATTGCATCTCCCATGTACTTTGCGTAGGCGCTCTCTTTATTTCCATGGAGGTTTTTGATAAACGGAAATACCCATTCCTGCATATTGGAGTACATTTTCTCTGCCGGAAAATCATGAAATACACTCCATCTTAACTGGTTTCCGTCAATTGTCCGCTCACCAACCTGTACTTCTCCTGAAAAGATACTTTTAAAAGGGACTCCAAGCATTACGGCTTCCTTCGCCCTGGTATTGTCCGAATCATCCAAATCCCTGATGAACATCAGATATGTCATCTGTTCAATCACGTCCAACGGATTCGTCAGACCGCCTGTCCAGAAAATCTCCCACAGACTATCAATTTTATTTTTCAGTTCTCCTGTTACCATTTCTATCCTCTCCAAATCTGCATCATTACAGATCACATCGTCTATTTCTTCTTAAATTTCAGTATAAAACATCTCCCAACAGAAATCAACTGAACACATAGTTCCTACAAACCACCTTGTATTCACGCTTACCCCGAAACTCCAAAATCTCCCCTATCTTCTTCCTATATCTCATCCCCGGCGCCTCATCCGGATAGCCCAGCGCCACAGCGCTGACGAGCTGCACTTCCGTTCCCAGGCATGCGGTCAGTTCTTCATATGCAAAGCATGTATTCGCGATCCAAAGCGTACCCAGTCCCAATTCCTGTGCCCGCAGGATCATGTTCTGGATCGCAGCGCCGATGGAGAGGGAATCACATATCTCCGAAATTCTCGCATCGTTATCCATCGGTAGAAACGGTGATTTTCCGTTTGTGTTTAAAACCGCGATCACCACAGGAGCTTCTTCCATGATCCGCAGGGTATTTTTCGCGTCCGGGAGTCCAAAGCCAGATTTCGGGAGCGGGGTGATCCGCTTCATCTCCCGCTCAAGACCGACGCACATTGCAGAGGTAAACTCGTTCTTTGTCGCGCCTTCCAGCACGATAAATTTCCACGGCTGGCGTTTTTTTGCGGACGGGGCCATACGGGCAGCATCCACGATCTCCTCGATCAGTTCTCGGGGGACTGCGTCTGTTTTATATTTACGAATACTCTGCGGCTATAGATTGCGTGTCTTTCCATCTTAATTCTCCTGTATTTCTTCCTATAATAAATAATCGGTACAAGTTCGTCGTTTTTCGTCAATTATATCTTAATTTTCTGAATTCTGCCACTATTTATCATCGACATTCCTGCCTTGGACGACCTATCCACCCGAACGTATCATCTGATTTCGTATTCCGTTTGAAAAATCAGTAAAAAAACCTTGAAAAACCGCAAAACCCAGGACTTTCGTCTTCTTGACAATCCCCAGTGTTCACGCTATAATACAGAGAATGTAAAGCTAAAAATTATAAAGGGACATTCTGCCCCGAAACAATAAGAAAGGTAAGACGTCATGGCTGATAAGAAACATATTTTAACTTATGCAGGACTGAAAAAATACGAGGATGAACTTCAGGATCTGAAAGTAAACCGCCGTCGTGAGATTGCCCAGAAGATCAAAGAGGCAAGAGAACAGGGTGACTTATCCGAGAACGCTGAGTACGATGCTGCGAAAGATGAGCAGAGAGATATCGAGTTAAGAATCGAAGAACTCGAGAAACTGTTAAAGAATGCAGAGGTTGTCGTTGAGGACGAGGTAAACCTTGATAAGATCAATGTTGGATGTATCGTAAAAGTTTACGATGTTGATTTCGATGAGGAGATGGAATTCAAGCTCGTTGGTTCCACAGAGGCAAACAGCCTTGAGAACAAGATCTCCAATGAGTCCCCGGTCGGACACGCACTGATCGGAAAACGCGTTGGTGACGTTGTTGACGTCGAGACACAGTCCGGAATCATTCAGTACAAGGTACTCGATATTAAAAGAGTCGATTAATCGTCATCGTGTACAGGCAGTGATCTTCCGGACTGAAAATTCTGTACACGACCGTATCGATCATACACAAAGACTACAGTGAAGGAGAAATAGAAAAGTGGCTGAACAGCAGAATCAGAACAAGAATGCAAATGCAAAAGAGCAGGATATCCATCAGCTCTTAAAGGTGCGCCGCGAAAAGCTTGCTGAATTACAGGCAGAGGGGAAGGACCCATTCCAGATCACAAAGTATGATCAGGATACTCACAGCGCAGATATCAAAGACAATTATGCAGAATATGACGGAAAGGAAGTTTCCATCGCCGGACGTATCATGTCCAAGCGTGTGATGGGTAAAGCTTCTTTCTGCAACGTCCAGGACCTCAAGGGCAACATCCAGTGCTATGTATCCCGTGATGAGCTCGGTGACGATTCCTACAAAGACTTCAAGAAGATGGATATCGGCGATATCGTCGGCATCAAAGGCTTTGTATTCACAACAAAGATGGGCGAGATCTCTGTTCATGCCCATTCCGTAACTCTGCTCTCCAAGAGCTTACAGATCCTTCCGGAGAAATACCATGGTCTGACAAACACAGATACCCGTTACCGTCAGAGATATGTGGACCTGATCATGAACGAGGACGTAAAGAAGACATTCGTGATGCGTTCCAAGATCATCAGCTGCATCCGCAGATATTTAGATAACCTCGGATTCCTCGAGGTTGAGACTCCGATGCTCGTTGCAAATGCCGGCGGTGCTGCTGCAAGACCGTTTGAGACTCACTACAATGCACTTGACGAGGATGTTAAACTTCGTATCTCCCTCGAGCTCTACTTAAAGAGACTCATCGTCGGCGGTATGGAGCGTGTTTACGAGATCGGCCGTGTATTCCGTAACGAAGGTCTTGACACAAGACACAACCCGGAATTCACTCTGATGGAGTTATACCAGGCATATACAGACTACAAGGGAATGATGGACCTCACCGAGAACATGTTCCGTCATATCGCAGAGCAGATCTGCGGATCCACAACGATCCCGTATGCGGATGTTGAGATCGACCTTGGAAAGCCGTTCGAGCGCCTGACCATGATCGATGCGATCAAAAAATACACCGGTATTGATTTCAACGAGATCACGACAACTGAGGAAGCAAAGAAATTAGCGGATGAGAAGGGCGTTCACTACGAAGATCGTCACGTTCGCGGCGACATCATCAACCTCTTCTTTGAGGAGTTCGTTGAGGAGCACCTGATCCAGCCGACCTTCATCACAGACCATCCGATCGAGATCTCCCCGCTTACCAAGAAGAAACCGGATCATCCGGAGCAGGTTGAGCGTTTCGAGCTCTATATCTATGCCCGTGAGATGTGCAATGCATACTCCGAGTTAAACGACCCGATCGACCAGAGAGAGCGTTTCAAAGCGCAGGAGGCTGCTCTTGCTGCCGGTGATGACGAGGCAAACACAACAGATGAGGACTTCTTAAATGCCCTTGAGATCGGTATGCCGCCGACCGGTGGTATCGGATACGGTATCGACCGTCTTGTTATGTTATTTACAAACTCCCCGGCGATCCGTGACGTACTGCTCTTCCCGACAATGAAGTCCTTGGATTCCGACAAAAAATCTTCCAAGTCTTCTGCAGCCGCTCCGGCAGCAAAGGCTGTTGAGAAGATCGATTTCTCCAACGTTAAGATCGAGCCGATCTTCAAAGAAATGGTTGATTTCGAAACATTCGCAAAATCCGATTTCCGCGCAGTTAAGATTTTAGCTTGTGAAGCGGTACCGAAGTCCAAGAAACTCCTGAAGTTCACATTAGACGACGGAGAGCGCAAGGACCGTGTGATCTTAAGCGGTATTCACGAGTATTACGAGCCGGAAGAGCTGGTTGGAAAGACAGCGATCGCGATTGTGAACCTTCCGCCGAGAAAGATGATGGGAATCGATTCCGAAGGTATGCTGATCTCAGCAGTCCATGAGGAAGATGGCCATGAGGGACTGAACCTCCTGATGGTCGATGACAGAATCCCGGCCGGTGCAAAGCTGTACTAATAACGAAACAATCTACTGTGCCTGGGCGGTTCCTTACGGAGCTGCCTGGGCACATTCTTTTTACATCAAAATACGCATCACATCCCCATTGATCTGATAACGGGAATGTGATGCGTACTTTTTTTCATATGAATGTCTCCTGATCGCGGGTTATAGAACCCGCGATTTTACCATTCAGCCGTTCTACTTCGTAATCTGGAAGGACCGGTTGATCGGGGAGGCCAGATAGTTACCGCCGAGGACAACGACTGTCATGGTATAACGTCCCGGTTCTGTCGGCGGAGTTGTAGTGCTGGAGTATGCTCTCCATTTGCTTGTAAATCCGGAGGGATGAAGCGTTTTCTTTTTCATATCTGTATCCTCATGTTTCTCTTTAATTTTTTTATTTTTCCTTACTTCTCTTTTTCATCACAAGACCTGCCGCCAGAAGGATCGCGCCTGCGGAGAGCAGGATCCCTACCGGCCACCACAGCTGTCCTGTCTGGGGAAGCTTCTTTTCGTTCTCCACGGTTGTCTCCGTAGATGTCTCTGTTTCACTCTCTGCCGTACTCTCCTCCACTCTGGTTTCGGACTGTGTCTCCGCATCTGTGATCGTCACCGTCTCGTCAGCCGCTGTTGTGATCGTCGGCTTCTTATTCGGAGTCGGATCCCAGTCGTCATCATCGCTGTCATCATAATAACGGGTCGGAGAGGTCGGATTCGACGGATCCGTCGGGTTTGTGGGTTCGGTCGGATTTTCCGGTTCTTCAATGTCACACTTGATATCTGCTTCCGCAGCGGCACCGCCCGCTTCCACGAGAACCGGCGCCGGAATGTAGGTCTTGCCGCCAACGGTCATCGGATCCCCCGTCACAAGGTAGAGAGCCTCTCCATCCGGAAGATTCCGAAAAACCACATGCTTTCCGCTTCCCGTTCCGGTCCGGTAAGGCTGGATCCCCTGCACCTTCACAAAATCTGTAAGAGTGATCGCAGCCTCTCTTGAACCACCCCCGGAAACATCCGCACCGGATGCCTGAAATTTCTCATTCAGCACATAGACACCCGCCTGTTTTTCTGCAACCCGATAGAGATATACCGTCATTCCGGCCTGTTCTGTTTTTACGTTCAGACTGCCCCGCTGTGCCGCGTAGGACGGATTTTGAAATATCAACATCCATACCGCAAGCACGGCAAAAATAAAGCCCAGGATCTTATTCTTTTTCCGAATTCCTGTCATCTTGGATTCCTTCCTTCTACATCGATTTCTGTATCTGATCTACATGCTTCTTTTTCTCTTCCATGCTGCTGCCGCTGTGCCCATAAACAGGAGTCCCAGACCCGTGAACATTCCCCGTCCCGTTCCGCCTGTGGACGGAACCTTCTTATCGAGGACATCACCTTCCACGGAGTCATGTTCTCCATCGTTGACCCAGGCTTCGTTAAACAGCTCGTCCCCCTGGATCGCGTCGTCTGTCACGACCGCTTCATAGGTCACTGTAATCGGATTTTCACCTGTCAGATCTTCATAATCGATGATTCCGGTATTAAAGAGTTTTACAAGATCAACCTCAACCCGGAATGCGTTGGAACCACTGGCTGTTACCGTGTAATACCCGGAAGGAACTTCTTTTCCAGCCCTGCCCGCGGTCACACGGAGCGTACCGTCAATAAACTTCAGATACCGGTTCATCTCATCGTGGAAGACCATGGTCTCCACAACCGAATCCGGGATCGCATATTTTTCATCTGCAGAAAGGGACTGTGCAGAAATCTCATTGTCGTAGTTGTCTCTGCTTACGCTTCTCGCTCTTCTTGCACCGGACGCACTGTACACGCGGACTGTCTCCGCACCGGATGCACTGTGTACGCGGACTGTTCCCGCACCGGACGCACTGTGTACGCGGACTTTGCGGACCTCCCTCGCGGAGTTTGCCGGTGAGGCGTTGGATGCCGTTACAACATAGCGTGCAAGCAGCTTTGGAAGACTGGAGGTCAGTGTAAACTCGATCTTCTTTCCCTGACTTACGGTTCCGATCTCATCCTCGCCGTCTGCCTTTTTATCGATCGGATAGCTTGTCGTCTCGTAGATGTCCGCGCCATGAGCCGCCTTGATCTGGAATCCCGTCTCATATCCGCCGGAAGCTACCGATACGATATGACGGTTTTCCGGAAGGTCATCATCTACCTTCGCCACAGCCGCCAACGAAGAAAATGCCATGGCAGCCGTCATCGCAGCAGCGGCTGCGGTGACGGTCATGAAACTTTTCCATGATTTTTTCATGTCTCTACCTCGTTCTCATAACTAGCAACAATCCGAAAAGTCTGAATTACTGTTCTTCTTTCTTTTTCTTACCTGTCACGATCACAGCACCTGCTGCAACTCCCATCAGGGCGATTCCTGCTGCTGTGAAGGCTTTTGTTCCAACTCCACCGGTGGACGGAACATCTGGATCGATGACCGGGCCGTCAACGATATCCTCTTCGCTGTCGTTGACCCATGCACGGTTCTCCACCTTGTCTCCATTGATAACACTGTCTTTTACCGTTGCGTCATAAGATACGACGATCTGTGCCGCATTCTTCAGCTGATCATACGAGATCTGACCATCATTAAACGCTGCCACAAGTCCTACTGTTACCCGGAAAGTCTCACCTTCAAGATCTGTACGCACCATGTAATATTTCTCCGGCAGTTCCACAAGCTTTCCATTATTCATGATTTCGACTTTCAATGTAGCCTGATTAAGAGAAAGATTACTGCTCATCTTATCATGGAATATCAGCTGATAAGACTGCTTTTCTATAATATATGGTCTGTCATCATCTGGTCTGTCGTCATTTGGAGTACGTCTTTTTACCTGCGCTGACAGTGACTGCGGCAGATTGGATTCCAGTGTAAAAGAAATAACATCTCCTGGCCTTGCTGCCTCGATACGGTCCTGACCATCCGCTTTTTTGTCCACCGACGGTTTACTTTCCTTATCGCTGTCCCAGTAAATTCCATCTTTAAAATAAGTGAACGTTTTGATCAGATTGTTTTCATCAATTCCCGTAATGCTCAACGTTCTGGATCCACTTTCATTCGCTGCATCCACCAACTCCTCGATCTTTGCTTTGGATCCATCCGGATTTAATCCGGCATCAATGCCAAAATCTTCAATTCCTGTCACTCTCCAGCAGCCTTCGCTGTTCTCCGGCGCATGATATGTCGCATAAAATTCAATGGTTCCCGGCTCCACCGCCTCAACATAAAAACTGTTTGCGCCCATCTCATTGGAGGTCAATACTGGTGAGATCGTTTTCCCGTTTTCTCTCAGATTCACAAGTCCCACAAGTGCATTCACAAATGTGTTTCCAGAGATATCCGCGCGAACGGCCCCTGTATTACTCAGATCCTGAATCACTACTTTGGCGCGCAGATCATCCGTACCGGTTACCTTATTATTCTTAAAACTCAGCACTCCGCCATCCGAGCCGCCGCCAAAATATCCATGAATAGCAAAGCTACAGTCACGGACCGTATTCCCACTGACCATATTTCCAGATTCCGGAACTACAAAATTATCTCCAAAGAATTCAACTGCCTGCTTAAAACCTGAAATTTTACAATTTTTCACATCAAATCCCGGACTGTCAAATAAAATACCATCCGCAAATTGTGAATCTGTTCCCTTGATCGTACAGTTTTCAACATGAAGAGAAAAGCCAGTTCCACCTACTGCGCCATTGTGATTGGAAACCGCTGCTGTAAACTTTCCCTCTTCAGCCGGTACATTTCCAGCATCAATTGTAAGTCCTTTTAAAGTAATATTACTGCCAAACGCGTTAATTCCGCCAGCATCTGAAAGGTTGTCTGCCACTGGCGCATTCATCACCTGAATAACGCTGTTTTTCTCTCCCTCAACCGTGATGTTCTTAAAATCTGCCGGAATTGTAAATCGATCATATGTACCAGACTTTATTTTGATGGTCCACCCATCTTTATTTCCGTTCCCCGAGATCTGATTTATGGCCTCCTGGATATCCCCGGCTCCATCCTTCGCGTCAGCAACCGCTGTCTTTGACTCCAGATCGAGAGTTGCCCCAAAAGCGGTTCCTGAAAATGCTGTCATCGCTGCTGCCGCTGTGCAGACTACTAAAACCTTGTTCATTTTCTTTTTCATTTTCGATTCCCTCCATGTCAATTTATGTCGAAAAAAGCTCCGTTTTCACTTTTTTGTGAACCGGCGCATTTTTTCCATCATTCTTCCGGTTCTGTTACCCGGTATCCGCGGACAAGGAGCCTGTGGGTATTTACCCCATACGGAGTACAGGTATAAAGCGTCACAAGGTCTTTTCCGTTCTGGATATAAAGTTCTTCCGTCTCTTCCGGAAGTGTTACGAGGATCTGATCCACCTCATACGTGAATGTCTCATTTAAGACATCCAGAGTGAACCGATCTCCCACTTCCAGTTTGTCCAGGTCAGTGAACAGTTTCGCCTTCACAAGACCGTTATGGGCGGCCAGCACACAATGAGTATTTTCACCGCCCACCGGCAGGCTTGTCCCATACCAGAAACCAGCGCCCGACTGAAGCGCCCGCTCTTCCGTTCCGTGGTAAATGGGAATGTGGACCCCGATCTTCGGAATGTCCACATATCCCATCATCCCTGTTCCCCATGGATCCAGAAGGTGGTCAAGCTCCTCCCGTTCCTCTGCGGGAACCAGAAACTGTTCCTCTTTCTTTGCAAGTCTTTCATTGTACTCTCTGGCCTCCTGGATCATTCCTTCGCAGTCGATCCCCTGAAACCGGTCATACGCCGCAATCGCCTTGTTGAACTGATACTGATAGTACCAGTCGCAGATATGTGGGTACAGAAAAATTCCCAGTCCCAGAAGAAATATGACTGCTATGAGGATCCCGCGCCCGGTGAGCCATGAAGGTTTCCTGCCGGAATTACCGGATCCATGCTCCGTTTGCATCTACCTGATATCCATCCGGTGTTGTGGTGTTCGCAAGCATTGCGCCAAGTGTTCCCTTGTCGGATGCTGTGTTGAAGTAATACCACTTGCCGTCGATCTCATGCCAGCCGGTGTACATGTGTCCTCTTGTGTTGTCCCGTTATCCTCCGTGAACCCGCCGCCCTCTAAGATCCAGCGTCCGGACTTACCAGCTGCGTTTGTGGCTTTGCCTCTTGTGGAGGTGCCATAGTCATAATCACTGCCACTGCCGCTTGATCTCCACTTATAGGTGATCGTGAAGGTCGTTCCATCTTTTCCTACAACATATCCAACCGGGAATTTATCCCAGGTCTGATCGCTGTAACTGCTGCTCTTACCCTTGGATGCAGGAATATCCGCAAGCGTGAGCTTCGTTCCAACCTCAAAGGTCTTTGTAAGTTCTGTCTGACCGTTCTCAGTAAATGTTCCGTTATATACAGCTGTCTTGTTAAGCTCAATATCCGGGTCTGCTTCTGTTGACGCTGTTCCATCAAAGTTATATTTCTTTGCAGCCGGTGTCAGCGTACCAGATGGTTCACCCGACACATCCGCCAACGACACTTCCGGCACAGACCCAACGACCATACAGGCCGTCATGAGTGCTGCCAGAACACGTTTTTTTATTCTGCGCTTCTTCATCTCTCTTTTCCTCCTTTTTTTCGAATCGTGGATCGTAACTGTATCTCTGTCGAACAGTTACTGTGAGTCAATATTTCAATTGCTGCACACAAGATTCTTCTGCCTCTTTATGCTCACAAAGCTCCTCCTTTCCCCCTTGCTCCTTAAAAATTTATAAAAATCACTCCCTAAACTGCATTCTATGTAGCAAAGCTGCCCGGTATTCCTGCGGTTGGAAGTGTTTTTATCAGTATTGTGATCCCCCTGCGTCCTCAGGAATTTTCTTCGCGATATTTCGCTAAAAATGGATCATATAACCGCTTTTCCGCGTCCAGCCGCGCCTGAACTGCCTCCTCATAGGTTGCGAAGCTGCCAAGATTGTAGGACTTTCCCTGAAAGCCAATGGATGCTCTCCATCGGTTGTTTTCTCTTCTGTATACTTCGCGATGACCGGAAGTATTATTGGAAAATGTCTTTCTGCACGCGATCCGCTCCACACAGGTTCCGTCCATAAAATGGATGGCTTTCTTCATATTTACCTTTCTCTGTGCTTCCTGAAGACAGCCGCAGCTTCTTGTGACCCCGGAGCGGAGATTCTCTTTTCGGCAGATGCATTGTTTTCCACAGTCACACTGGCAAAGCCAGTAGTCACTCATCCTTCCCGGACGATCCGCGCGATCACCTTCGGACGATCCACTTTGCTCCATCGTACCTTCCTTTTTTTCTGTCAGCTCCGCTGCAGGTCCCAGAACCACAAGCCTGCCGTACCGCTGTCCGGTGAGATCAAGGCGTTTTTCCTGGATTCGGATCCGTCTCCTGCAGCCACAGTTCTTCGTATGTCCGTTTTTCAGGTGTGAATCTTCTACGGTGCATGTATTCCCGCAGTCACACTGACACCGCCAATAGGTTTTCGGTTTCCCTGAAATCTTCACTTTTTCAATTACCACGAGACTTCCGTATCGTTTTCCGATCATACATTTTTTCATTCAAAAAAGCCGTCCATGACATAATGTGTATTATGTCATGGACGGCTTGTCTTAGACGATCCTTCATCGTTCTTTGTTGTGGTCAAGCTTTTTTGTAACACTTGTGGCTAAAAAAATAGTGCTTATCAA
>OGUQ01001129.1_pt1 | contig 23058 bp, 9 predicted proteins | sample 1574701 | NCBI WGS metagenome assembly OGUQ01 (sample SAMEA2582087, study PRJEB24529) | metagenome | biome: Human gut stool | place: China | collected 2011 | reverse complement strand
GGATTATGCATGATATTGCTGAACTCACCGTTGGCAGGCACTTCCTTCCAGTTCTTGCCATCTGCGCTCACGTAGAATTTGTAACGGAAAGCCATCGTCGGTTTCGCTTCCGCTTTCAGAGGTGCATAAGTAAATGCGGAGAGTTCGACTTCTTTGCCCAAATCAATGGTCAACGGAGAAGCAGCCACCTGTTTCCATGAAGCACGAGGCAGATTGTTCCAGTTTTCCGTCCGGTTCTCTTCTTCCAAAGGGTCTGCATAGTAGGCTGCCACCTGACTGATGTGAGCCGTCAGACGACATTCGTTGATCTTCACCCGAAGCTGGGTAGCCTTTACTGCCGGAAAACGAACCATACGCTTATAGCCTACAGTCGTTCCTTTCGCCACTTCCTGCCAGCCTTGTTCCGTCAATGCCTCTACGGTAAAAGACTCCACCCGTTGCCCTTTCGTGATATCTTCCTGCAACATCACAACGTTGATTTCCGACTCCGGTTTCAAGGAATAAACAGTTTCACTGCCGGAAACAGCCTCCCAGTCTTTTCTTCCTTTCTCTACCCGGTTGTTCGTAAATATCTTCTCCCGATAAGCAGCAAATTCGTTCAACCGCTGCACATCCGCTTCATTAATCAATCCTCTGCGGTCGGGAGGAATATTCAGCAAGAGCACCGAGTTATAGCCTACCGATTGGAAATAGATATCAGCCAGATGTTTTAAGGATTTCACTTTGCTGTCTTCTTCCGCATGATAAAACCATCCCGGACGGATAGACACGTCTACTTCCGAAGGATACCAGAATAACTCCGTTGCCTTTTCCAGCATCGCACGGCTTCCTAAATCTTCGGCTTTGCTAAAGACGCCCAGTCGTTTGTTGTTTTCTTCGGAACGAGCATAAATGCCCGGAGTCAGCACCGTTGCACTCCATTCCGTTTCGCGTCCCAATCCTTTTTCATTACCTACCCAACGGACATCATCGCCCATAATTGCCATCACCGCTTTCGGCTGCAACTGTTGGATAGTCTTGTAGAACGCATCCCAGTCATAGATTTGTTTCTTTCCGTTCGGTCCTTCTCCGTTTGCGCCGTCAAACCACACTTCGTGCACTTCGCCGTAATTAGTAAGTAATTCCGTTAATTGCCGAATAAAGAATTCGTTGTATTTAGGAGAATCTCCGTAGCATTCCGCATTCCGGTCCCACGGAGAGAGGTAGACTCCGAATTTCATATCATATTTATCGCAAGCGTTACGCAGTTCTTTCACTACGTCGCCCTGACCGTTTTTCCAAGGGGAAGAGGCTACCGAATGTTTCGTGGTAGCTGTAGGCCACAGACAAAAGCCGTCATGATGCTTTGCCGTGAGAAGTACCATTTTAAATCCGGCGTCTTTCAAGGTGCGCACCCATTGTTCTGCATCCAGCTCTGTAGGGTTAAAGATGGCAGGGTCTTCCTGACCATCGCCCCATTCTCGTCCGGTGAATGTATTGATACCGAAATGCAGGAAAGCAGTCAGCTCCATTTGTTGCCACGCAGCCTGCTGGGGGGTAGGAACCAGCCTTGCTGCCATATCGATTTTTTGTTCGAGGGTTGCATCCTGTGGAAATTCAACATGCTTCACATAGTAGTTTTCTTTCGTCAGTCCACATCCGCCCAACGTTATCACAGAAGATAAAAAGAGAGAAGTAAGTAGTTTGTTCATCATAATAAATATTGATTTAATGCTAATGAGACAAAGATAAATATAAAGGAGCAAATTTCATGGCTTTCCCGAAGCGCTTTTCATTAAACTTCGCTAAATCCATGCCATTCGCTCCCCTATATTCTATCTCAATGCAATATTTCTATCCAAATGCAATCAGTTTCAGGCTATTTTACCGGATAAAGCGTAAATTCAAAACTCTGCTTTTTCACCGGTACCAGATATTGCGGCAATACACCCGGTCCGCAGGTAGCCGTACCTACTCCTGCCTGTTCGGCATCCAGATGTATAGTTATCATTCCGTCACGCTCCAGTTCATTAATGTGGTGCGCCTTCTCTAATAATACATCCGAGAAAGGAATGATACTAAACTGGAAAGGACGATTCGATTCCATAAAGACACCTTCGCCTGCCTGATCCGTCAGTTTCGCCCAGCGTACATCTGTCCGGTTAGCTGTAGATTGTGGGGTAGCGTAATAGTGGAACATCCGTTCTACCGTCGTATCATACAGTCCTATCCTACCGGACTGGTTGCGGTCGATATACGTTTCATGATCGCCACGTCCCAGATAAGATACTTGATTATAAGCATCTGCCATGCGGAAGGTCAGCCCCAGACGAGCCATCGACTTCACAATCGCCGTATCCGGCTGGAAGGTGGTGCGAACCTTCAATGCCCCGTTCTTGTCGAGTGCATAAACAAAATCCGCCATTCCTACTTTCTGTCCTTTCCCATTAAGAATCTCAGCACGGACCGTTGCCGATGTCTTTTCTTCTTTCAGTGATACCACTTTCTGTGTCAGATTGTTCAAACCGGCCTTGCGCCACAGACGGGCTCCGTTCCTATCCCGGTTATCATTATCCGTAGCCGGACGGAACAGGCTCAAAGTGATTGGTGCAGCCAGCAATTCCTTTCCATCCAAAGTCAGGGAAGAAAGTGCCCCGGTATTCTTGTCCACAACAAAAGCTGTTTCTCCCGCCTTCTGCGGACGATAAGCCGTCGTATTCTTATTACCGGCAAGTACAAACTGGTCGTATGCCACTTCCCAGTCGGTATCCACTAGCGGAGCGGCCTCTTTGCGGCTCCAGCTTAGGTTCAGATAGGCTTCCCGAACGGTATTCGGAAGTTTGACGGCACCCAAAGTGACATCTACCGTAGCGTGCGGCTCGCAGTCTACTTCCTTCGTGCCTTCGGCAAGTACGGTTCCATCCTCCCCTTTCACATTCCAACGCAGGATATATTCATTCAGATTAGAAAAGTCATACCAGTTCTTTATGCAGACTTTCAGATTCTTCCGGTCTGACAAAGTCGCTTTGATGTTCTGATATATTTTCTTCACTTCGAGTAGATGCGGATGCGGTTCACGAACAGCATTCACCAGACCGTTGCCACAGAAATTACCGAAGCTGGGGATTCCTTCCGGTCCGTAATCGCCTCCATAAGTCCAGTACCATTTTCCGTCTTTGTCTATTTCACGGAAGTTCTGATCCACCCAGTCCCAAATGCAGCCCCCTTGTGCCATCGGCTCATTTTCAAAGACTTCCCAGTATTCTTTCATTCCACCGCAACTGTTACCCATAGCGTGCAGATATTCGCAAAGAATGAAAGGACGGTAAATATCCTTCTTACCCACGTATGCCTTAATTTCGTCCACACTGCGGTACATACGGCAATAGATGTCCGTGTTGTAATTCAGTTCAGCACGTTCATATTGCACGGGACGGCCTTTCTCTACCGATTTCAGCCAGTCGTAAGTACGTTCGAAGTTGATGCCGTTGCCGGCTTCATTGCCCTGTGACCAGATCACGATAGCCGGATGATTCTTGGAACGTTCGTACATACGGTGTGTACGGTCCATGTGAGCGGTCAGCCAAGTACTGTCTTTGGCAAGGGAGGCAGGCCCGTATCCCATGCCATGCGATTCGATATTCGCCTCATCAATCATATACAGCCCGTAGCGGTCGCAAAGCTGATACCAGTACGGATGAGTCGGATAATGTGAGTTACGCACCATGTTGATATTATGCTGTTTCATCAGGCGGATATCCTGTTCCATCAGTTCTTTGCTTACGGTACGTCCCAGTTGCGAATGTTCGTGACGGTTCGTCCCTTTCACCAGCACCGGAACACCGTTAATACAGAAACGTCCGTCCTTGATTTCCGAAGTACGGAAACCGACTTCACAACCGGTCAGTTCGGTTACTTTTCCTTGCGCGTCTTTTAATTCGAGTACCAAGGTATAAAGGTTAGGATGCTCCGCATTCCATGCTTTTACTTCTGCAATCTTCTTCTCATCGAAAGCGATAAAGTTACTCAGTCCACGGGACTTGATGTTAATGGCATCCTGCAATACTGCCTTTCCGGAAGCATCCTTCAGTGTATAAGCGATGGAGCTGGCAGTAGCAGAAGGGCCTTCCACCGTCACTTCCAGATTGAAGATACCTTCTTTGTATTTCTCTTTATCAAGGGAAGCACTTACTTTATAGTCAGCAATATACTGTTTGGGAGTGCTATACAGATAAACATCCCGTTCGATGCCACTCAGACGCCACATATCCTGACATTCCAGATAAGCACCCGAACTCCAGCGATATACTTCCAGAGCTACCACATTCTCTCCTTCACTCAGTACATCGGTAATGTCCCATTCGGCAGCCGTCTTCGATCCCTGATTATAGCCAAGCAACTTTCCGTTCACCCATACATAATAGAAAGAGATCACTCCTTCGCAGCAGAGCACTACCCGACGTCCTTTCCAGTCGGCAGGCACCTTAAACGTGCGACGATAAGAACCTACTTCATTCTCAGCAAATGGAACCAATGGCGGATTCTTCTTGAAGTTGAACATCTTGTCGTCAAACTCATAAGTTTCGTTGACATAGATAGCTGTTCCGTAGCCTTGCCGTTCCCAGTTGCCGGGAACATTAATATCCGCCCACCCTCCGGTATAATAAGAGGGCTGGTAAAAGTCCTTCGGACGGTTGTCCGGGTTCTTCACCCAGTTAAATTTCCACTTCCCGTTCAGACTCATATAATAAGGAGACTGTTCATATCCTCCCGGCTTTCCAATATCGGAAGCGTCGGCGTAAGGCCATACATAGGTATGAGGAGCGAGTTTATTCAGTCCTACCGCATACTGGCTCTGCCACTCCGGCAAAGGCTGTTTCTGAGCCGAAGCGAAGGTAGCAGTCAGTGCTGCCATCAAGATTAAAAACGTTCGTTTCTTTAATTTCATCATTATTATATTGTTTTTTGGTGACTGGTTATTCAATGATCAGTTCATCGAAACATACTCTTGATTCTTGTCCGGGACGTACATGATTTGCCGGACATTCTCCCGCTCCTTCCGTTGTAACCCGCACATAACGGGCAACGGTTCCTCTCATATCTATCGACAGGTCTTCGATGAAAGTTCCTTCACGGAATATCTCCTCGGGAGTATATTCCAATTCGTTGATATCCCGATAAGTCGCATTATCGTCCGACACGGCTACCCGGATTGATTTCGGTTTGTGCACTCCCATTCCATAGTTAGTGATACAACCGATTGTCAGCGTATTCATTTTCTCCTTTTGCAACAGATCGACGGTGAAGGAAATACGGTCGCTACTTCCCCAACTACACCATTCAAAGTCCGTTTGCTTCAGACTTCCCCTGACTCCGTTGTTCAGGACGGCTTCATTCACTTTATTACCCAGCAACGGTTTTGCCGTAGCCTTGTTCCAGTGTACCGGAAGCGTCAGTGTTTTCCCCATCTGCTGTCCATCGGCAAACGTTGCGGCATTGACTGTTTGAGCTTCTTTTACCAACAATGGTTGTTCATAGAGCGGTGAAGCGGCGGTCGGCTCGCTTCCATCCATTGTATAACGGATTTCCACATCCGGACGGACACATTCCAGTTTTACTTTCAGTGCTCCGTCTTCCGGTCTCACGGTATGCTGTATATTGTACATCGAACGGGCATACACTATCCCTTTGGCTGCGAGATGTTCATTAAACGAATCCATGCCTTCCAGGAACGAAGTCCAGTCTTTCTTTTCCGGTTGTGTCCATGCCACTTCCGCCAATGCCGCCAGGCGTGGGAATACCAGATAATCCACATCCTCCGGCTTATTACAGAACTCTGTCCACATACAAGCCTGTACGCCCATCAGCAAATCCGCATATTCCGGTTTCCAGTCTTTCTGAACCGGCTCATAGTCATACACATCTTTCAGCGTATTATTGCCGAAATACGTCAGCGGCTCAAACCACTGCGGCCCTTGATAACGAATCAGGTACATGATGCGGGCAGGCGTCATAATGAACTGATGTCCTTTTTCCGCAGCTTTCAGAGCAGCCGCACCGAATCCGCGCCAGCCTTGGATAATAACGCCTTCCGGTAGGAAGCTGCTGTTTGTCAGTTCGTCCCAGCCTATCACTTCACGCCCTTTGCTACGCACATAGTCGCTCATTCGTTTCATAAAATAGCCTTGCAGATCTTCTTCGTTGGCGAGATGCTCTTTTTTCATCCGTTCCTGACAAAGCGGGCATTTTTTCCAGTACCCTTTCTGCGCCTCATCTCCTCCCAGATGAATATATCGCGAAGGGAAGATTGCCATCACTTCGTCCAGAACATCTTGCAAGAATGTAAAGACAGTATCTTTTCCGGCACAATAAATCACTCCCGAATTACTTCCACCCAAACCCGGAACAACTCCAATGTAACAGTTTACTACGGGGCAGACCAGTTGCGGATAGGCAGCCAGTGCAGCGTTGCTATGAGCCGGCATATCTATTTCGGGGATAATTTCTATCTGACGGTCGGCGGCATAGGAAACCATTTCTTTAATATCTTCCTGTGTATAAAATCCACCTATAGGAGTGGGTTCACCCGGTTCGGCGTTACGGCGGAAATAGAAAGGAACGTCCATGCGGTTCACTCTCCATGCTCCCACTTCCGTCAGGCGGGGATATTTCTTGATTTCCAGCCGCCAGCCGTTATCATCCGTGAGGTGGAAATGAAGGGTATTGATTTTAAGCATGCCCATACAGTCGATGATACGCAACACATTTTCTTTGGGAATAAAGAAGCGGGCTGCATCCAGCATCAATGCCCGATAGCCGAAGCGCGGTTCATCCTGAATGGTTACTGCGGGAATACTCCATTGGATATTCTCAACCTGACGATTGCCTTCGACAGCCGACGGCAACAGCAGACGGATGGTCTGCAGTGCATAGAAAAAGCCTTTTATATCGGATGCCTTTATCTGAATCTGCTCAGGAGTAACCGCCAACTGATAGGCTTCGCTTTTTAAAGAAGAGTCAGTCGTAAAACAGACATGACTCTTCTCACTACTACCTATTGCCAACTGCGGGGTGATCCCCGAGCTTCTTTTTAATAAGTTTATAAAGTTGCGGACGATGACAGCCTGCTCGTGGTTCTCTACCGAAAACAAGGTTCGGGCGGAGAAGGTGAAGTTACCCTCGCCCGGCACAACCTGCACCGGACGGGGGACTATTGAAATAGGGGGTGATGTCAAGTTGTCCGCGCATGCACCCGATACGGATGCAAACAGCATACAAATGATTAAGATGTATTTCGTCATGGTTTGATAGTCAGTTGGTTGTTAAAAAAATCGCAAGTACCTCTTCCGCCCCTTTTTATGGAAGCCTTACAAGGCACTTGCGAAATTTAATTAAGACAGTTTGTGATTAATAGAACTTCGTTTTATTTCTATTTCTCTTATTCTCATACTCCTCTACCGAAGATTTATTTATATAAGTACGAACCCAATCAATCTCCATACGGGGAATAGCATCGTTATCCTTATCGCGGTCATAATTATCAAAAGCTGCAAAGCCAGCATCCCAATGCGACTCAGGATTAGGACTCCATACACCACCTGTTTCTGTACCATTTTCCTTACCAAGCGCCCATGGACTGGGGGCTCCCATCGTAAGAATAAACTTAAGCCCCTTCAGATTCTTTTCATTTGTAAAAGTCCACTCTTCCTCAGTCCACTCACTCTTCTTTAGGCATACAGTTTCTTCGCCATTAATCCCTAATGCAACCTCAGTATCAGAACGCCATTCCAACCAATAAATATTCCAATTTCCCATCTCTATCGTGTTATTGGCAGTCTTACTATTCTTATTAGTAGCAGTAGGTCCACCATGGAATGTCTGATGCGCCCTGTTTCCAGTGGCAGGGCCGACCGGATTTTCAAGAATATCAATTTCCGAATAAGTCGGTTGGCTAGCAGAATTATCGGACATCAACCAGATACCCATATTGAAGCCATTACGCTGCCCACGGAGACGGGCACGGACTTCCATTCTGCAACCGACTGATATCAACTGGCTGTTAGACTTCCATGTAGAACCTGTCCCACAGGCATAATAAGCAGAACTACCATAATCCCTCGTACCTTTTGCCGGTGCCGTAGCCTCCGATTTAACTTTCATCTGCTTCATCTGCAAATAGCCTTGTTCTGTGATATTGGAGAACTGCTCATTGATACAAGCAGCATGAGTCTGTACAATAACCGTATTTTGTGGTGCCAGGAACCCAGGTATCTTATTTCCAAAAGAATTGTTATTAGTCCACATATCGCCGGAATTTCCAAAACTATGGAACTCCCATGCATTGTAGAACTTCCAACCTGCCTTGGCCAATTCAGCATTCGGATGCGGATCCATTTCCTTTATTTCCTTTGCCTGTCCATATTGTGCAATAGCTGCAGTCAATTTAGCACTTGAAGCAAACGCAATCCCAGGCTGATCATACACCCATCGTTCATCATCAATTTCACTTCCCTTTTTAGCCTCAAGGTCGTTCATCGTAATTTCCAACTTTCCATTATCCAACGGATGGATACCGGAAAGGGTAGTAAAATTCAAAATCAGTGTTTCAGTCTGGGTAGGTTCTGTGTTATGCTTGGTCTTAGCTTTCACTTCTCCTGTTTTTTCTCCAGCTTTAATAGTCAATGTAGCAGGGGGCAACGTCACATAAAAATCTTTCTGCTCATCAGGTACAGTGATATTAATATCCATATCATCCATCACCGGAACAGGAACTTCCGCCTGAATAGTAAACTCGTCACCCTCATTTATCACTCTATCCGAATTGTTTTTTAAAGATACTATGGTATAATGGAGATCGGAAACAACAATAGATTGAGTAGCTTCCTTCATAGCATAACCACGCACAAAAGATGTTACATTCACATACAACTTCTGTTTAGCTTCCAATCCTCTCTCGATAATCGGTAATTCTATATCGAATGATTTTTCTCCTTTTGGGAAAGTAACCATTGAAGGGAAAGATTTGAATGCCGTTTTTGAAGCATCTTTCTCTCCGTCTTTGGCAGTGAGATAAATATCAAAATCCTCATTAGAAACCCGATCCGGATTCTTTGTATCATTCACTTTTACAGTAAGTATCAATTTCTCCCCCATTACAAAGCTCTTTGCATTTGCTTCCACTATCAAAGGCACAGTTTCCGGCAATGGCTCCATCGTATCGTCCTTACAACCCGAAAATCCTGCCACTAGCAGGCAAACGGGCAAAAATCTATATAGTATTTTCTTTATCATAATAATATGGTTCATTAAGTATTTATTCGCTAACTGTCTCCCAACCCGGATTTTGATGTATCTGATGATTCATCTGTAATTCATCCTGTGGTATCGGCAATAAATAATCCCGGTTCAAATTAAAGAGATATCCATTCGGCAAATATTGTTGCAACGGATCCATCCATTTGTCATTATCTACCAATACAGACTTCAATGTCTCATGATCTTTGGGCGAGTAACTTTGATACAGGATACCGTCTTCACCCAAATAAGCACCTCTGCCACGTCCTTTCATACCTTTCAATGTTCCGGCTTCTGCCCAACGCATCAAATCGTCCAGACGGAATCCCTGAAGAGCCAGTTCCGAACGTCGTTCACGGCGAATTTCCTGCAACAAAGGAGTAAGGCCGGTAAATGGGAAATTAGGATCAGCTTTCGGCTCTACCCATGTCACACCTGCCCTTTCGCGCAGTGGTTTTAATGTTTTATTCAATACAGCGTCGTTCCATTTTCCTTCCAATTCTGCCGCAGCTTCCGCATAACAGAGCAATCCTTCCGCATACCGGAATAAAATAATACCCGTTTCACAGTTTCCCTCTACATAAGCAGTGTCAATACCCAAATTAATATGGAATCCCGTAACACTTTTGTATTTACCGTCACCAGTCAAGTTCGGACAAACAATATCAGCATTTTTTTCTTTCATTTCTTCTTCAGTACCAGTAGCATCATAAGCTTTCACATTCATTGGTTTAGCAGCTTTCGATCCGGCTGCTGAACGAAATTTGGATCCCGTATGCATCACAGTGGCAAGAAGTCGCCCATCACGGCCTTCGAACATCTGATTGAAATCTTTATACTTTTCATCCTCCGGATTAATAAAAGAACCATCTGCATTCAAATAATTGTCGACCAATGATTTTGATAATCCTGCAGGTCCCTGGTTATCTATCACTCCTCCGGCAAGCAATTGGCCTAACACATGATATACACCACCATCCACGGAATATTTCTTCCAGAATACCGCTTCCGAAATTTGGGAATAATCCCCTTTATTAAATAAGTGTGCAAACGCATCTTCCGGATTAACAGCCTCATCATCAGTCTCCTTTGTATTCAAAGTCAAACCTGCAGGAAAAAGTTGCTGGTCACCCCAGTTCAATACTTCTTGAAAGAACTCGGCAGAATTATCTTCCTTAGCAAAATCAGTCCCTTTATGGTATTTTTCCCATGAGCCTTCATAAAGCGCCACTCTCATAGCCAAAATAGCAGCCGCCTCTTTGTTAATACGTAATCCCGAATATTTGCTACGGGGAAACAGACTTGCCTTTGCTTCGGGAATCTCACCGATAGCAGCCTTCAAGTCGCTTAATATAAACCGGGCAACATCCGAACGTTTCGAAGCCGGAATCTGCAAACCTTCCAATGTCGCGTTTCCATCCCAAAAATCATCCATAATAGGTATATCTCCAAAGCGGGTAAGCAAATAGAAGTGCCAATATGCACGTAAGAAATAAGCTTCTCCCCTGAGTGAAAGAACTTCATCTGTTTCCAAGTTCTCCGGAACCTCATAATGATAGAAGAAATAGTTGACATTACGCAAATTTTGATAACCCTTCTCCCAGTCAGTAGCACCACTGAACTGATTATTCTCACCATTCAGGCGTTTGTCATACTTCTCTGCCAAAATGTTGTCACTATTCACTTCTTCTCCTCTGACACTCATACCAAATTGAGTGGGTGTCGGCAATGCGCTATATAAACCATTAATGTAGTTCTCCAGCTGTTCCCGACCTACTAAAAAGCCTTTATCTTCAGGCTGCGTCAATGGTTTCCGATCTAGAAAATCAGAACAGGCCGACAATAGCAGCCCCATGAAGGCTGTCAGGATAATTATTTTCTTTTTCATGATAGTTCCTCTCTAATTAAAATGTGACATCAATTCCAAATACAAAATTCCGGTTCATCGGATATACTCTACCATTACCATTTTGAGTCAAGGGTGAAGTAAGTCCCGGAGCGGCAGCATTGCTACCACCAACTATCCAGTTCACCTGATTGATTGTTTCGGGATCAAATTGTTTCGGCAACTTAGTGACAGTGAATAAGTTGTCGCAAGTGAAATATACTTTCAAGCCACTCAGACCCATATTCTTCACCAATTGAGGTTTAAAGTTATAAGAAACCGTCAAATTTTTCAGACGCATATAAGCCGCATTCAATAAATAACGAGTTGTATTATAGCCTGCATTCGCTTCATAGTCTTTAGTACTAGAGTCAACCAAGCGCGGTAAATATCCGCCGGGATTCTGGGCGCTGAAATAATCAAGATGTTCTTTGAAATAGCAGTTTGCACCATAAAGATACTGGGCACCTGCCATCGCGAATTGTCTCTTAGCCACTCCCTGGAAGAGAGCTGACACTTCAAATCCTTTGTATCCGGCATTCAAGTTGATACCGAAAGAATATTTAGGAGTAGCATTGCCAATCTTCTTTAGGTCACCATGATCTGCCAATGTACCTTTACCCGGATCTACTTTTCCATTACCGTCAGAATCAATGTATTTCACGTCACCACGCTGCCACCTGTCGCTTGATTTGAAAAAGCTAAGGTCCACCTTCTTGAGGTATTCATCCACTTCTCGATTGCTCATAAAAAGGTCATCTGCCTGATATCCCCATATTTCACCCAAATCCATTCCTTCATAATATCCTTTATTCCCCGGTAAGCCGGTATGGTTGTTGAAAAGCAGTCCTTCCGGGTTATTATATTTTGTAACTACCGCCTTATAGTTGAACACATTGAATCCGACACCGTAGCTAAAACCACATTTCAATTTATCCTGCCACTGTACAGACAATTCCCAACCACGATTTCGTAGCGTAGCATTATTTACCTTTGCCGCATTATCATCACTAATACCCCCGATAGCCGGAATAGCCTCAGCCGGGCCAATCATGTCATGTGTTGTACGCTGATAAATATCGGCAGTAACAGAAAGCCGGTCGTTCAGTAACATCAAGTCGATACCAAGATTGGCATTATCCACTTTCTCCCACGTAATATAAGGGCTGACCATCTTAGGTGTATTGACAATTACTCCTTTGGAAGGAGTGGCATTCACTCCCGGCAACAGCCAGGCATTGGATGAACCAGCCGACAAATCCACTAGCCCAAGATAATCATAAAGTCCTTTCGTATTTTGATTACCCAAGCGTCCATAAGAAACACGTATTTTCAGTTGGGAAAATGGAAGATTCCAATTCTTAAAATAGTCCGTATGGGCTATATCATAACCGGCAGAGAAAGAAGGGAAGAATCCCCAACGATTTCCCGGTGCAAAACGGGAAGAGCCATCATAACGCCCACTAAATTCCAGAAAATATGTCTCCTTATAGTTCCAGTTCAACTTGGCATACATACCCATCGTAGCCCAATGCGTACGGTCATCTCCCGCATATAACATACCATTGGCACTGGCAAAAGAATAAATGTCGTCAGTTAGAAGACCGTCTTTATAAGTATAGTCGCTGGAGTTTTCCTGTAATTCCATCTGGAAACCTGCCATAGCCTTAAAGAAATGACTTCCCCATTGATGAGTATAAGATGAAGACACATTGGGAGAAAGATAATAATTAAAGGCATTGCCATGGGTATAAGAACCCCATTTCGAGTTGAGGTAACTCATTCCCGGATACGCATACCCTTGATCTGTACCTGAGTTCATGACTAATCTTCCGTCAGGTTTTTCATAAGTAGGAAATCCACGCTTGAAACTATTGTCTTCCACATCAAAACGGACTTTCATTTCTCCCACTATATCCCATCCTTTCAACGGAGTAACAGTAGCAGAAAAAGACATTGCATCCGAAATACGATTCTGTACATAATGCGATTCCTTCATATTACGAAGTTCCGTAGCGTCATTATATTGGGATTCAATCGGATAATGCGTCGGAGCATTCGGAATTGATTGTCCAACGCGTGCGTAGAAAATAAGCTGGTTTGGCATCGGACGCTTAATAATATTCAACGTTATATTATTGTTAAAATTGAATTTCAGCCAGTCATTAGCCTTAATCTGGAGTTTCGTATTTACATTGTATTTACTCAGATTATCGTCTACCTGGTCAAGCAGGCCTTCCTGATAAGTGTATCCTAGCCCTACATAATAGTTGAACTTATCCGAACCTCCCGTTACATTCAGATTGTGTGAATGACGGATAGCAGCATCTTTAAAATAGAAATCGAACCAGTCTGTATTTGCATATACTGCATCTCTCGAAGATGCCCAATCTGTCCCGAGTGCATTCGCATTTATACCCGGAAACTCTGCCGAATAAGGATTTTGCATGAACCCCTCCATCTTCTTAATAAGATCATCAGAAATTATCTGCTTATTACCTCCATTGGCAGCCATTTCATTTATGTAATTAGCATACTGAATAGAGTTCATCTGATCCGGCATATTAATAGGTGAACTGAACCCGACCGTTCCACGATAAGTGACCTGTGCCTTTTCTTTCCGACCGCTTTTCGTAGTAACCAATACTACACCATAAGCAGCGCGCGCACCATATACAGCCGCTGCAGAGGCGTCTTTCAATACACTGATTGATTCGATATCATTCGGATTTACATTCTGAAGACTCTGTTCCACTCCATCTACCAACACGTATGGTTCACTTCCATTAATAGAACCTGCACCACGGATATTGAATTTAATCTCAGCACCAGTTTCACCACCAACACCACCGGATACTGCATCTGTATCAAAATTCAAACCGGCTACGTTACCTTGCAGGGCACTTGTCAAGTCGGTAATAGGGCGGTTGACAATAGCGTCGGACTTTACAGTAGACACAGCAGCCGTAATGGTGCTACGTTTCTGCTTGTCCATACCCACTACAACAACCTCATCAAGAAGTTTTGAATCTTCCCGCAATACGAAGCGGTTGCCTTCAAGTTTTGTCACTTTTACTTCGAGGGGAGAATAACCCACGTAAGAGATGGTTAAGGTATTGCCAATTTTACCTTTGACAGAAAAGTTACCGTCAATGTCGGTCAAAGTACCTTCTTTTGCCCCTTTTACCATGACCGTAGCTCCAATAATGGTTTCCCCCTTATCATCTACCACTTGTCCTTTAATCATTTGTTGCTGTGCAAACGCTCCTGAAGGAAATAGCAAGAGCATCATCATAAGAACAACAAAGCAGCCTTGTTTTTTCATAAGCCTCTTTTTTTTCATAATACTACATTTAATAATAAAGATTCATATATTCATTAGCTAACAAAATAAGTCTCATAGACATCAGATTTAAGAATGAAGAGCCGAGATAGCTTTTCCAACTAACATTCTTGTCACAAAGGTAGAGTAGCTTTTAAAAAGAGGTATTTTAAAAATAGCCATTAAATATTCACTTTTCACCAAATCAACCCGTTCCATCGGAGAAATGGTTCTTATCACAAAAAGACAATGATTACAATATCCAACTATCCGGTTCTAACCTTACCAAAGCCCTCTTATTGAATATTCATGTTATAATCCGGTTCCATCCGTTTCAATTTTGTCTGCAAACGCCTTGATAGAAGGAAATAGCGGCTGAAAGCGAAAAAAGACGTCCCTCGCAGAAAGATACTGCAAACAAGGTAGAGTGCTTTCAGCGCATTCAGTTCTTTCAAATTAGCTGATGGATCTATATATCCAGCGTAGTAGGTATATATACTCACCACGCTGAATATATATGTCCGACAAGCAGGGTATATAGATTCATCATATGGGCAAAAGTCGGTGTTTGAACAAGTTCATAATCGAATCAAATTTCTACTCTCTGATTCCACCATCAGAGAAAGATTAGTAAAGCTATTTCGTAATTAGTTTCAACCCTATTTGAAACTAAAAGTTTCACGCCTGGAAACAAAGTGTTTCACCGTATGAAACGAAGTGTTTCACACCGAGAAACGGATTGTTTCAAGCCTTGAAACAATTTTTGAAACTAATCGCCACAGGTGAAGAGATGGTGAAGTGGTTGCACTTCACCCGCAAACTCTTTACTCATCGAAGAGACAGAGAAAAGGTGAAAGGGGAGATGGAAAGATGAAAAATAAATATCCAGTGGAGAAATTTATTCGATGCTGTAATGATTCAGTACTATACCGAAATGAATATTACTTTATAAGCTCTCTACTTCTTTTCCTGATAATTAACAGCTATCGAATGCTGTATCTCAAGAATTTACCTCCTCGCAAACTCTCATTTCCATACCTTTATACACTACCACAATCTTGTGTAGTTGCGTAGTGCCAATAGCGTTCTTCACCCTGTCGGTGTCAGCATAGCGGTTGGCCTGGGCAATAGCTTCCGCCCGCAATTCCTCCACCCGGCTTTCGGGGTCTTTGTATTTGGCATACTTCAACTCGATGATGTAGCTATGGCTCATGTCAGGGTAAATCTCCAACATGGGAGACAGGAAAATGTCAACATATCCGGATTGCGTGTCTGCTTCGGAGATGGGACGGTAGAAACGGTTTTGCGCTGTCATGGCAAGAGTGAAGCCATGTACGAAGGATTCTCCTTTCTGCTTGTCGCGCTGAGAGGCGTAGCGTTTCAGGCAATCGGCGATGTAGTTGAAGTAAGATTGCCATGCGCCATCGTAAGCCAAAGCAGAGGATAACTCATCTTTTTCATGGTTGCTGAAACTGAGGTCGGCTTCATTGTATGTATTCAGCAGATAAGTATAGAGTTGTTCGCGCACTACCTGGTTGGGTATGATGAGTTTGGTCTTGCCTTCAAATGTTCCGCTCACGGTGAGCATGCCGAAGTAATAGAGCAGGCTCACGAAATTATCGGAATCTACAATGTTGGCAGCTGGGAAACCGTCTTTCAACTCGCCGGTGATGTATCCCTGGCTCACTAAAGTCTGGATAATGGAGGCATCGTGCGCAAACTCTTTATCCTTGCGGATAAGCATACGCAGTTTCTCGTAATCGATACGAATGTTACTTTCTATCATATTTCGCGGTGCCTTTCCGTTATTATCAATATAGTTCTTAACGAAATAGAGCACCATATTGGAGTTGTACAAGGTTGGCTGATCATAACACTCCTGCGCAAAGCAATAGTTGTCATACCACGGTTTCATAAGTTCTATCAACTCATCTACAGTGTGATGGAATGGAGCTTTAGTAGAATAATAAGTCAGCATTTCGCGGACTTCGTCCTCGGTGAAACCCATCATTGCGTTGAATTTCGGTGTGAGGGAATAGTTGGTGCCAATATTAAATCCACTGGTGAGGTCATCCATCGTGACGGGACTCACTCCGGTGATGAAGCAACGCTTGATGCTGGAATAGGTTCCGGCTTTCACCCTATTGAAGAAGGCGCGCAGGTAGCCTTCCTTGTGGGTCTCTTCCGTATATCGGTGAATGCTTTCGGCATCCGAGAGGATGGCATTGGTGAAGTGGTCATATTCGTCAATGAAAAGATATATTTGCTGCCCGGCAAGTTCACACTGATGATATAGATAATCCAACTGCTCAACAGCTCCTGCTTTTTCATTCAAGACTTCCTTAATGCCTTTCGGCAGGTATTCTGCATAAATATCACAGAAATAATCGAAGCTGGTATTGCAATGTGCATCCAACCCTTGACGGTAGTTGTGCAACTCTCCACTAATTCCTGAGAAATTGAGATACAGCACCAGATAACTGTTACGGTCTCGTGTGGGATGCTTTCCGATATAGAGGTCGCCAAACAGGGCATCGAACTTGTCACGTGTACGCACATCATAATAGTGTTGCAACATGTTCAGCGTAAGGCTCTTGCCGAACCGGCGCGGGCGGATGAAAAAGAAGAATCTGTCCGATTGTTCTATTACAGGGATGAACGAGGTTTTATCCACGTAATAATAATTATCAAGACGAATATCCGCAAAGTTCATCATGCCGTATGGCAGCAACTTTCTTTCTGATGATACATATTCCATAATCCGGTGTATTTATGAGTTCACTTTTTATCAGTGCAAACAAAGATACGCTCTTTCCGCTACTTTCACAAACAAATGATTTTAAAAATGTTCTCTGCCCTGATACTCTTCCATGAGTACTGCAAGAAACAATAGATCAAAATGGACTCATCATCGTTGCTTTCTTACACACCTTATCTATAAACATGTTCATTGGGGTCGATATTGCAATGAGGTCCTTATATGCTTCGGCATATAATTCTTCCCGGCTCATACCTGTCAGATACATACTTGTTTTTATATAGGAAACAAAGGTAGTATTTATCTCCAGACCGGACATCATCCGTCGGAGTGTTTTTCTTTGAAAATTGGATATACTGAATGTAAACCAGACCCGGTTCTTCATTAGAAACATCTTACCAAACCCACAAAGAAGCACTTTTAGCGATTTTTAAAAGCCTATTGGTAAAAATTGAAACCAACCCGCTAGACAGAATCTTAAAAAACAAGTACCTTTGTATCTCACATTCCTTTAAACAACACATATTATGAAAAAACTCTGCCCTCTTATTCTTTGCACACTTTTTTCTCTTTCCGCAGCGTCCATAGAGACGGTGGATTATACTCAAGGGCTTTCCGTATGGTTCGACACTCCCAACAATCTCGATGGACAAGCTATCTGGCTACGTGCCAACGGCACAGGGGCGAATCCGGACAAAGCATGGGAAAGCCGTTCGCTACCTATCGGGAATGGCAGCCTGGGAGCGAATATCATGGGCTCCATATCCGCAGAACGAATCACACTGAATGAAAAAACTCTCTGGAAAGGGGGGCCGAATACCGCCAAAGGCGCCGAGTATTATTGGAACGTAAACAAACAGTCGTCAGGTGTACTGAAAGAAATCCGGCAGGCTTTCCTGGACGGGGATTCTAAAAAGGCGGGGTATCTCACGCAGGAAAACTTCAACGGGCTGGGAGCTTATGAAGAAAAAGACGAGACTCCGTTCCGCTTCGGTGCTTTTACCACGATGGGAGAGCTTTATGTGGAAACCGGACTCAGCGAAATCAATATGAGCAATTACCGCCGCATCCTGTCGTTGGATTCGGCGATGGCTGTGGTGCAATTTTACAAAGACGGGATACGGTATCAACGTAAATACTTCATATCCTATCCAGACAGCGTTATGGTCATGAAGTTTACTGCCGACAAAGGCGGAAAACAGAATCTTGTACTTAGCTATTGTCCCAACAACGAAGCAAAAAGCCATCTGGAAGCAGATGGAAACGACGGATTAGTATATACCGGCGTTCTCAATAACAACGGAATGAAATTCGCTTTCCGAATCAAAGCTATCCACAAAGGGGGAACACTGAAAGCAGAAAACGACCGGATTATTGTGAAGGATGCTGACGAAGTGGTATTCCTGCTTACGGCAGATACCGATTATAAGATGAACTTTGCCCCAGACTTCAAAGACCCGAAAGCCTACGTCGGCAACGACCCGTCACAAACGACTCTGGCTATGATGGACAATGCCCTGAAAAAAGGTTATGACGAGCTTTATCGTAATCACGAAGCCGATTATACCGCGCTGTTCAATCGGGTACGTTTTGAAATCAATCCGGAAATCGGCACTCCCAACCTGCCGACCTACAAACGACTGGCTAGCTATAAGAAAGGCGTGCCGGACTATCAGCTCGAACAATTGTACTATCAGTTCGGACGCTATCTGCTCATAGCCAGTTCGCGCCCCGGCAACATGCCAGCCAACCTGCAAGGATTGTGGCACAACAATACCGACGGCCCGTGGCGGGTAGATTACCACAATAACATCAACATTCAAATGAATTACTGGCCTGCGTGCCCCACCAATCTCTCTGAATGTACATGGCCTTTGATTGACTTTATACGCAGCTTGGTAAAACCCGGCGAGAAGACAGCACAAGCCTATTTCAACGCCCGCGGATGGACAGCATCCATCTCTGCCAATATCTTCGGATTCACAGCTCCCTTATCCAGCAAATCTATGGCATGGAACCTGAATCCTACCGTCGGTCCGTGGCTGGCAACGCATATATGGGAGTATTATGATTATACCCGTGACACGAAATTCTTAAAGGAAATCGGCTACGACCTTATCAAAAGCAGCGCACAGTTTGCGGTAGACCACTTGTGGCACAAGCCCGACGGGACTTACACCGCCGCTCCTTCCACTTCTCCCGAACACGGCCCGGTGGACGAGGGAGTCACTTTCGCGCATGCCGTAGTACGTGAAATATTACTGGACGCCATCCAGGCAAGCAAGGTGCTCGGAACGGACGCCAAAGAACGCAAACAATGGGAGAATGTATTGGCAAAACTAGTTCCGTACCGCATAGGACGCTACGGTCAGTTGTTGGAATGGTCTACCGACATAGACGACCCGAAAGATGAACACCGCCACGTCAACCACCTGTTCGGATTGCATCCGGGGCATACCATCTCTCCCGTGACTACCCCCGAACTTGCACAGGCAGCCAGAGTGGTACTGGAACATCGCGGAGACGGCGCTACCGGTTGGAGCATGGGTTGGAAGCTCAACCAATGGGCACGACTGCAAGACGGAAACCATGCGTATAAACTATACGGCAACTTATTGAAAAACGGTACACTGGACAACCTCTGGGATACCCATGCGCCTTTCCAGATAGACGGAAACTTCGGCGGTACGGCAGGAATAATCGAGATGTTATTGCAAAGCCACATGGGATTCATCCAACTTCTTCCCGCTTTGCCGGATGCATGGGCAAACGGCTCAATAAGCGGAATCTGCGCCAAAGGAAATTTTGAGGTTTCCATCTCCTGGAAAGAGGGACAACTGGAGAAAGCTATCATCCATTCCAAATCCGGAATCCCCTGTAACGTAAGATACGGAGACAAGACGCTCAAGTTCAAGACCGTAAAAGGGAAAAAATACGAAATCACCTTAAAAGGGGACAAGTTAGCCGTATTATAAAGAAGGCATCTGTCCTCATAAACAAACCTGCTTTACATGAAAACCAAATACGCTGTTCTGCCAAGCCTTTTCTTTATCATACAGTTAGTCGGTGTTCTCCCTCTCCGGGCAGAACACTATTACTTTAAACAAATCTCTCTGAAAGAAGGGCTGCCTTCCAACGTGCGCTGTATTCTCCGGGATGAGCAGGGTTTCGTATGGATAGGTACCAAATCGGGACTGGGAAAGTTCGACGGGCACGAACTGAAAAGATACAAACACCAGGCAAACGACCCGAACTCGCTTCTCCACAACCTGATTTATCAGATTGCCGAAGACAAGCAACACAACATCTGGGTACTGACCGAAAAAGGCATTGCCCGCTACCAACAGCAGAGCAACGACTTCACGTTCCCCACGGACGAAGACGGGAAGAATATCACCGCCTATTCCTTCTGCCTTGTCCCGGACGGAATCCTTTTCGGCGGCAAGGACAGGATTTACAAATATAGTTACGAAGATTCTTCTCTCCGGCTTCTGCAATATTTCAATGCCAACCCTTTTAAAATCAACGCTCTCAGTATGTGGGACTCAAAGACGCTGCTCTGTTGCAGCCGTTGGAGGGGCATATTCCTCGTAGACCTGCATACCGGAGAGCACAGACGTCCCCCCTTCGACTGCGGACCGGAAATTACCACCATGATGACCGACAGCCGGAAAAGAATATGGATTGCCCCTTACAGCGCCGGACTGCGCTGTTATTCACACGACGGCAAACTACTGGCTTCGTATTCCACCCGCAACTCCGCCCTCAGCAACGACATCGTCCTAAGCCTCGCTGAAAGGGAAGGGCAACTGTGGATAGGAACCGACGGCGGCGGAATCAATATCCTCACCCCCGAAACCGGGGAAATCTCCCAACTGGAATATATCCCGGGACGTGAAAACTACTCTCTCCCCGCCAACTCCATTCTCTGCCTGCCCAACGACCATAACAACAATATATGGGCAGGAAGCACCTGCAACGGATTGATTAGCATCCGGGAAGTGTTCATGAAAACCTACACCGACGTAGTCCCCGGCAACGACCGCGGACTAAGCAACAGCACCGTGCGAAGTCTTTACCGCCAATCGCCCGACAGTATCTGGATTGGTACGGACGGAGGCGGTATCATCCCCTTTAACCCGCGTACCGAGAAATTCACCCATTATCTTTCTACCTGGAACGATAAAATAGCGTTTATCAGCGGATTCACTCCCGGAAAACTACTGATTTCCCTTTTCTCCAAAGGAGTATTCATATTCAACCCCGCAACCGGGGAGAAACAGCCTTTTACCATTGTCGACAAAGAAACTACGACACAACTTTGCAACCGGGGTAAATCGGTCAACTTATATCAGAACACCCCCAACACCGTGTTATTACTGGGCGACCATGTCTACCAGTATCACCTGAAAGAAAAGAAATTCGACAAGGTCACCGGAGAAGAAGGGAAAAGTATTGTCGGCACGCTCGTCCCCTTCAAGCACGAGAACAACCGGACTTACATCAACGATTTCAAACATATCTACGAACTGCACGATGGGGATTCCTTGCTGCAAACAACCTTCGAATGTTATCAGGATACCGTAATCAGTTCGGCGTCACACGACGAGCACGGCGATTTCTGGATAGGAAGCAATTTCGGCCTTATCCACTACAACCCCGTTTCCCAAAAACAGACGCACATCCCTACCAACTTGTTTACAGAAGTCAACATGGTGCAATGCGACCAGAGGGGCAAAGTATGGATAGGTGCGGATAATCTGCTTTTCGCCTGGCTTATACAGGAACAGAAGTTCGTTCTCTTCGGAGAGTCGAACGGAGCTATCCAAAACGAATATCTGCCCAACGCCCGGTTGGTAAACAATGAGGGGGATGTCTATATCGGCGGTGTAAAGGGTATGCTGCGCATTGACGGCCAGCTGCTGCTGAATACATCGGAAATGCCGGAACTGCAACTGTTGGATATTATCATCAATGGTGAGCCTGCACAGAACAAGCTATATAGTCGTCCGGCAGCAATCTCTGTCCCGTGGAACAGCAATATCACTATCCGAATCATGTCGAAAGAAGAGGATATCTTCCGCAAGAAAGTCTATCGCTACCGGATAGAGGGATTGAACGACCAGTATATCGAATCGTACCAGCCGGAATTGGTAATCCGGTCGTTACCACCGGGCAATTACAAAATTATGGCTTCATGCACAGTGAAAGACGGCAGTTGGATTCCCAACCAGAAAATACTGGAACTAACCGTACTCCCGCCGTGGTATCGCACGTGGTGGTTCATTCTCGGTTGTGCCATTCTCATTGCCACCATAATCATCGAAACTTTCCGCAGAACATTGAAACGTAATCAGGAAAAACTGAAATGGGCGATGAAAGAGCATGAGAAACAGATGTACGAGGAAAAGGTACGCTTTCTTATCAATATCAGCCACGAGTTACGGACTCCGCTGACGCTTATTCATGCGCCACTCAATCAGATTTTGAAGTCGCTCTCTTCCGGAGACAGCCAATATCTGCCGTTAAAAGCCATCTACCGGCAGGCACAACGGATGAAGAACTTGATTAATATGGTGCTCGACGTGCGGAAAATGGAAGTAGGGGAGAGTAAACTGCAAATTCAGCCTCATCCGCTCAATCAATGGATTGAACACGTTTCGCAGGATTTTATCAGTGAGGGGGAAGCAAAGAATGTGCATATCCGCTATCAGCTCGACCCACGGATAGAGAAAGTCAGTTTCGATAAGGACAAATGCGAGATTATCCTAAGTAACCTGCTTATCAATGCCTTGAAACACAAGATCGGAAGAGCGTCGT